>Ga0307428_1000487_pt1 | contig 25414 bp, 23 predicted proteins | sample SalMarWE160240MG_FD_202161 | JGI IMG/M metagenome (GOLD analysis project Ga0307428, IMG submission 202161) | Salt marsh sediment microbial communities from the Plum Island Ecosystem LTER, Massachusetts, United States - WE1603-240 | ecosystem: Environmental > Aquatic > Marine > Intertidal zone >...
CATATCCTAATTCCAAATTCATTGGATTTGATAACCATCAAGATTCGATAAAAAGAGCAAGGGAGTTAGCAAGAGCTGAGGGCTTGAATAAAAACCAAATAAGATTTGAGGTTTCTTCCGCTACTGACTATCCACATTATCCTCAGAATGGTGAACAGTATGATCTTATTGCATTTTTTGATTCCTTGCACGATATGGGGGATCCTGTGTGTGCTTCCTTCCATGCACTAAAATCTTTAAAACCAGATGGAACAATAATGATTGTAGAACCTTTCGCAAATGACAAAACAGAAGACAACTTGAATCCATTGGGTAGGCTGTTCTATGCTGCTTCGGCAATGTCGTGCGTTCCTGGTTCAATGGCTTTCAATGGACCAGCTCTCGGAGCACAAGCAGGAGAAGCAAAAATAGGCGAAGTTGTCAAGGCAGGTGGATTCAAGCAATTTAGGCGAGCTACACAAACGCAATTCAATATTATATATGAAGCAAGACCATAAAATATTTCAAATATAGGTCAACTAGCTAACCGCTAATTAATTGGATTAGCTATCTATAAAATACTCTTTATAGGCGGCTGCTACTGCATAAATCATGTCCGGACTAGGTAGATCCAAGACAAATACCTAGTTCTGTTGCCATTCATTGACCATAAGATAGATTGATAACACCACTTCTAATCTGATGACTTAATTTTGATGACTTAATTTGTGACTTGCATAGACTAGAGTAATGTATATCCTGCAAAATGAAAATAAATAATAAACTATTCTTATATTTTGGGAAACTTAGAAACAAATTCTTAGAATTGGATAAATATGAGAGACAGTATATAATTACCCAGTAGATACAAAATACAATAACATTAGTCAAGTAAAATTCATATGAATATTGTAGAAGATAATTACTTTTGTTATTTTCGTTTATTTAATATATTTTGGATCTTTTCTATACGTTAAATGAATACAAGTATACCTATAGTTTTAGCTCTCGTTGTAATTATGACATTAACAGGAGTTAGTACATCATTCGAACAAGCTTTTGCGTCTTCTGCTGCATCGGCGGCAGCTAGTGGCGGATCAGCATCAGCTGCAGCGGCAGCCGGAGATAGTTCGGCGGCGGCGGCGGCAGCTAGTGGCGGATCAGCATCAGCTGCAGCGGCAGCCGGAGATAGTTCGGCGGCGGCGGCAGCTAGTGGCGGATCAGCATCAGCTGCAGCGGCATCTGACGATGACTGCGATGACGATGACTGCGATGACGATGATGATGATGATGACTAATGTGAAAGCATCACTAGTTCATTTTTTACCTAGATAACTTCCAGTTTAAAATAGGAAATTAAGTAAAGATGCTATTAGACTATAATACAGAACAATTCAACTAGCTACTACTTTAGATGATCCGACTCTAAAAGATGTAATAACAAGAGCTTTGCTTACAAATGATGAAAAAGTGATTCCGATCTCCGATCCTTTGGAAACAACGATTAGTACTAAGGTACCCTTGCATACCTTAGAACATGTAATATAGTATGTGCCAACCTAACATATCTTGATTCTTTCACCAGATCTATGGTATTGTACTATTACATAGCTTTATCTCAGAAAATGAATGGTTTCTACAGAGCCTAGTGCTAATCACATTTAAGTACAGGAGTTCATTATTGTAATAGATCCTGTTACAAATATAAGATCAGGTTATTTGTCACTGAAAAATGAAATGCTTTAATTGCCATTCGGAGTTTCGTTCTATGTTTTCAAATCTTATCTGTCCGCAATGTGGGTATTGTTATTATTATGGAGATTTTTCTTGTTTTCATCATGATCGGGAACTAACAAAAGGAAACGTATGAAACTCAGCAATCTTTATCGTACTAACGTATAATATTTGTAAAGTCATACTAAATGTAAGTCATAGTATAGCTGGCATATTCGACGATCTAGCAGATGAAATGTTGAGTCATAAATGATTGACTACACATTTAGATGAGCGACCTCCTGTTTTCGATGTCTGACATCTGAACGATATTGATCTAGTATCTTTTTTTCTTTCAATACTTCATTATCATTGAACATCTGAAAAGTTGTAATCGTTTCTTGAATCTTAAAGTTGAGACTAGCTTCCTCTTTTTCGAGTTTTCTAATTCCGTATTATACTAAAGGTATATTATCATTTTTTGCGATCTTGAGAGCACGAGCTACTTTCATGCCGTCAGCTTTCATTTGTTTGTAAAGTTATAAAGAAGCATGTTTATGATTGATGTAAGTCAAGTGGTACCAAGTTTTTACCATTCAAATAATGATTCTTATAATCAATATGATCCAAATCCTAAGATAAATAAGCAAGCCGATGCTCTAAAACAAAGGATTCGAACTGATTCTAAAAAATATGATGAACAATTTAGAATAGGAATTGAAATTGAAATATGTCTGGTTGATAGCCAGGCAAGAGTAATTAATGCACTGCCATTAATAGAAAAACTAAAAGAAGCAGAATATCAGGTCGATGATGAGTACGGTTCGTGTCAATTTGAATTCAGAACTCCGCCGACGAAGATGGAGAACATCTTTGAACTTAATATATTATTTGAACAATTCATAGATTATCTTGATAAAACGGTTCAAAAAGTATACAACGACAGAGAGATGGTATACCCTGTATTCTTAGGTGCCAATCCTTCACCACAGATTTTAAGAGAAGAATTGATTACAAATAAACCACGATACAAAAAGCTGGCAAAATGGCAAAGTAAAATTCCTGATGTTGAAATTGATGGACTAAAAATAAGAGCTTTACAGATAGCTACTGCAATACAAGGCTTTCATCTTCATCTACAGGGTCAAAACCCAGCTCATACTGCTCTCATGTTCAATCATATATTAAACATAATTCCATCAGCTATACTACTGGGAGCTAATAGTAGACTATTTGCTGGCAAGATATTCTCTTTTCATGAACCACGAATTTACCTTTATGATCAATCAGAAGCACAGAATTCTGGATTTCCATCTATTTCAAAATATTTAGATGGTGTAGAAGATTATATTGACTATATAATATCAAGGAAACCTGTAATTGCAAAAGATTATTTTGAACTTGAGAAGGAAAGACATGATGATGCACGCATTAGGCTGAACTCTAATTTTTATCGAATTGAAACAAGGGTAATGTCAGTGCAACCAACTCCTAAATCATTACTTTCAATGATCGAATATTTTATTGGATATTTATATAGAGCGATTAACGAAGAAAGACAATTACGACCATTATCAGCTTTAAGAGAAGAGAGAATGACTGTTATTAGATCAGGTTACAATGCTCAAAGTCATTTTAATATTATAGATACAATAAGAAGCCAAATTGACTTCGCTAAGAAAGGCCTAGCGGATCTTGGTTTAAAGGAAGAGTTTTTAAACATATTAGAAAAACGGATAGAAAACAAAAATAGCCCAGGAGATTATATAGCTAAATTATGGCATAAAAAGTTTAATGGTTCTTTAGAACAGACTGTTTCTGAGATAATAGCCCATATCTGGGAAAAAACAAAAACTAATCAACCAATAATCTAAACGTAAATACTATTTTATTGAATTTTGTAGATCAGACTATTTGGTGGGATAGACGTCGTCATCTTCGTCCAGCGAAAGTCATTGATTTGCAGGGTCAAAATGAGGTACTCACTATGACGGATGGGTAAACCTGATGAAGTTGTCAAAGTTATCATATTTCTTTGTCTAGCAATAGCAGTTTCGTCTTGGATATAGAACTAGTACAGGTCATGACCACTTTTGCCTGCTATGTATTCATATAGTACAATGCAACGTTCAAATAATATGATCCAAGAGGTAGCTAGGTCTAAAATAATACGCTATATCGTTACCTATAACTAAACACTGTTTTATCCTAAGAAAACCGGTCTTGACGGCAGCGCCTCGCCTATGATCAGGTCTAATAATAGTCTAGACTATTAAAGAACTGGATTTATGAATATTCCAAGGCTATGTATTGCCTTTTCCAGGAGTAAACGAAAAACAATAATTGTGAGACACCAAAAGGCACTATTAAAAAGCAAGTTCTTATCAAGATTAATCGATACTGTAGTTAGAAAGGATGAATTTTTCATATGGAGAAATTAAGGTTCATGGTTTTTAGTACCGATTATAGTACGGTGAATTAAGGATAAAAAGTAAATGACGATTCATATTAATGGGATTTTTAAAACAATAGAATAAAGAAGATATAGAGAGAAAATGGAAGATATAGAACCATTCAGGGTACTGCCAAAAATACTAAGAAAGACGTCAGGACTTTATATTCTCGAATGTAAGTATTTCTATTATGGGCAAAATGAATGTCGTAATTAGCGACGAGACCGAAGGAAGGTTCAGAAAAGTAGTTGCTCGCCACGTAGGAGTTAGAAAAGGAAATATCAGCAGAGCGTTAGAAAAAGCAATTGATTTATGGATAAAGTCGAAAGAAGACGCCTTTATAATCCATCCGCATTAGGCATTCGTTAATGTACGTTCGTTCTCCGACAATTTAGATACTGAGACGATCAAACTCCCCTATGACCATCCTGGCCCCAGAAGGCATTAGATCAATGGATTGTTTCATTAATGGTTCCATTCTTTCATCTTTTTCCATCCTTGCCTTTACTCCGCATTCGGAAGACAAATTAAATGTTAGACGTGGCTCCAAAAGTACTTGAATGAACTTCGAGCAGCAGAAGACCTAGCTAAGGTTATTAGATCATCTAGAAATCTAGAGCCTGTATTATTCGTGATTTTATCTTGAAATACGAGAACTCCCAACTCAATCTCTATTCGATGTATTTTGAGGCCTCATTTTCATGATTTCTACAGCAGAAGATATTTTCTATGAGAGAAATATGCCTTTTAGATCTTAAACGCTAGAAGAAAATGTCGAATATGCTCTCATTCGATAATTTCATTACTAGTACAATAATTTATTAGCAGTCAAAGTACAATTGGGATAAGAATGCAAGAGAATCACTTTTCAAGAGTTTTGGTTGCTATCGATGGTTCGGCTTCTGCAATGCACGCAACAGATTATGCAATATCAATTGCTATGAAAAATAATTCCCAACTCCTTGTTCTGTACGTAATTGATGTCTATAAATACCCGTATTTGCCTTCTTCAATAATCTTGGCTCCCACATTTGGTTCTGAAAAATATCGGGAAGAAAAGAATGAAGCTGAAGAATGGATGAATAAGATCAAAGAAAAATACAAACAAAAAACCAATGATAATACAAATTCAAAGGAGCTCATGACGGAGATCGTTGAAGGTACAAAATCTGCTGCAACTACTATAATGGAGTATGCAGAATCAAAAAATGTTGATTTAATTATTATTGGAAGTAGAGGCAGAACTAGTTTCAAGAAATTATTATTAGGCAGCGTCTCATCTAATATTATAAAGAACGCTCATTGTGCAGTCCTAGTAACAAGATAATAAAGCCTATCTAGGTATGCTACTGCGTAGTTGAAGACCTCACAGAATTTCTAAAGAAATATTCTTCTCTTCTTTGAGCCAGCTCAAAAATTTTGAAATATTGATGTATAGATTAAATGGATGCCAATTCCACTATCAAACTCTCATCTCATTCGCACTTTGCATTCACCAGCTTAGAAACTACAGCAATGAGTTCAACCAACTCTGTCGTCCATTTCATAACGTGTGTATGACCTGTGAGCTGACTTCTTTTACTATGCCTGTGATCTCATGTCCCGGTACCATAGGATACGTTGATCCTCCCTCCCCATTCATCATTTATTTCTTGTATATCTGTATGGCATACCCCACAATATTGAATATCAATCACAACATCATTATCATTAGGTTCCCTCCTTTCAGAAGAGTATTTACTAAGAAGTGTCTTTGCTTGTTGAGCAGCAATATATCAAGTACTTTCTTGTGGTTTATCTAAATTACTAAATCACATAAACCTAGTTATTACGAATACCTAGAACTTACTTAATCTTGGTCTTTTTTTATACTCTCATTTTATATTAAATCTTTCTATAATTCGGCCATCAGAAAGGACTGCATCAATCCCCTTGGTATTTTCAATGTCTTCAGCAGGATTTGCAGACAGGATTAGAATATCTGCTTGTTTACCTGGCTCAATGGTACCTGTCTGATTAAGCAGATCAAGTGCCTCAGCTCCATTCCTAGTAGTAATCTTAATAACATCCATCGGTTTAATACCTGCTTCGACTAACAGCTCTAATTCGTGATGTAGACTTTCTCCTGGAACAAGTTCAAAATTCGGTATATCTGTACCCGAAAGAATTTTTACCCCATCATCATGCATCATCTTTGTTAGTTGTAAGACCTTCGTCCAGCGCTGTTCATTTTGAGGATCGGGAAAGCCCCGTTTAAAAATTGCTTCATATATACTCAGAGTGGGATCGATTGGTATCTGGTTTTGTACCAAACTATCCATCATATTTCTAATCTCAGTACTGTTTGGATCCACCAGATCGAGCCATAGAGAATGTTCAAATGGACCTCTACCCGTAAGATTAAAGATTCGTTGTTTCTCCTCGGGGAGCAGAAATGGAGATACTGGAATTCCATGAGTTAGAAAATCAATCCCCAGATTTGCAGCATTAGTCCAAGAGGTAAGATAGAGATGTCCAATAACTTTGATTCCCTGACTATGAGCTTCGTCTATCGCCGCTTTTACCAGATCTGGTTTTAACCCAACATATAGCTTGATGTAATCCACTCCTGCTGCTGCCTGACGGCGAACTTCCTGTCTTACATCCTCTTCATTACTAACCTGCTTTTCTACAAATGGTACAGGTAATTCAGGGGTATTTAGAAGTCTACCAGCTGTAAAAATCTCAGGTCCTCTTATAGTTTTGTTGAGTACTTCTTCCTTTAGGGATACAGATTCATTGGTAGGGCCTCCTGGATTTCTAATCGTTGTAATTCCATAATCTAAAAGCATGCCAAGAGTATTTTCGGATGTGATTTGATCATATGAGTCTTTTAGTACTCCTGCTACATGAGCATGCATGTCGAAAAGTCCAGGCATGATATATTTACCAGTTAGGTTAAGAACTACTCTTTCATTTCTCTGTGATCCATTATCATTGTCAGATAAATAATCATGAAAGGAAGTCTGGTTGGTTACTGCAAGTATTTTACTGCCATTGATGAGTATCACTGAATCGGTTTCTGGAGTCGCCCTAGTTCCATCTATTAAAGTAGCACCATATAATATCAGAATTTTATTCTGTCCATTATCTATATTCAGTGACAACCGCGACTTGTCGTCATAGGCATAAGTAATGAAATTCGCAGCCCAGAGAGCATTATCATTCATGGTATCTGATAACGAAAGTATGAATAATGAAAGTAAACCGACGTAAACTATATTCATAAGTTCTCTTTTTTAAGAATTATGGTAGCAGGCTTCCTTACGTATCAACATTATTAATAGTCCAAATACTCTTTCAAGAAATCACTGGTTTTAGATATGGCCATATTAGATTCAGTAGTGTTGTGAAAGAAGAATGTTTGGAATACATGAGGCATGCCTTCACATATGCCTAATTTGACCGGGATACCAGCTTGATCCAGTGCTTGATACGAACGAACAAAATCACTAAGAAGCATTTCTTTGGTACCACCTTGAATTAAAGTAGACGGAAATCCATTTCTGTAATTACTATATACCGGAGAAACATACGGATACTTTTGATCAGATGGATTGGCATATGCATCAGCCATATCTCTCTCCGAATCGTTTGTTATGAATGGATCAGCATTTTCCAGTGTAAAATATGTATCGCCTATTCCTGTTACATCTACCCAAGGTGACCATAGTACCAGAGCTGCAGGCATCCCTAACCCTTCATCCCACATTTTAAGAACAGAACCAGCTATCAAACCACCTCCAGCTGAATCTCCATACATGGCAATATCATCAAGGGAATAACCTTGATCTTTCAATGCTTGTATAACTGAAATAACCTCATCAGTTGTTTGATTCCATTTTGAAAATGGGGTTAAACTATAATCTACAGAGATAACCCTGAGTTTGGTAGAATTGGCGACTGGTGCGACGTTTCCTAATGTGGAATTAGCATCCAAGAGTGTATCCCCTCCACCATGTACATATACCAGAACTTCGCTGTTATCCTCCCAATCTTTTGGGTTGATGTCAAGTACATCCATGTCTCCCAATTTCATAGCTGTGATGTTAGGTTGATAGCTATCCACAATCGGCTGAGAAAATTGCATGACTATAGAACTTTGTTGTTGGTTTAGTTCTAGCCAACCTTCTAAATCATCTGGGCTTGGCGTTACGAGAGTAGATGAATTTGTTGTTGAATTTTTTAGTATTTCTTGAGCTTCTTTAGATATAGTTGGAGGAATATAGATTTGGGATTCACTATTATTATTATTAGTATTATTATTAGTTTGAATAATATTTGTTACATTTTGAGCTTGAACTTGAACAAATGTGAATGAATTTAAAGACAAAAAGAGAACATACGATAAAATACCAAATGATATGGTTATAATAGCCACACTCAAAATTGCTTTCATTATTTGGATATCCCCTTTGGATTGTTCATAGCCTTGGGTATAATTGGTATGACATAAAAGTGAATATGATATGTTGTTACTTTAAGCATAATTGCATGTAGTTGTCAACTCTCGTACAGAAAATCTGCAAATATGCATATTGATTAAGTAGCCCTTACTAGCTCTCGACTATTCATATACTCTCTAGTCTTTTGTATCCGTGATGATAGACGTACATAAGTTTACAGCTTTCTTAAAGTCAGCAACAGGGACAAATTGAAAAACTGTCATATACTTAATTACTCCTAACCAGCATAATGAATGTGCAATATTCAGTCAAGGTTACCGTTCTGAATATTCTAATATTATTTGTTACACCTGATATAATCCAAAGATATTAAATACCATTCCATAATGACGTCTTGCCAATATTACTCATCTTCGATGTTCAATTAGTAAATTTGTATGTATGTAAATGTCATATTCACCAGAGGTCAGAGCGTAGCTGAAATACTTCCTTTATGTAGATTTACTGCTTAATTATGTAGTTTACAATCAAAAATATTAATGAGTTTCATAACATAGGCTACCCAGACCAGTTAAGATAAGTGTCATTACATATTATTGATGTAATTATCACATTCTTTGCACAGGAAGAGCTTTAGCTTTGTTCATTGATCTGCTTTGCTGTGTAAGTAAATCTTGAGCCTCAGTAAGGGAGAATTAGAAACCATGTATAGAAAGGAATCACGTGCTGGTCTAAAGGAGAGATTGTTACTTGTTCTCAAGGTTGAAGGAGAAGGAATGATTCCAGCTCGTGTTGCAAAGGAGCTGCATAGAAGCAGAACGTGGACTTCTGCGTGGCTTGCAAGATATCATAAAGAAGGTATTGATGGACTAGAGAATAGATCTAAAAGTGGTAGGCCTTCCAAACTGCCTAAAGAAGTTGCTGTTAGGATAAGAAAGAAGCTGAAGGAAAGAAAACAAGGGTGGACTACACAGCAGGTACATGAAATGATTGTAGAAGAAGGAAATGTACACTACCATCAAATATACATCTATTCATTGCTTCACAGATGGGGATTCAAACTGAAGATACCAAGAAAGGTACATGTAAACACTGCTTCAAATGAAGAAAAAGAGCAATTCAAAAAAGAACAAAGGTGGTTTTAGATAATTTACATAAGGATAAGGGATTTACAGCAGTATCGATGGATGAATCATTCTTCTTCTTCTTTGATTCCCTTGTAAAGAGGGTATGGATCTATAAGGACTTTAGACCTGTAGTTACGATAACAGGCTCACACAAGAATTTATCTTTGTTTGGAGCTATTAGCCTTAAAGGAAAGAAGCAGTTATTCAGAATATTTGAAAGGTTTAATGAGGATACATTTTATGAATTCCTAAAGCAGATACATTATAAATTCCCAAAATGTTACTTATTCTTAGACAAGGCCCCTCAGTATTATAGATCTCGAAAGGTAAGAAAGTACTTTGAAGAACACAAGGCTACTCTAATACCGGTCTTTCTTCCAACAGCATCACCAGAGTTCATGGTACTGGAAGAATGCTGGAATATATCCAAAGATGATCTATTGGTATTGACATATCACAAGTCATTTACGGAATTCAGAAAGAGGCTAGGACAGTACTTCAGAACTAAGCATTTCAATCTGAATATGAGGAATTATCTTACTAGGAATATGTCAGGGAACTTATCTTAATTGGTCTAGATTTTCATTAGTTAGTGTTTATACTTGTATCTGATCAAGACATTCATTGGAATAATACCCAACCAGAAATATTGCTTGATTCTTGAATCAATTTATGTGATTGATAGTTTTAATAAAAAGTATGTATTCATTTGCAGCGTTTTCAAACCGAAAAAAAACCAATAAAAGAAAGTAGCCCTAATACGACATTTGGTAAATAACTTTTTGAATACAAATAGTGTTATTTCTAATAATAACTAATGTATAAATAACCTTTTAATATATTTTATAGCCTATCATATTGATTTATATATCAGTGCCTTTGCTATATAAGGAATCTTTATTACTTTTTACTATTAGTGGTAAAATGTTACATAGTTCTCTTCTATATCTCAAATATGTAAGAATCTTATATAAGAGACATGGACAATAAAAACATTATTATAAAGGAGTACAGTATTAAAAATACGGATATGCACGAATACCTTAGAGATACTATTGCAAATAGGTATGATGAATGTAAATCCTGTAATACTAGAACTGAATTTACATGTGTTAGATGTAATTACTGTTGGAGCTGTCATTGGAAGAAAGAAATTGTGGAAAAGAGGGAGAAAGAAATGGCCGTGAATAAGTCACGATCGTTACTAGTTAAAAACGAAGGAATTCTTAACCCGTCAGAGATTACAAACCAGCACCAATTTGATGAAAATATTTCATATCCTGTACAAATAATTAATGTATTTGGCGAACAGATTGAACCTGTTTGTAATTATTATAGATGCCATCATAAGTTCTCAGAACATGGATACAAAGGTCATTCCCCTTGTAAATGTAAGCATCCACAAAATAGCATCATAGGAATTGGAGGATCCAAAATGCAACTCTTATTAGTTAAAGGGAGCTAAGAAAATTAAAGTGTCAATAATTCAATTAATATTTGTGATAAGGAGGTAAGACATGCAAAAAGGCAGTTCTTTGACGCTTAAGAAGCTAGTTCTCAAATATCTGGATGTTCTTCATATCAGATTAGATCATAAAATTGGAGTGTTATCTGTTCAATCTTCTGATCGAATATCACAAACTATAGATAATCTAGAGTTTATTGCTATGAAGATTATTAGCGATGCTTCTGTAAAAACGAGGCATATTTTTACGACATCTGAAATTAACGACTTCCTCACGATATTAGCTAATAGTATGAATATTCGTAATAACTACAAAGATTATGATGATGCGTATATTGACAATATAATCTTTGTAATTTATAAAGATCTAACTGAAAATTACTCTAAATTTGATGATAGTCTAAAATTAATATATCCAAAGATTATACTTGACGTAGTGTCTATTTTGCTCAATAAGGTAGATACCAAAGGAAAAAAAATAGGAGTCTATGGTGCTCTAAATTATTACGAAGAAAAGAAAAACGAGTATAACTCCTATTATGATAACTATAAACGTCGTGATCAAGGGTCTTCCAGTACATCAACAAGTAAAGCTAAAATTAATAGTAAGGCTATTAAAATAGACTCTTTAGATTATCCATTAAAACGTAAAGATAAGAATATTCTCTTATCAGACAACAATGATAATACAATTCTTGACAGTCTCATAGAAATAACTGGTAGAAATAGAAAGGATTTAAATTCTTCTTTAAATAGTCTATCTGACATTGATCTGAAGAGACTGAATGACCTTTGTAATAATTATGATAAACTTAAGAAATACTGTAAACTCGCAAGGAATGAAAAAGAGTTTAGAAAAGAAGCAGAAAAAGACACTGGTAAGAAACTAGGTGATAATCAATTATATCATGCAGTCTCATCTGTAAAGAAAGTAAAGATATATGTTAAAAATGTACTCGATCATAAATTTGAACCCGATGAATCACATGGCATCAATCACATAAAACATAATCTGGAATACGGATACTTATTAATAGGTTTGATTGAAAGTAGTAGAAAACCAAGAAAACCTTACTAAAAAAGATAATAATAATTTTTTAGCGTCTTATCTGATTTAATCAGAATTTATTTTACACTCTTTGTAGATACCATAAATTCTTAGGCTTCAACAATTATCTATATATATGTCAATTTATCAATGGGATTCAAGTTCCTCTAAGATAATTTTAGCTGCTTTTTCACCACCAGAATTAGGAATGGTTTTATTACTTGTAGTTATGCTCATATTATTAAATTTCTCTTCCATCAAGAATTCTAATCTGAATATGTCGTCATAATTGTAACCCATTCGTCTTGCATTTTCTTCCTGCTCAAAATGATTCTTGATTGGGATAAAAATTCCTGGTGTTTTATATACAATAGATTCATCAATAGTTGATCTTCCAGCCAAAGATACTACCAGATCTGATGCATATATGTATTCATGTAAATTATTTACAAATCCTAAGTTTATTATACTATCAATACTAGCAATATTATTAGTAGATGAAAATCTGTCCTGAATATCTACAGAAGGTCCTGAAACAATTAATAGATCAACGTCTAATTTCATTCTTAATTTTCTAAAAGCTTTAATAGTCATTTCAATCAGATATTTTCCAGAAGGAGTCCCTCCTATAGTAAGAAGAATTGTTGGTTTGTACATTTTGAATTTATTACGTAATGCTCCTCTATCTGTAGTAGTCAACTCTCTTACGATTGGACCAATGTATGTTTTGTTATCTACATTGTTCCCATAATCAGGAATGATAACATGATTACAACTTCTTATAATGTGTTCCAAGGATCTATTCATACCATATTCAATGATTGAAGGCAATCCCTTAAGAAAATGAGTTTTCAGTATATCTGTTATTAACACCCGTTTCCTATTTCTTTTCTTTCCAACAGTAATGGATGCAAAATCTTCATCACTAACTATTAGAAGATTACATTCACTTTTCTTCTCAATGAATTGTTGTGCAATTGTCTTACATCTCTTGTAATATGAAACATATTGTATAAGCCACTTTATCATAGATTGCAGATGCATAGAATAATTTACATGAAGATTATTAGGAGCATAGACATCATAGGCTACGTATCCTTTATTCGAAATAATTGTATAAGCAGCTTGACCAGTCACAAATAAAATTTTGTCATTAGTTAAAGGTCTAAGCTTTTCACAAATCGCAATATCTCTAGTAGCATGCCCTAAACCTATTGGACTGGTGAAAAATAATATAACCATTTATTCGGATAGCATAATGAATGCCATATAAATTCAATGACATTATCATGATGCAATTAGAATTGTGGCATATGACTCGTTCTTACCCAGTTCCTAAAAATACCTATAAGATGACGAAAACAGATACAACAATATTATTTCGTTTCTGACAGCCAATAAATGAATGGATAGTTCTAGTATTTTATATGGTGAGAATCCCTGACAGAAGTCCTGGAACAAGATTCTGCTACTGCATAAATCATGTCCGGACTAGGTAGATCCAAGACAAATACCTAGTTCTGTTGCCATTCGTTGCCCATAAGATAGATTGATAACACCAAAATAATTATTGATATTCAGAATCAGATTACAGTGTATAATAAGTGCGGTCATAAGAACAATAAAGAGTGTCACTTTTGTATTGCACATAAGCATTTCCAAGGAATGACTCAACTATTTCTGCCTGTGGTCGATAGAAACGTTTGTGATATCTTATTTTATTTGAATATTGCCCGGTTACTTGATGACCTGCATCAGTTCGATATATTTAAGGCGGGCATCATGATAATTAAATAATTGGACAAGATCACAGAACCAAACAATCAGAACACTTCATCATCATCATTACATTTACACTTTTTGAACTGCTCTTTCATAATTTTGATCATCATAATTTACTTACTGCCATCTATAGATCTTTCAAAAGTATTTTCACAATTTGATCAAATAGACTGAGGAATGACTAACTTCACAGAACTCTTCGAAGATGAATTGACTGGCGAAGAAGTGTGTGGACTAGATTTTTGCTCTTTGTATCTTGATGTTCAATATCAAAGTCCATATACAGTAGTGGTAGAGGGCAAATTATTAAGATTAGCAGGAGATATCATTGGATATACAACTGACGATCTAATTTGGAAAGGGGTTGATGTACTAAAAGAGGCGGGTTATATCATTGACTCAGTTCAGTTGTCAGGATTCGGAACCGAAACTAACCCATATACTTATCATATTATAATGTCAAGAGCTGTTAATTCAACACATCTTACAGAATAGTCTAACACATCATTCGATCGGATTGAAATGTTTTTAATCCAGGTATTAAAAGCTCAAACGGATTTTCACTTTGTGATGGGATAAAATCCATCGTTCATCATCATGTAAAAATGTTATCAATTTTATAGTAAACTTCCACTAGAGCCTATTTATGTAGCAGAACTAGACCCTCAGTGTCATTAGGATAACAAATAAAGTGACCTTCCTTCGGGACTTTGATTCCTACGATTGCATCCTTACAACTTGGGCAAACCTGATAGTATACGTATATCTGTTTGTTATCCTTATTGAGACCTATTGGGACGTTCCACATTTGGGGGTGGAAATTGCTGTTACAATTCGGACATTCCATACAAGTACTTACAAGAAAAGATCACATATATAATATATGAAGGATTTATAGCTAAACTGATGTCTATGGATAAGAAAGGCATTAGGGTATGCACTAAATTTACAGAGGCTCAGAATAAAATGTTAAAATAATTCTTGCAGCAAAATCAAGATCGATATTCTGTGCTCAAACTGTGTTAATATCACTAGTGATTTAATAGTGGTTTTTGGTGTTCAATAATGGTTTATTGAACTAGTTATTAACACCCTTTCATATAATCCTCCATCTGATGACGTACCTTAATTATCTCACTCCGTAATGGTTTTTTTGATAATTGTATAGATGCATCTTCAACTTTATAATGAAAAAAGGTAACTAAAACAGTCGATGCTAATTCAAAGTTCTACTATCGTGTAGATATTTTAGATTACATTCAAAAATTCCTGTATTTGAAACAAGCTTGACAACTCTTTAGAAATTTGATCACAGAATATTCCAAGAAGTTCAAAATCAGCTGGTGAAAAATATCTCTCACTAAATATAGCTAGGACACCAACTGCGCTATTCTTATATATTATAGGATAGCCTGCAAATGATCTTAACTTCTCTTTTTTTGCCCAATCTTGGTGTCTTATTCTCGGATCATTTGACACGTCATTCGTTATAGCTGGTTTATGGGTCTTTACTATTGGGCCTATCTTATTTGAATCAACGGCCACCTTTGAAAATTCACCATTAATATTTTTGTACATCCCTGCGCTATATTTCAAAATTAAATTCTTTTTATCTTTGTCAAGTAACCATATACGAGCAAATTTTGCATCAAAGTACTTGACCAGACTCTCCACTATTAACTGAAGTTTGACATTAAGATTCTCATGTTTTTTCAAAGAGTTAAGAATCCTATAAACTCGCCATTTCCTTTCATTTAGCTGTTGTTCATCAAAAACTACATACGGTGATGCTTTTATTGTACTTGATTCATAGGAACGATAATCTTGAATTAATTCTGCGAATCTATGCAGAAAGTTGTCGCTCTCCAGTTCATACTGTTCTGTAGAATCAAAAATAAAATGGCTTACCCAATCCAAATCACCATTCAATCTTGCAGAATAAACACAAAAAGCTGCTTCTTCAACGTATTTATTCAATCTGTCTATTAGAATGTGAGAATCCTTAGTAAATCTGAATTTAAGCATGATTGTTCTGCTTATCTTTTCTGAAGTGAGTGAAGGATTAAAGATTGCTGAATAACCCAAGACAATATTATTTTGCTCCAATCTTCGTAATCTATATCTTATCGCTCTTTCTGTTATCTTATATCCTATATTCTTGAGGTTATTTGCGATATCAACGGCGGGTATACGTGCGTTCTTACTGAGGCTAGAGAGAATTACCTTATCAATTTCATCAATTATCAAGATGTCAAAATGGTATATATAATATGATTCTTATTATGATATCTTTCTTTTGTGAATCATATGATACTTGAAACCGAGTGGACAATATTTGACAGATGCTAATTACGGATATCTAAAGCTCTTTCTTAATGCTGTTCGAATGAACTCGTCTCTCATAACATCTAATGGCCTATTCTTGGGGGCTGCCGTCTGGGTCTGCTTAACCAAGTAGCTATGCAACTATCATGGTACACATATAGTAAATTCATACCATTTTTTTTAATCGTGCTTGGTTATGCATAAATTATATTCGAAATTGATGATCCCGCTAATTTACGAAAACTCGTTCGATCTCAGAGATCATCCAGAACACAGAGCTTCGTACATGCCACAACTAGCCTACCATCGCGATAAATCGAAATCCGACAAGGTGAAATAGATTTTAACATACTAATACGTTAGTTCATATTACCATAATGCCTACTAAATATGACTTTTAATGAGTTACGGACAAAGCACGAGCGGTTATTCTGGAAGAACAACGAATAGCTTCTCAAGACCTGTAGAAACAGGCAAAGAATACACAGTAGACGTTACTGATAAGGGAAGAGAGGGAGATGGTATCGCAAAAGTAGATGGTTTAGTAATTTTTATAAAAAATGCAAAGAAAGGGGACAAAAACATAAAGATCAAGGTTATTTCTGTAGGGAGTAGATTTGCTACTGCAGAAGTGGTAGCAGGTTCAACAGATGCGACTTAGGCTATTCAATTAGAAAGAAATTCCCTTATTTTCATTTATTCAAAGTACAGATTCATATTAAAGATGCACATTATTAGATTAATTCATGTATTGATGGGATAATAATGGAAATATCATTTCTTTTCTATTAACTTCTTCAAAATATATTTCATAAAGCGTTATATACATTACTGTCGAAATGGGTACTAAGTAATACTAACGTGGATGAAAAAACCGAACACATTCAAGTTACGCGTAGCAGAAGAAAATACAACAATTCTGAATACGACGACAAGACTGTCGAGTGTCTTATGAAATATCTTGAATTAGAAAGTTATGAGCAATTGGAAGACTTTTTGAAACACAATCATATTCCAAACTTCGATTAGATTTACATATAGCAAATACTCAAGTTTTATATACAATGAAATGTAGTTTTTATTATGTTAAGTGATTCTAAAAATAGTGACATAGTTCAAAATTCTAAAAAGAGTAATGATTTACTGAAAGGGATGAAACGTTATTTGCGAATAGAACATCCAAATGATGATAAAGAATTACTGGAATATCTGCGAAAACAGTCAGGTTTACATAGGGAATAATAAACCTACAAAAGTTGACTGTAACCTATTTTCGAGATTTGGATCGATCTTATTAGTTTTCAATGTGTATCAAGCACTAGAATTTTTCAAAATAAACGATTCAAGAAGAGCTTCGGTGTAGTAGATGCAAAGGTCTTATTGGTTAGTCAGATGAACCCTCACATTCACTCATCACACCATAATATTGGTATGATGAGTCAGCAGCAGCAACTATTAAAACAGGAACTGACTGTTTCTCAAATTCTACGCGAATACGGAAAAAAGTTTACGCAGGTCACAAAGCGATATTCTGATGGATGGACATAATGGTAGATGTGCTATCGATTTCATTATGTCATATTATGGCCGGAATGGTAAAGACGATTCTCACGTTGCAGAAAAATTATTATGTACATCAATTGCTTTGAGACATGCTGGATCATTTTAATCGAGGTGTAGAATCACTTTAAATAAGAGCTATTCTAACTACCCAAAGATTTTTTGCCTTCTCTAATACCAAGAATTGCCACTTACGTTTTTGACAAACACTTGGTATTGATTTAAAGGCTGACTCCTCACTATCTGTTATGACTTCAATGCAACCATTAACATCATTAAGCAAACTCATAGCCTTTACAGATTCAAAAGATGGATAAGGACAAGCCATTCCTCTAGCGTCCACTGACTTTATTATACTGCTTCTCTTCAATAGATCAGGTGTAGACGATCCGGCCATCACTATTTTCAGTTCATTTTGCATATTTTATTATCTCGACTAATAACACCTTGATTGAAAGCTTATATAAATAAAACCATGCCCCCTTTCTTTGATGCAGGCAATGCTGCATTAAGAAAACCTATAACATCTTCGAACTCGACCCCGTTTTCTAAATTATCAGGAGTAACCCCCATTTGGAGCAACATTTCCTTTGACGGTCCACAAGCAGTAATTTGTACACCTGCATCAATAGCATCCCGCAAGTATTTGTCCAACGGTGGAGCACCAGGCATTGTTATGTTGGAAGCACCACCTTTTTTTACAATATCTAAGGCTCCCATAGTACAGTATAATTTACATTTTGCTCCCATAGTTGCTGTACCTAAAGCTAATACTAGAGCAGAATACGCTCTTCCTGGCTCATTTGAGGCGAGGACTAGATGAACTTCTTGCTGTTCTTCTTGTGACATCACTCTCGAAAAGTCATTTTACTTTAAAATAGCTTTGCATAAAGAGCGATCAGTTAACTCTTTGAGTCATGCTCTTGAATTATTTCGGATATCTTGCTAACCCAATTATGTGACTATATCGCGGCGGCGGCTTAACTTTTTGCCAAGTGTTCCTTAATCAATATTCATCAATAATTTCTTCGTCAAACAAACCACTTAAAAATATAATTATACCCCAGACGACTAACTAATCATCCTCGACTTCAGGTTAGAAAAGGTTGATTATCAAGATATCTCCATTTAGTGGTAGGTCCCATGGATAGCAATGCTACATGTCTAATATGCAAGAAGAAGCCCAATGAACATTCAGAACTACAAGACAAAATATGTAAAATGATTACATTAAAACAATTTGCTAATAATAACCCGGGATTTGATGTTCAGTTTAGACCGTTCTTTGAACAATGAGTGTCAATTCGTCTAGAACTGTAGGTGGATTGGTGCATTTGTTTTGATGATGCTGACTGTTCTTATCATCATCATACAATCTATTCACTCTAGCTATGGCTCGAAGCAATGTGTGCTCTTTCAATGATTTATCTAGATACATGACTTGAACTATGGGTACATCATACCCTTGAACTATGGGTACATCATACCCTTGAACTATGGGTACATCATACCCTACGAGAAGCATATCAACTACAATCAGTAATTTGGTTTCATCTTCGGGGCTTTTGAATCTATCAGCCTCGTCTTCTCGTTGTTCGAAAGTAAGATAGTATTCGTCCCAACTTGTTCCGTCTTTCCCCCTCTCGCCAAGATGAGAAGTCATTATTATTTTAGATTTAGGGGCATACAGTTTGTCTAGTTCTCTCTTGTAAGTTACTGCCGCTTCTCTAGAGGTCGTAACAATCATCTCTTGTATTCATTAGGTTGTATCTGTTTAGTATAGTGCTCAATCAAATTAAGACATATTTTTCTGATTCTAGGTGGCGCGCTTCCGCGATCTTTTCTTTTATTACATATTCTTTCTTTCTTGCAATTCCATATCGGAAAAGCTGTCTGTTTCATTTAACTTTATTCTTAAAACAAGAAGGTTTCTTTTTCCTAAAAGGAAATTATTAGTATTGAACTATTTCCGTCCAAGATATTTACTAATGAACACTATATAATGACTCATGAAACAAGATTACTTTGAAATCGATCGTGTAATTGAAGATTTGGCTAAATCCTATGCAGCTCCTTGTGCAACTAGTTGGTTTAAGGTTAACGACATCAGAAGACCTTCACGGGAAGATTATAGGAAAAAGGTAATAGAATTTATGAAGCATTTTGAGCAGGCTTTATCAATTTCTTATCCAAATAATATACAGTCAGAAGAGTTTAAGGAATATGCGAGAAGTGGATTACGAAAGGCAATCTACAGTGTTAATAGTGGAAATAGCAAAGAAGTAGAAAGAAGGTACAAATATTACACAGATTACAATTAGAAGATGATAAACAAGTGTGTGACTTTTAAGATGGTCGACTTTCATAGATTGACAATACCAATTATTGTCATTTTAATAGTAGGTGGCACCATAAGTTTTTTCTTAGCTTATGGTTTTTACCCAGAAAAACATGTTAATGTGAAAGTAGATGAAAAGTGTTATGAGCTTTTAGATAATGCTCTTACAAAGTACAATAGATTACAAGCTGAAAGAGATTTATTGGTATTAAAGCTTCAAACCAATGCAATAGAATCACCTGACGCAATAGTACCGGTGATCTTTAGTGGAACAAGAGAAGAAATTGATAACCTCATTTCTGATTACAATATAAAGATAAACAATTCTCAGAGATTGGAAGCTGATAATAATCATATCGATAAATATATAATCGAAGCAACGACATCTAAGCAAAATCTTCGGAGCGTAGTAAAAGATCTAACGGCAAAAGATTTTGATCCACTGAGAAGGACTATATTTGGTAGTCTTGGCTTACAATCCAACTCATATATAACAGAGGAAGAAGGAAAACGGATTTCATCATACTCTAAATACTTTATGAGCAATGGGATTAGACAAATAGTGGATGACGGGAGCGATATTGAGGGCCATTATGATGGAGTAAAACAAGCAGAATGCAGGACAGAAATACAATACTGAACTATTATTTTTTGAATATAATGCAACTTGGATTATAGAAGACATAAATTACGCCAATATTGTCGAGGCGCCGTACTATTACGACAAACTAAACTAATAGAAATAAGGTTTGAGCGATGGTCTTTTTGTACATACTTAACTAGTAACAAAAAAATAGTTTAGGGTTTATGTAGACAAGTTTTACACCATTTTTGAGCCAGCACCTCATTCTTTTCTCCATTATATCTATCAACATGTACTAGTACACCAGAAGGTGTTGCTTCGATAGAAGTTCCACATCTATCACAATTAGTCATTTCAAAGTGTCTATTTCATAATATATATTTAAAGTTGGGGCTCGAAATATGTTTTTTTGATATATGGGCATTGCAACACTATAAGTAGTAACTTACTTTCATGTTTTTAATCCCATTTCTCGTTCTCTAAGCTCCTTTCATTTTGTTTAATTAAATCATATTCCACTATAAGTAATACCTTGTCTCAAGTATAGTCCTCACATAAGCAGACAAAATGGCAAAATGGATATGACTAACACCTAAAGAAATTATCAAGATATTTCATACTTATCGTTCCGTCGCTGAAATTAAATCTGTATATTGTAAACATGCTTTTTTCTCTTCCTTCATGAATCAGGTAATAAAGATCGTCTTTGTAAAATCTAAGTCTAATTGATCTTGTTGTCAGGGTCTTTATCTACAATTAAAGCCATAAGATTACTTCCTAAATTGGGATTTCCATCGGATATCATGACATGATTTCCTATGCTGAAATCTAGAAACTGGCTGGCCAAATGCTTCGTCTCCTATGAGTTAATTCGTGTGTAACGAAGTTGATACTGAATACATTTAAAGCAAGATTAGTTATCGCTGAGCCTTCTAATTGTCTTTGTTCCGGATCTGATAATAGTTAGTTCAATCGTCGTCAATATCGTAGCTTATTTCTAATGTATGTTTACGAGATACTTCTTTATGTACCTCATTATCTATAGTAAATTAGAGTATATTATGTTTGAATACAAAACATAGGGAGATCAACAAAGCAAAATCTATGTGCGATACTTAGAGTTTTGCAACTTGAGATGGGTTCACATAGAACGCATCAAATTTTCTTATAACTACAAGAAAAATACTATGAGAGTGGAAACAAAGAATCATGACAAGAGAATCGGATTTAATATGGATGATTTTATAGATTGGGATCGAGCGAATTATCACGATAATCTGTGTCCCTGTGTTTGAGTTAGTTATTACTAAGTAGGTTCAAACATGTTTTCGAGATGACACTACCTTTAACATTATCTAAAAAGCGTTTTTAACTTTGGGTAACTGATTATATTTATTATCTAAGATGTACACCCATTTTATACTATACAAATAATTATATATAAATTCTTAATGAAAATAGGAGATATTACTTTCGTTTCGTTTCATTTCATCTTTAATTGTTAGTTTGCTAGTAGTTATTTTTCTAAATCATCTACCCCTCTTTCATTAACCGTAAAACGTATATCAGAATAAGGATGATACGGAGAATCAATCATCTTAGCTATTCTATTCTCACCTGATTTTCTGAGGTATATTCTATATGTAGAAGTATGGCCTATAACATTTCCGCCTGCTGCCTTTGTTGGATCTCCAAAGAACGTATCAGGTGATGATTGTACTTGATTAGTAATTACAATTACTATATTAAATATTTCAGCAAGTCTTATTAATTTATGTAGAATAGAATTAAGCCTTTGTTGTCTATCCGCAAGTGTACCTCTACCAGAGAACTCTGCTCGATGAAGAGATATAATACTATCTATTATTACTAATTTAGCGTTAAACTCATTTATGTATCTGCCAAGATCTTTAATAATCAATTCCAAATGAGAACTATTATACACTTTACATATTGCAACATTCTTTAAAACTGACATTGGATCAAAACCTCTTGCCCTAGCGATCTGATTTAATCTTTCAGGCCTGAATGTTCCTTCTGTATCGATATAGATTACACCTCCATCAAGGCCTCCTTCATTTATAGGTTGTTTTGCCATAGCGCATAAAGTATGACAAATCTGTGATTTGCCTGAACCAAATTCTCCATAAAATTCTGTGACAGCTTGAGTTTCCATTCCTCCTAGTAACAACTCATCCAGAGATTTAGAACCGGTAGAACATCTTAGCATAGATTTCCTTTTTTCAAGAACAAAGTCAGCGGTCACAAATTCCTTTTCTAATACATTCGATTCTCTAAGCAGTTTCTGCGCTGCCATAATGAATGCTGCAGCGCTATCCTTGGAAGAGTTAATATCTACAGCTAATTGCTCTGCACTAGTTACTGCTAGATCCATTACTGATACTATTCCTGCCTCCTTTAGCTTCTTTGCTGTTGTTGGGCCTACTCCATCAATATCTTGTATTTCAAGGTCTATAACAGATGTTTTTTCGTTAGTATTATTATATATAGTTGAATCATTATTATCAGGTTCGGAAGGGTCTGTACGAGGATCAGTTTGGACTTTTGTTTTTTTATCTGTCATTAACTAACGTATTATTAGTTACTGACACTTATTTAAAGGTCGAAGAACGCGGGAGGGAGGGAGGGAATCACGAGCTAGAATGACGATCCGCACATACTGAAGAGTATTTAAATATATTACATAGCCTATCTGCTTATCATGGCATGTCATAGAAGACATTGCTGGTCTGCTGCGCCTTCAACATAGCTCAAGTATATAATGATGGACAGAGAAACACTTCAACGCTTGCGTTGGTATTTGCTAACCTCAGATAATATTCTAAGTAAATACAGAAGGGCTATTGGTATGAAATATGATATGACCAACATGTCGAATATGGAGATGGTATCGGTATCAAGTATGGACGATAGTGCTTCCCATTTTATGGGCACGGCGCTTACCGTGGATCAATATAATCAATTCATCCGTACTTACAAGAAATCTACAATCTCTGGGTATTGTAGACGACCAAGATTTGTCCTATATCTTTCTTTTAGCTTTGCTTAGTACATTTACAACACGAATTTAAGTCAGGCCACCAAACAACCATTCTGCTCCAGATTTGTCGTGCACATATACATATTGAGTTATGGAGTTAATTACAATTAGGACCTAGTCATATCCGAGGCTATACGATCTCATCTCATGAGCTGAAGCAGCATATTAGGTTTATAGTAACATTACTCGTATTTCTTCTCATGAACTCTACCCACCTATCTGCAATCCGAATGCAGTTATCATGTTAGGATGTATTTTTGTATGAACAATCACCATTATGTCCGTTGCAGGAGCTTTGTCATCAATACTGGTAGTTAATTCCTGAAACGCAGCTGCTATGTCATTAATCACCTTTTCTGGAGTTCCAGATGAAGACGCATTCATTAGCTGACTATTAAATAGATCTTGTGCTTTTGTGGCCAGGATTTTTGCTGTTTGATAGTCTGTGATGTTGACTAACTTGGATTGCTGTGATGAGGACATATCACCCATGGACATGGACATACCATCCATTGAAGGTTCAGATTGCTTCTGCATCCCAACGGTTGCACCTTCTGTTGTAGGTGCACCTACCTGCATCCCTATCTTCATCTCATCGGTAGGCATGCTGCCGCTATTGTTCATATTCATAGATGACATTGTACTCATTCCACTGTCGCTACTACTACCCATATCCATCGAGGTCATTCCATCGCTACCACCTCCCATCATCATCATGGACATGTTCGTCATATCAAATGCAACCGCATAAGCATCTCCATAGTTTTCAAGAACACCGTCTAGTATTTCTACTAACCTCAATGCTTGAGTTGTAGAGTTATTCAACTGCTCTGGATCTATTCTTGCGGTGACGACCTCATCAAGAATATCATTTAAATCACTTACAGTAAAATTAATGTCACTAGCCACACTTGGATTGGAAGTCGATTCCGTGGAACTCTTCAATGTAGCCAATGCAGTATTAAGATCATCAGACAATCTTGGATTTATTTCTGCAATTTCATTTGTGACAGTATCTGTCACAAGTGCCAATGCTCTATTTGCATGTTGGTTGGCTAAAGACATATTATTACTTGCCAAATCTTCCTGAACCAATTGAGCCTCGCCTTTAACTTTGTCAACTAGTGCAAGAAATGATGCACTTTCATCAGACGAAAAGCTGTGTCCTAATACAAGAGGAGAATTAAATCCAATTAACAAAATCAAAGCAGACATACAAAATACTGATGTTAATCCTTGTCCAATTTTTGTTGAATTCATAATAAATAGTCCATGAGACATATAAATATCTTTTATGGTACAGCAATCGAATTAAGAGATTAAATACTGCCACTAATGAGATCAGACTTAAATAGATGCATAATAGGAATGAATTCTTCCATGTCTTAAATAGTTAGAGATATGATATGCTTATCATCTTATTCCTACAAATGTGTATGTTTCTATTACCACTAAATTTTTGAATATTCGAATGGTGTACCATAACGCTTAACTAAGACTTTATTATTAGAGTTTCTATGCGTAAATTAAGCTCG
>Ga0307428_1000488_pt1 | contig 25372 bp, 22 predicted proteins | sample SalMarWE160240MG_FD_202161 | JGI IMG/M metagenome (GOLD analysis project Ga0307428, IMG submission 202161) | Salt marsh sediment microbial communities from the Plum Island Ecosystem LTER, Massachusetts, United States - WE1603-240 | ecosystem: Environmental > Aquatic > Marine > Intertidal zone >...
ATTTCTATCTCGACGAGCACGGCGTGGGCGCACTGAGCGACGCCGGCATGGGGGTCGGTCCGCACAGCCACAGCCATGAACTGTCGATCCGCCTGTCGCCGGAGCGCCAGTTGCAAGAGGTCCTGCTGTCCTCCGAGTTCGTCGAGCTCCACGGCGGCAGCCGCGATTGGGGCTATTGCTACCCCTACGGCGCGCGCTCAGCCTTTTCAGAGGAGACCGAGAGGGCAGTGGCTGAAGCCGGCTGCCCTTTTGCCTTCGCCTTCGAGGCCCGCGACATCGCCACACCCTTGGCGGAGACCGAGCGCTTTGCGCTCCCCCGTCATAATTGCAATGCCTTTCCTCACGGCGCCGTCTCGTACGGAAACGGCGTCGTCGGTTGAGCCAAGGGCCAGCCTATTTGCTGCTGGTGTAGCGCCATCCGCGCCATTGCCCTGGATCGCGCAGCACCAACGGCGTCAGCCAATCGGCATAGGCCTGCACCGCGCCCGCGTAATCGGCCTTGCCATCGGCGCCGTCGAGCACCGCAATCGGAGCCCCGATCGCAACTTCGAATCGTCCAGGCGCAAGCCGCAAGGTTGAGACCGGAAGCACCGCGGCGCCAGTGGTGCGGCCCATGGCGAGAGGACCGGTGGCGAGGATTATGCGGCCGCCGAGGAACGCTGCGTCCGCCGTGTTGCGCCCTTTATTGCCGACCGTGATCGAGATCGATTCGTTCTCGGCGAGACGCTCGCGCAACTGCTGCAAGGCCGTGCGCGTCTCATGCTCGTCGGCCATGAGCCGCTCGCCGAGATAGCGGTCTTCGATGCCTCGGCGCACGGCGTTGAGGTAACGGATGCCGAAGCGTGTGGTGGAGAAGCCGTGGATGGGGCGGCTGAAATGACTAACCGCGAGCCCCAGGCGCCGCCACGCCATCTTGGCGATGAGGTCGTTGAAGCTGAAATTACCGGCCCAGAAGATGATCCCGCGTCCTTTTTCGAGCGCCGCGGCCACATGCTCTTGACCGAGGATGTCGATCTCAGGCTCCCAGCCGCCCGGGCGCCAGGCACGGAGGTATTGAAAGCGCTCCTCGTAGCGGTTGGCCCAGTTCTCCGCGGGGATCCGGGTTGCTAGGCCTGCCTGCGGCGTGCCAGCAAGGACCGAGGTGACGTAGGCCCCCTCGTTGCGGTTCCGTGTCGGATGCGTTGCCGCGTTGACGCGGCCGAACAGCCGGGACAGTGGCCACCAGGTGGGTTCGGGCAGGGTCCAGGCAAGAAGTCCCTGTACCCCCAGTCGCGGCACTTCGTAGATGTCCTTGGCCATGACGAGCGGTCTTTGCGGCGGCGCAACAGGCGCCTGTTCGTCACGCTGGGGGCCTGCCGTAGCGATCGGTTCCGTACTCATAACAGATTGATGATATTCGTCTTTTGTCGAACGTCGAGAGGCAACTCTCGTCTTGCGTGAGGAGCCCCCGGCAATATAATGGTTGCGGGCTATAAGTGGCGTGAGCTCTATAGCATTGCCCGCCCGCGACAAGCATCCAAAAAGGTCGGGCGACAACAGGGGAAGGTTCAATTGCGCCTCGACGTGCGGTTGAACCACGAGGGTGTCAAATGAAGATCTGTATCGTTGGCGCCGGCGCGATCGGCGGCATGCTCGCGGTCAAGCTCTCTTTCGCTGGCAACGCCGTGTCCGTCATCGACCGCGGCGCCCATCTCGCCGCCATCAAGAGCAAGGGGCTGCACCTGCATTGGCAGGACGGCACCATCTGGAAGGCCAATGTCAAGGCCTGCGATAACGCCGCCGAAGCTGGTGAGCAGGATCTCGTCATCCTTGGCGTCAAGGCTTACGATCTGGAGCGCGCGGCTGCAGAGATCGATGGCCTGCTGGGGGCGGAAACCATGGTGATGACCGTCCAGAACGGCATCCCGTGGTGGTATTTCCAGAAAGAGGGTGGCCAATTCGACGGCAAGCGCCTCGAGAGCCTCGATCCCGACGGCGTTCTCGCCGATCGGATCGACGCCGACCGCATCATGGGCTGCGTCGCCTATCCCGCCGCGGCTCTAGTCTCGCCCGGCGTGATCGAGCACGTGGAGGGCGAGCGGTTTCCGGTGGGGGAGCTCGACAACCGCGAGACCGAACGCGCAAAGATGGTCAGCGATGCCCTGATCAAGGCCGGGTTCAAGTCTCGGGTGATTACTGACATTCGCGCCGAGATGTGGCTGAAGGCGTGGGGCAGCCTCACCTTCAACCCGATCAGCGCTCTGAGCCATGCGACCATGGCCGGGATTTGCCGCTTCCCCGAGACGCGGCGCCTTGCCGTGTCAATGATGACGGAGGCGCAGGGCATTGCCTCGAAGCTTGGCATCACCTTCCGCCACACCATCGAACAGCGTGTCGAAGGCGCCGAGAAGGTCGGGGAACACAAGACCTCGATGCTGCAGGATCTCGAGGCCGGCAAGCCGCTCGAGGTCGAAGCCTTGATCGGCGCCATTCTCGAGATGGGACGGATGACCGACACGCCGACGCCAGTGATCGAGACGGTTTATGCTCTCATCAAGCTGCTTGACCAAGGGACGCAGGCAAGGCGTGCGGCCGAGGTCGAGGAGGCTGCCATCAAGGCGGCGTAGCGCCGAGGGCTTTCAGCTGATTGACCCGGGCTCGCCGGACGGGGTGACCGGATGGGTGACATCAACCTGGCTCGCTGTATGAAGAGGCGAACGTCGTGACGAGACGCCGCATACTCTATCTGCCAATGGAGACGAAGGCGCGCGAGCTCTTAGGCAAGAGCTTCCTCGCCGCGCGCGCCGTTGAGCGCGGCTGGATCGTGGTCACGGGCGCTCACGTCGACACGCGCAAATTCATGCTCGAACATCCGGCGGGTCTCTATGTCGAGACCAGCATCCCCAACGCCAAGGCGACGCGACTCGAACGTGTTCACGCCGCGGGCCACCGCATCGCCAATCTGTGTGAAGAGAGCATCGTCTATATCGACGCACGCGACTATTGCACGCGCAAGATCGGGATGGACGCGTTGAAATTTGTCGACCTCCTGCTGGTTCCCGGGGAAAGGAACGCAGAGCACCTTCGCGCCTATCGGCCGGAATGCGACGGCAAGGCGGTAATCACTGGCAATCCCCGCTTCGATACGCTGTTGCCGGGTGTGCGCTGCGTCTACAGCGGTGAGGCCGACGCGATCCGCGAGCGATTGGGCGAGTTCATTCTGGTCAACACCAATTTCGGCCGGCCCAATCCCTTCCGCCCCGGCGATGATCCGGTCAACAAATTGATGGCGCGGGGTCTGGTCAACGAAGAAGACAACGCCGATCTCATCCGGCGCCATGTGAGCTTCAAGCGGTGGCAGATGCAGGGCCTGCAAGGCGTGCTTGCCGATCTTGCCAAGTCAGGCGCGGTCGAGAAGATCGTGGTGCGTCCGCATCCGGTCGAGAATCATGATGTTTGGCGCGAATGGGCGCGGCCCCTGAACATCGAGGTGCGCTATGAGGGCAGCGCCAACAATTGGATGATGGCCGCCGATGCCGTGGTTCATCCAGGCTGCACCACCGGCATGGAGGGATTGCTGCTCGACCGCGCAGTGTTCTCCTACGTGCCTGATGCCAGCAGCGAGTTTATCGGCGAACAGGACCGCGCCAGCGAGTGCGTGGCCAGTGCCGATGAGTTGTCGAAAGGTCTCGCCCGGGTGCGCGGCCTTGATCAGCAGGACGTGCGCAAGGACTTCACGGCGCAACGCGAGCGGCTGCGCAACTCGATCGTGAACGTGGAGACACCTTATGCCGCCGACCGCATCCTCGATGCCTTCGAGGCCTTCGATCTGAAGCCGGTCGCTCCCGACCAAGTCATCAATGGCGGCGGCATTCTTGCCAAAGTGATGCAGGTCGCGGGCAGGTTTCTGCCAAAACGCGGCGGGCCAAAGCGGGACGAGCGCAGCCTACAAAAGTTCCCCGGTGTCTCCGAGGAGGAGATCACGGCGCCGCTTGCGGAATGGGTGGACGCCTGTATCCTCACCCATATGCCGCGGGTGACGCGCTTCAACGATCGCCTGTGGGTGCTCCACTGAGCGCTGGTACATCCCACGGCGGCCTTGACAGGAACCGCAAAATCTCAACCCTTTCAGTGGTTAGCCACGAAAACATGAGCGCAGCAGTCAAGCGTGAGTTTGACACGTGAACAGCCTCAGCGTTGCTGGACGGGAGGTTGGGCCGGGCCATCCGGCTCTCCTGATCGCGGAAGTCGCGCAGGCCCATGACGGCTCGCTCGGCATGGCCCACGCGTTCATCGACGCGGCGGCCGCTGCCGGTGTCGATGCCATCAAGTTCCAGACCCACCTCGCCGCCGAGGAATCGACCTTGGACGAGCCCTTTCGTGTCCGCTTCTCGCGGCAAGATCCGACGCGGTTCCACTATTGGCAGCGCATGGAGTTCACGCCGGAGCAATGGCTGGAGCTCGCCACCCATGCGCGCGAGCGCGGCCTGATTTTCCTCAGCTCGGCGTTCTCGGTGGCCGCCGTTGACTTGTTGCAGGCCATCGGCATGCCGGCCTGGAAGATCGGCTCCGGCGAATTCGCCTCGACGGATCTGTGGCGGGCGATGGCCGCAACCGGCGCGCCGATCCTGTTCAGCACGGGCATGGCCAAGCGCGCCGAGATCGCGAATGCCGTGACCGCGTTTCGTGCTGACGGCTTGCCCTTCGCCCTGATGCAATGCACCAGCGCCTATCCCACCTCGCTCGAGGCCGTGGGTTTGAACGTGATCGACGAATTGCGCCGCGAGTTCGACTGCCCGGTCGGGCTGTCCGATCACAGCGGCAACATCTTCCCAGGTCTCGCCGCTCTCGCGCGCGGTGCGGACCTGCTCGAGTTCCACGTAACGTTCGACCGCCGCATGTTCGGCCCCGACGTGGCGGCGTCTCTCACCTTTGATGAGGCGAAGATGCTGGTCCGGATGCGCAATGCCCTCCGCACAATGGATTCACACCCGGTGGACAAGGATGCTATGGCTGAAGAGCTTCGGGGCTTGCGCGAAATGTTCGGCAAAAGCCTCGCGCCGCTTCGCCCGATTCCCGCCGGGACGGTATTAAGGCCAGATATGATCGCGACCAAGAAGCCCGGTGGGGGCATCCCGCTCGAAGCCGCCGAAAAGATTGCGGGGCGCCGCCTTGCCCGCGACGTTGCGCCTGACCGTATTCTCCGCTGGACCGACCTCGTGGAGGAATGATCGTGAGCCCGCGCAAAGTCTGCGTTGTCGTCAACAGCCGGGCGAATTACGGCCGCATCAAAAGCTTCTTGCGCGCGGCTACGGATCACCCGGATCTCGAACTGCAACTCGTGGTTGGCGCCTCGGCGCTGCTTTACCGCTTTGGCTCGGCGATCGACATCATTCGCGCCGACGGCTTCGAGCCTCAGGCCGTCGTCCACTCCATCGTCGACGGCGAAACGCCGGTCACCATGGCGAAGTCGGTTGGTCTCGGCACCATCGAGCTCGCAACCCATCTCGAGGCGCTCAAGCCTCACGTGGTCCTGACCGTCGCCGACCGATTCGAGACCATCGCCACGGCCATTGCCGCGAGTTACATGAACATCCCCGTGGCCCACACCCAAGGCGGCGAGGTGACGGGCTCGATCGACGAGAATGTCCGTCACGCCATCACCAAGCTGTCGCACGTCCATTTCCCGGCCACCAAGCGCGCCCGCGAGTTCCTGCTGCGCATGGGCGAGCAGCCCGACACCATCCATGTCACCGGCTGCCCGTCGATCGACGTTCTCGTCGAGAACGACCTCGCCTTGCCCCCGGACATCTTCGCGCGCAATCGGGGCGTCGGCGCCCCGCTCGACGTGTCAAAGCCGTTCATCATGGTGCTCCAGCATCCCGTCACCACCGAATATGGCGAAGGCCTCGCCCAGATTGAGGCCACGCTGAGGGCGGTCGACCGCATCGGCTGCCAAGGCATGCAGGTGATTTGGCTCTGGCCCAACGCCGATGCCGGCTCCGACGACGTCGCCAAGGGGCTCCGCGTGTTTCGCGAGAACAACGACCCCACCTATTTGCACCTCTACCGCAACTTCTCGCCCGAGGATTACGCGCGGCTGCTCAACAACACGAAGTGCATGGTCGGCAATTCATCCTCCGGACTGCGCGAAGCCGCGTTCCTCGGCACGCCGAGCGTCAATATCGGCACCCGGCAGCGTGGCCGCGACCGGGCCCACAACGTCATCGACGTGCCCCACAATACCGATGAGATCTACCGGGCGATCGAGCGCCAGATCGCTCATGGGCGCTATCCGCGGTCTCTGATGTTCGGCGATGGCAGTTCCGGCAAACGCATCGCCGACATCCTCGCCACCACGCCGCTGAACCTGGAGAAATCGCTGAGCTATCTCGATGCGGAGGAAGAGTGGCCGTCGCCGAGGTTCAGAAGGATTTCCATTTAGCAGCCGAAGACGTGAAACTGCCCAACCAGCCGAACCGCGCGGAGCTATGTCATGCTTGCAATCATTCCGGCCCGGGCAGGGTCTAAGGGCGTGCCGGGCAAGAACAAGGCACTGATCGCGGGCAGGCCTCTCGTTGACTACACGGTGACGGCCCTGGAGCGGGCACCTTCGGTGACCGGGATCATTCTCAGCACTGACGACGCGGATATTCTCGCCGCCTATCGCGACCGGCCCGGCCTCATCGCGCTAAGACGGCCGGAAAGCCTTGCCACAGATGACTCCACCACGGCTGAAGTCGTGACCCATGCCCTGGAAGCCTGGCAGGTGCTGGGGCGCGAGATCCCTGACGCCCTTTTCGTTGCCCAGCCGATCACGCCGCTCCGCACCGTAGCCGACATCGAGGCAGCCTTCGAGCTGTTCCGCAGCAGCGGCTGCGAGTCCTTGATCAGCGCGTGCCGCGCCGAGGGGATCCGCCATCCGAGCGGCATGTATCGGCTGAAGGAGGGAGAGCAGCGCGCCACCCCCTATCTCGATGCGCGGGAGCCGACCCGCAGGCAGGATTTCGAAACCGTGTATCAGCGCAACGGCGCCATCTATCTCGTCACCACCGAGTTCTTCCACCGCACCGGGCGGCTGCGCAGCGACGATCCCGTGATCTATGAGATGCCCTGGGAGCGCTCCATCAATATCGATGTTCCCGGCGATCTCATGATCGCCAGAGCCTTGATCGAGAGCGGCATGCATCCGGACGAGGCCGCGTCATGAAGATCGTGGTCACCGAGCCGCTTCATCTTGCTGAGATCGTCAGGGAGACCCTCGGCGCGCTTGGCACCGTGGTTTACGGGCCGATGGACGACGACACGCTCGTCCGCGAGCTTGCTGATTGCGACGTCTTGATGGTGCGGCTTGGGCGCCATATCGGCGAACCGCTGATCGCCAAGGCGCCGAGGCTCCATTACATCCTCACCGCAACCACCGGTCTCGACCATATCGACCTCGACGCGGCGCGCCTCGCCTCGGTTCGGGTCATCAGCCTGCGCGACTGTCAGCATGCCATCATGGACGTGTCGGCCACGGCGGAGCACTGCTTCGGCCTCATGCTTGCGCTGTTGCGCGGGACGCCGGCAGCCTCGGCCCATGTGCTTGCCGGCGGTTGGGACCGCGACAAATTCTGGGGCACCCAGCTCAAGGGGAAATGCCTGGGGATCGTGGGCTATGGGCGCATCGGCGCCATGGTCGCCGCTTGCGCCAACGCCTTCGACATGACTGTGGTGGCCAATGACATAAAGCCGGAGAAGGTTGCTCCCCCCGCGAAGTCCCTCTCTCTCGACGAGCTGCTGCGGACGGCGGACATCGTTTCCCTCCACGTCACCGCAACCCCCGAGAATCGTCACCTCATCGACCGGGATGCCATCGCCCGGCTCAAGCGTGGCGCGGTGTTCATCAACACCGCCCGCGGCTCGTTGGTCGACGAAGCCGCCTTGGCCGAAGCGGTCGAGAGCGGGCGGCTTCTCGGCGTCGCCGTTGATGTGCTCGAGGGTGAAGAACATGGCGGCACCTCGCGCAGTCCGCTGTTGGCGGCTGCCCAGGCCGGCTTCAACGTCCTCATCACGCCCCATATCGGCGGTGCCACGCGCGAAGCCATCGCGCGCACGGAGACCGTCCTGATCGAACAGGCCTTGAAGGTGCTCGAGGAGGAGCGTGAAAAGCGGCCAGAAACGGCCTCGGACCGACCGCTGCGCGAGGCTCGGACGCGCTAGAAGGCATCCTTGGCCGCCGAATTTGTGCCAGGAACGGGGCCACACTACTATGCTGAAGGCCGCTTGGCGGGGACAACGGGTGACGAAATCGCCATCATCAGCCGCGGGGGAGATTTAGTGCAGCGCACCAACCAGATCGCGGCTGAGGCGCGGGACGACATCGCCCGCGCTCCCGTCCCGAGCCGGTCCGATGCATCAGGGCAGGCGCCGAAACGCATTGCGCTCGTCATCTCCCATCTCGGTCCGGGCGGCGCGCAGCGGGTGGTCACCAATGCTGTGGAGGTGATGGCCGACCGCGGCATTGACCTGCATGTGATGGTCTTCACCGATCGCCCTGATGCCTACCCGACCGACACGCGGGCGACCTACCACTATTGGCTGCCGCGCCGCGACCGCGAGGCCGTCGATTTCGACACCGACGGCACCGAGGAGATCGCTTCGGTGTCACCTAAATCGGCGAAGGCGGGATTGCGGATGCTGCTGCGACCACTGGTGCCGAACCAGGTCGCCTTCGGCATCGAGCTGTTCCGCATTTCCGCGTGGATCAGGCGGACCATTCAGGCGATCGAGCCGGACGCCGTGCTCTCGTTTCTGACGCAGACCAACATCATGACCGTGCTTGCCACGCGCGGGCTTCGCGTGCGCACAGTGATCTCCGAGCGGAACGATCCGCGGCTCCAACGGCATCGCCCGCGCGTCGAGTTCTTGCGGCGCATTGTCTATCGCCGGGCGGATGCGGTGACGGCCAACAGCAAGGGTGCGCTTGATGCGCTGGAAGCCTTTGTGCCGCGGGAGAAGCTCGCTTTCCTTCCCAATCCCTTGATGAAGCCTGCTTCGACCGAGGCGATTGACTACGGTGCGCCGACCGTGGTCACGGTTGGACGGCTCGTCGACCAGAAAGGCATCGACGTCTTGCTTGCCGCGTGGGCCAAGGCCGGCGCGGCGCTGCCTGACTGGCGCCTTGCTATCGTTGGCGGCGGTCCATTGGAGGACGAGCTCAAAGCCCGCGCCAGAGACCTTGGCATCGAAGGCAGCGTTGGCTGGCACGGCCAAGTCTCCGATCCGTTCCCCTTCCTGCGCGGCGCCCAATTCTTTGTCATGACCTCGCGCTTCGAGGGCACGCCGAACGCCTTGCTCGAGGCCATGTCGTGCGGCCTTCCCGCGGTCGTGTCTGATGCCTCTCCGGGCCCATGCGAGCTGATCGGCGCAGGCGACGATGCGGCGGGACTGATCGTCCCCGTCGACAACCCCGAAGCGACGGCTGAGGCGATCATTCGCATGGCACGGGATGAGACGCTGCGCCGGCGGCTCGCGCTTAACGCACGAGAGCGCGCCGGCTTCCACGAGGCCGACCAGGCAATCGAGGTTTGGCTTCGGCTGTTGCACTGCGAGTGAGCGGTGCGCATTGCCTTCGCCATTCCCAGTCTAGGTCCAGGCGGCGCCGAGCGCGTCGCTACACTCTTGGCTAATTACTGGGTCGGCGAGGGTCATGAGGTGTTTATCGCGACCTTCGATGCCCCGGAGGTCGAGCCGTTCTTCGCCGTGGACCCGCGCGTCGAGGTGCGCGGGCTGTCAGTCACGAACGCCACGCGCGGGCTCGCCGTCAGGCTCGGGACCAACGCGGCACGCCTTGCGCGCCTGCGCGCGGTGCTGCGAGAGGTCCGTCCCGATACGATGGTGGCCTTCATGACCGAGGCCAATGTCGTCGCGATTTGGGCGGCGAGGGGGCTCGGCATTCCTGTTGTCGTCTCCGAGCGCAATCAGCCCGACCGGCCTGGGCTCGGGCGTTTCCACAAGCTCGCCCGCCGGCTGACCTATCCGGCTGCCACGGCCCTCGTGGTGCAAAGCAGCGACATCGCCTCATGGGCAAGGAGGCACTTTCGCATCCCCGTCCACATCCTTCCCAATCCGGTGATGCCTCTGGCCAATTCACCGTCTCACAACCCCGGCGGCGGTCACCTCCTGGTCTCGATCGGACGCCTTACCCATCAAAAAGGCTTCGACGTTCTCTTGCAAAGCTTCGCCGCCATCGCGACGAAGCATCCTGATTGGAGACTCGTCATCTACGGCGAGGGGCCTGATCGCTCCGCTTTGGAAAGGCAGCGCCTTGAGAGCGGATGCGCTGGCCAGATCGACCTGCCGGGGCTTGCGAAAGACAGTGCCGGCCCCCTGCATCAGGCGAGCCTCTTCGTCCTGCCGTCTCGCTTTGAAGGCTATCCGAACGTGCTCCTTGAAGCGCTGAGCCATGGCCTTCCGGTGATCGCCACCGACTGCCCAGGGGCCACGAGGGAGATCCTGGCAGAGGGTGTCCACGGGATGCTCGTGCCCCCCGAAGATATCGCCGCCATGACCGCGGCGCTCGATGCTATGATGTCGTCAGCCGAACGGCGAGCTTCCTACGCTTCGAAGGCGCGGTCTGCTGTCGCAGGCCTTGAGATTTGCGCTATTGGCAAGCGGTGGCTCGATGTCCTGGGAGCCGTCAAGGGCTGACGCGGCTCTGGCAATCTGTGCTAAGACCGAGGTCGATCCGCGGCTTGCCACCGCTTCGCCTCCGCCCCAGCAATCAAGGCGCGGGGACGGATTGACGAGTTGGAAGGGGGCGATGCCCCGAGGCGCCGATACGGCCTTGGGCTAGCATTCGGGGGATTGGCAGCGGTCCTATGCTCAAAGAAGTACAGCCGATCGCCTTGGCCGGGCCGATGTCGTTCCTGTTGCGCTTCATGCGCCAGGGTCGGAACTACTCCTCCCTTGTCGGCTGGTATCTCTACTCGATCTTCAGGGATCCTCGCCGGCTGATCGGCGCCATCGTGCTCAGCTTCCTGCATCTCGGCAGTCAGGGCGCCGCCATCGGCATTATCTATTGGTACGGCCGGAACATGCAGAAGGACGGTCCGGTCACGATTCCCTATTTGAAGATCAGCTTAAATCTCAAAGATCAACCTGAGTTGCTCTGGGTCATCGTCATCGTTTCCACGACCTGTTTCGTCCTCAGTGCCTCCTTCCTCTACCTGTCACGCCGTGCGCTGTTCGACCTGCTGCAACAGTATTTCGCGCGAAAGATAGAGAACCTGGTCTTGCTGACTTTGCGTCTCCCGGATTCACGCATTCCCCTCGCCAGCACCCTGTTCATGGATTTCGGCGTGAGCGGGCTCGCGGTTGGGGCCAGGCGAGGCGCCCTCATGGCGATGGGCCTCGCCGCGGCCATCACGGCGTTGATCGGCGGCATAGGCGCGTCGGTGTTTCTGTTCTGGGTCGATGCACCGCTGACGTTCCTGATCCTTTTATCCGTGGTCTTGGCCGCGTTCTTTCTTTACCCGCTGACGCTCCGCGCCGTCCGCACCGCCAAAGATCGCGAAAAGGCGCAATATGCGTTCAAGGTGGAACTGCGCAACATCCAAGAAAAACAAGGCTCTGTCGCTCAACTCGATCTGAGCATGAAATCGGCCGGTGAATTGGCGCGCGCCTTCATCATGCGCCGCCGTGTTATCACTGAGTTCGTGTTCGCCATCGAGATCGGCATCACCATCATCGTCGGGCTGGTAGTGTATTATCTTGCCAGCGAGGCGCTTGCGGGAAGGGAACAGTGGGCCCAATTCGTTGCCTACATCGCGGCGCTGCGGATGGCGCTCAACGGCATCGGCCAGCCCATTCGCAGTTTCGGCGTAGTCAGCCGCTTCTATCCGAATCTGGTCCGCTACCACCTGTTCATGAAGGACATGCAGCGCCTAGAGACATTGGAGTTCGGCCGGACCAAGCGTGGGGATGCCGTAATCCTCGGCACGCTTCCCAATGGCGATGATGTCGTCGTCGAAGCCGGCGAGTGCCTGGCGCTCCTATCGACTGACACCATTAACGAAATGAAGATCGCGCTGATCGGTGCCACGGTGCGGGGTTCGCGCTTGCCGCTGGAAACAGCGACGTTCGATTCGGTCAACGCGACGTCGAGCGACGCGAGCATTGTCATCGTCAAATCATCCAAGCTCGAAAAGGACGGCGAGCGGCTGCGCACGCTGCTGGCGGGCCCGCTCGCGGACAAGGTGACGCTGATCTCCTACGAGCGCCCCGAGCCAGCAGGAAGCTTTGGTGAGAAACGTGTCCTGACCTGTTTTGAGAGCGAGTTGCAACGCTTTGCGGTGTTGGGATCGGAAGAGAGCGATGCCGTTCTGCAAGAATTCGCGCTCAAGATTGCCCATGGGCGCAGGCGCAAGGGCTACGTTGACGCCGACGAGGAGGAAGACGAAGTGTAGGCGCCGGGGCTCCCTCTTGGCCTCGCCCTGTGCCGCGGCTATTATCCCGCCTAACCTGAATACGGGGGGAGACTCCACCAGAGGCTGGAGCCGGTCCCGAGGAGAGAAAACTCAATCTTATCAAAGGTCGTCACGCTTCTGCCTATGACCAACAAGCCGAAGAACTTCATCATTCTCGTCGAGATGACAGAGCGGGAATTGCCGGCTGCGGTTCTGCTCGGCACCGAGCTCACCGGGCGCGGCCATCATGTCCGGCTGATCGAGAAAGGGCGGTTTCGCAAGTCGCCTGCCTCCTTTCCACCGAGCATGGTGCTGGAGAAGGGGTTGACAACAGGCTGTCTTTCTCGCTTTCGCTCGATCCGGCGCGCCGGCCATCTTCTGACCGTCATGTGCCAGGAAGGACTGACCTATCGCTCAGGCGAGGATTACATCGAGCGGCGTGTCTGGGGCGAAACCTTGAAGACCGTCGACAATTTGTTTCTTTGGGGCAGGCGACAGAAGCAGGACCTGGAACAGTTCCTGCCCCAGGTCCGCAGATATGACGTCACCGGCAATCCCCGCTTCGATCTGCTTCATCCTCGATTTCGGGCCTGCTGGGAAGCCCAGGAGCGGGACATTAAGCAGAAGCACGGCGATTTTGTTCTATTCACATCACGCTTCGCCGCCGTCAATCACTTCAGGCGCGACCTCGAGGAGACCGTCGACCGCAGGAGCGAGATCTACACCGGGGACGCCCAGCAGACCGTCAATGAGCGCTTCCACTACCAGCACAACCTATTTCTGAATTTCATGGAGGGCGTCGCCGCGATGGCGAGCCGGTTCCCGGATAAGACCTTCGTCCTCAGGCCGCATCCGCTCGAGGATCCCGATAGTTGGCGGGCCCGCTTCCAGGATGTTGGGAATGTCCTCGTCCGCGACGGGGGCTCGGCCATTCCGTGGATGAGCGCGGCGCAATGCGTCATCCACAATGCCTGCACCACCGGCATCGAAGCATACCTTCTGAACCGCCCCGTGACTGAGTACTATCCGGACGGAATGACACATAACGAGCTCGATCCCGTGCTTCCCGGCAAGATCACCGGCTTCTGCACCGGCACCGAGGAACTCGCCCAATGGCTCGAGGCCAACATGGGTGGCCACGCCGAGGTCAACCGCAGGGCGTCCTCCGATGAGTTGATCGCCTACCACGTCCACAACGCCGTGAACCCGAACGCTTACAGCGACATGGCGACGGCCATGGAAAGTTTCCGCACACCCCCGCCCTGGGCGCCGTTGATGAACAAGGTTTCGCGGGCCCACGCGCCGAAGAAGATGAAGAAGCGGTACATAGAGCTCGACGAAGTCAATTCTCTGTTGCAGTCCTTCGTGACCTGCAAAGTGAGAGATCAATTTGTGCCGGCCGTGAGCGACGAGGTCGGCATCAGGCTGAACTGAGACCGCGCTCGATTTGCCGATGGCAGCGCTTGGCCACTCGGCATCCCGGCGCTTCAGCTGGGCGCAACCATTCGCCTTTCGCAAAACCGGGTGATGATGGAAGGATCTCTGACAGGATCTGATATGCCGAGGGTGACCGGTAGGGGCCCGGACTTCCTCGTCATCGGCGCGCAGCGTGCCGGCACGACCTGGCTGCATCGCGTGCTCTCGCAGCACCCGGCGTTGTGGCTGCCGCCAGTGAAGGAGCTCCACTATTTCGACCGACTCGAAACCAGGCGCACGATCCTCGAGCCCAAGGAGCGGCGACGCGTCGGCTTGAAGCGCTTGCTGTCGCTCGATCCCTGGTACGCCAACTATTGGTTCGGGGCACGCAGCGATCAGTGGTATGCGAGCCTCTTCCGCCGCGGCGAGAAGCAGGGACTGATTACGGGCGAGATCACGCCGGCCTATGCCACCTTGACCGACAAGGTCCTGCGGCGCATCCAACGCATGAACAACAAGATCAAGCTTATCTTCGTCATGCGAGACCCCGTCGATCGGGTCTGGTCTGCCGTGAACAACGCCGCCAAGAAGGGGGCGGCCGACGCCTCGAAGGTGCAGACAGCCCTAGCGCGCGCGCGCGATTCGGGGGCGGCGGCACGCTCGGCATATGCCGTTACCATCGCGCGCCTCGAGGCGATTTTTCCTCAGAGCCAGATCCATTATTGCTTCTTCGAAGATCTCCGCGACCGCCCCGAAGCCCTGACGGCGGAGCTCCTAACCTTTCTCGGCGTCGAGCCCAAGCCGGCCGTCCCCATCCGCTTGCCGCAAGCGGTGAATGTCGCCGCCGGGTCAAAGGCAGCCCCTCTCGAATTCTCGCGCGAAATGGCGCGTGACTATCTTCCCATGGTGGCGCAGCTTTGCCGCCGCTTCGACGGGCCCCCGCAGAAATGGCGGGCCCGATATGAGCACCTGCTGACCGGGACTGAAGGCGCGCCGGTTGCCCCTGCGATAGCCGAGCCAACATCAGATGTTAGATAAGGCAGACCCCGTTGAAGATCATCTTCATCGCCAGCTTGAGCCATAGCGGCTCGACGCTCCTCGACTTGATGCTCAATGCGCATCCCGACGTGGTGTCGGTTGGTGAACTGAAGCAGCTTGGCCGCTTCGCGCGCTTCGAAAAGCCAGGCCGGCGGCTTCGCTGCACTTGCGGCGCCGAGAGCCTTGTCAGCTGCGATTTCTGGAGCCGCGTCAGCGCCATGACCAAAGCCAGCGTTGGTAGAACGATCAGAGACCTCAATGTCGAGGACTATCACGACGTCGGCACCTTTAATGAGGACAACGTCGCCCTGTTCGAGGCGATCGCCACTGTGGCCGGCAAGCGCTACGTCGTCGATTCATCGAAACAGGTGATGCGCCTCGCGCGCCTGCTCGAGAATCCGGATCTCGACGTGCTCCCAATCTTCTTGCTCCGCGATCCCAAAGGCCAGATCTGCTCCTCGCAAAAGGGGTCCTCCGGCCTGGTTAAGCTGATCGGCAACTACGTTCGCACCAACCGCGAGATCTACGACCTCGTCAAGGACCGGCCTCATGCCGTGGTGCATTACGAGCAGCTCGTGAAACAGCCGGAGCGCACGCTGACCGGTCTCATGCAGGCGTTCGGACTTGCCTTCGATCCCAATCAACTTCGATGGGCAGAGCCGGTGCGCCACAATGTCGGCGGCAACGGCATGCGGCGGGGCAGTTCGAGCGAGCTGAAGCTCGACGAAAAATGGCGTGATCACTTCTCCTTGCCGCAACAGATGGCGATCGACGCCGGCACTCTTCTTGGGCGCTATCCTCTGGTCAAGCTCGGCAGGCGCTGAGAGAAGAGGGCCGAGATGTCAGCCAAGCGCGTGCAGAGTCCGGAAGTGGCCGCCGGCGGTCAGCGCGACGGTACGGCCGACACCGTGCATGTAGTCCTTGTCGGCGGCGCCCAGCGATCCGGCACGACGCTGCTTCAGACCTTGCTGGCCAATTCGCTCGGCACCCCAGTGCTTCCCGAGGCCCATATCCTTTGCGACCTGCTCGCCGCATTCCAACGGGCGAGAAGCACGCCGCGGAAGACGCAGTATTATTACAAGACGGACGGCGAACTGCTCACCTTCTTCCAAGATTGCGCCAACCGGCACATCGCTGACCTAAGGCGCAATGTTGGCGCCGCGTCGGTGCTGGTGCTCAAGGATCCGAACCTCATTCAGGCCGATGCCGAGGCTGCGGCCGTGCTGCCTGGTGCGATCCGCATCGCGTGCCTCAGAGACCCCCGCGATATCGCCGCATCCTTCCTGCGCATCGGCGAGCGCGAACATCCAGAAGGCGCCCCTGGCAAGTACCGGAGGCGCGACATCGATTTCATCGGCAAGAAGATCCTGGGCTCCTATGGCGCCTTGATGCAGGCCGGGGCCGCCAAGGATGTCATTCTGGTGCGCTACGAGGACGTGGTCACCAAGCCGAGAGAAACTCTTGCCGAACTCGCCCGCGAGACCGGCCTCCCGCTCTCCCCGGACCGGATCGATACCATGGAGTGGCTTGAGGCTGAGTCCCGCCATGATCCCGCGTGGATCACCGAACTGGAGGAAAAGGGGCCGTCCGCGGCGAGCGTCGGCGCGTACAAGACCGTCATGCGCCCGAGCGAGATTGCTCTCACTGAGGAGATCTGCGCGCCGCTCATGGCCTGGGCTGGGTATGAAAGCGCCATGCCTCGAATTTCATCGGCAGGGTGGGGCCTTACCAGGCTTCCCCGCACCCTCGTGCGCCGCATGAGGGGAGGCTAGGGCCTCCCCTTGAGTTCCACCTGGGCGCTCCCGACTGAGCTAATATGCGAGCCGGAATGACGCAGAGCCGAGACTTGCCGGAACGCCGCCTCCTGGTCGTCACCGAGTCCCTCGGGGTTGGCGGCACCGAGAGCCACCTCATCCGCACCCTGCCGCGGCTGGTTGAGCATGGGTGGAGCGTCGTGACGTTTTGCCTGACCGAGCGCGGCGAGCGCGCCGAGCAGGTGGAGGCGGCCGGCGTCGAAGTGGTAGCACCCCCGAGACTGGCGAAGCGCAAAGGCTCCATGTTGCGCTATCCGGCCCATGTGACCCTTGCGACCAACAAGCTCTATTGGCTGATGCGGCGCTGGCGGCCGCACATCGCCCACTTCTATCTTCCCGGGCCTTATTTGATCGGAGCTCCCGTCGCCATCGCCACCAATGTGCCCATCAAGGTCATGAGCCGGAGGAGCCTTTCGGACTACCAGCACAATTGGCCGATGGTTGCGCGCTTGGAGCGGCGCTTGCACGCGAAGATGGACGCCATCACCGGCAATTCGCGCGCCGTGGTCAGGCAACTGATCGAAGAGGGCGTGCCCGAAGCCAAGGTCCGGTTGATCTATAACGGCATCGAGCCGTTGCGGAACCTTCCCGAGCGCAGCGAGGCGCGACGCGCTCTCGGTCTCGATGACGACGCGCTGATCGGGGTGGTCGTCGCCAATCTCATTCACTACAAGGGGCACCGCGAGCTCGTCAGGGGGCTGTCCCATGTCGAGCCGCTGCTCTCCACGCCGTGGCGCATCCTGTTCGCCGGCCGGGACCATGGGCTCCGGGCCGAGCTCGAGGCGCTCGCCGCCGCGCGTGGGATCAGTCACCGCATTCAGTTTCTCGGTGAATATTCCGATATCCCCCTGTTACTCTCGGCTGCGGACTTCGGGCTTCTGACCTCGCGGGAGGAGGGCTTCTCCAACGTTATTCTCGAGGGGATGTCGGCCGGCCTCGCCATGATCGTGACCAACGTCGGGGGCAACGCGGAGGCGGTGATCGATCAAGAGACCGGGTTTGTCGTCCCCCCGCGCAACCCGAAGGCGATCAGCGAGGCCATGCTCCGCCTTGCCCGCGACCCCGCGCTCCGCCGGCGCTTAGGCGCCGCAGCGCGGAAACGCGTCGAGGAGACCTTCTCGATCGATCAATGCGTCAAGGCGCATGCCGAGCTTTATGAGGACTTGCTTCAAGGAAGCGAGGGGGCGAGGATCGCGGCGGAATAGGTCTAAGGTTGAAGACCGTCCGAGGCGTGTCGCGTGCCTTCCTCGGATAACATGACGTATCATTAACAATGTGAACCGGCGCCCGGAGATGTAAGTAAGGACTTGCGTTTCCGTAGACGCTCTTCTTTGATAAATGGCCCTGAGCCGATGCTTTAGGCGAAATGGTTGGGCTGAAGCACGACAAGTCCGCGGCCATCGGCAAGGTGGAGGAGCTTCTGACCCGCTTGAAGAAATGACCGCGCCCGGCCGGTCAGCCGAGTGCGCGTGAGTTGCATCATTGATGCCCCTCAACTCGAGCCGGAAACTAGTGCGCCATGAACACCGGCGTCGTCATGCGTTCAAGCACGAGGCGCGTGGCCCCGCGGAGCACCCATTCCTTGAAGCGCGAGCGGCCGAAGGCGCCCATCACCAAGAGGTCGGCTTCGCCGCCGTCGGCGAAGGTGAGAATGGCGGCGCCGGCTTCATCGTCGCCGACATCGAAGGCGACCAGCTCGGCAGCGATGCCGTGGCGGCTGAGGTAGGCCGCGATGTCGAGCGGCGGCAGCGGCCACGACGCGGGATGCCGGTCGTGCGGCCGCCCGTTGAGCACGGAAACGCGAGAGGCCTTGGCGAGCAAGGGCAGCGCCTGCCTGACCGCGGCGGCAGACTGCGCGCTGCCGTTCCAGGCAATCACGGCATGCCTGAGCGGCAGGATCGCCGAGCGGTCGCGCGGTACCACGAGGGCCGGTCGTCCCGACAGCACCACTTGCACCACCGGTCCGTGTAGCAGCTCGCTGGCCTCCCGGGACTTTCCGAGGATGATCAGGTCCTGGAGGCGGCTCGCATAGAGCAGGAGGTCGCTGGGGTCGCCTTCGCCCATTTCGAAAGCGTGGGAAACGCCCTCACGCCCCGCCATCTTATCGAATGCGCGCTTGGCCGCCTTTCCCTGATCCGCTTCGCTCGCGATCGCCTGCTCCACATCGCCCGCCTCCTCGAGGCGGATGAAGGGATTTCGCACGGCGTCGCGCAACATCGCTGTGACCGGCAGGCTCGAGAGTCCGGTGAGATGCGCGTCAAAAGCCTTCGCCACCATGACACTCGCCTCGATGAGATTGGGCGCGTGCGGCAAAGGCAGATAGACCAAGATGTCGCCGTAGCGCATGCAATGCTCCACAGGCGGACCCGTCGTCATTCGAAGCAGAGGTCCAAATCCGGACCCTCAAAGGAAGCGCTTTTGGCGAATGCCTTTTCCGACCCGGACTTGAAATATGCCTCGAGCGAGCTTTCCATTTGAGCAACGCAGCTTAATGACGGTTGGTCGGGCTTACTATAGAATCTCAGGGTTCCAGCCGAGCAGCGCAAGCATAAGGAAAAACCCGGCGATATAGGCAACGATCACGGGCCATCCCTCTCTCAACCAGCGTGTCGCGGATTTCGCTTCTGGTATCAAACCCGCGACGGCGACGCCGGCGGACGACCCGAACCAAATCATGGAGCCGCCGAAGCCGACGGCGTAGGCCAGCACGCCCCAGTCATAGTAGCCCTGCTTTATGGCTAGTGCGGTCAACGGAATATTGTCGAACACCGCCGAGACGAAGCCGAGCCCGAACGCTGTCTCCCAGCCGGGCGATGGCAAGGATTTGACCGGCATCATCGAAGCCGCGGAGACAAGGGCGAGGAGAAAGAGGGCGCCGCGCGCCGCTTGCGGAAGGATGGACCAATCCGGTCGAGCGATGGGGGCGGTCAAGAGAATTGCCGCCGCGACCGCAAGCCCTATGAGGGGGATCTTGTCCAGGATTTCGGCATCGAGCAGATGCGCCCCGACATTGGCAGCGACCGCCGACGCGAGCACCATGACGACCACGGCGACGTACCGAAAAGAGATGCGCAGGCCTGACGGCTGATCTTTGGTAATCGGCGCGTATCTATATTGGGCAATCGATGCAGGGACGCCAGAAACGAAGAGCGCACACACAGCCGCGAGGTAGGCATGAAGCACGGAAAGTGGGCTGAGGCCGGCGATCCAAAGCATCGTCGTTGTCGTGTCACCAATGACGCTACCCGCGCCGCCGGCGTTGGAAGCGGCGACGATCGCCGCGATATAGCCAATGCGGACGCGACCTTTAAAGGCATGCCGTGCAACGGTCGCGCCGATAAGTGCCGCGGCGATATTGTCGAGGAACGAGGAGGTAACGAACACGAGAACTAACAGCACGAAACCACCGGTCCAATTGTCCGGTAGAGCGGCCGGCATCAGATCGGGGACACGGCTTGCCTCGAAATGGCGTGCAAGGAGAGCGAAGCCGAGCAGAAGCAGAAACAGGTTCGCCAGGAGAACCCATTCATGCTCGAAATGCAGGAACAGGCCCGCCAGCCCTGAGCCTTCGGCGAAGCCGGTGATGAGAAGCTTCTTGAGCGTGATGGCGCCCAGGCCGATGAGGGCGACTGCAAGCGTATGATGGTGAAGTATCGCGACGAAGGCCAGGGTCGCGCCGAACAGCAAAAAATCACTCAGTACGGATAGATCCTGAGCGCCGAGGAGATGGGTGACATTAGTGGCCACGACTAGGTTCCCCCTCCCGGCGATCACAGCCGAGGCATCGCAACTCGATCTGGGATATGGGAAGGCTCGGAATCAGGGTCTCTAATGTCAAATGTCTGGTAGAAAAAGAACCGGCGAGGATAAGCAGGCTCCCTTAGCATTATCCGTTATTGGCACCAAGTGAACATATGAGGGAGAGCCGATGTGATCGCTCAGCAGGGGACTATTCTTGGTTGTGCGAAGAGCCCCGAAGCATCTCGGACAGTGCTCACGACCGCACGCGCCCGTAGCGGAGTGGTGACTGGATAATTGGACTAACCCTGCAGTCCGTTCAGTTGACCCACATCAAAGTTCACCGGGAAGTGACGCTTCAGGTATACTTCGCGAAGGAGCCAGCCCACAATGCACAAGCTGCTCGTCCCATTCGACGGCTCAAGCACCGCGATGCGTGCGCTTGAATACGCGATCAAGCTCGCCAAGGAGCATGGGCCTATGGAGCTCGTGATCGCCTACGCGCACGAACCGCCTCTCATCTATGGAGAGATTGCTGTCTATTTGCCGGAAGATAAGGCCGACGAACTGCAGCTTAAGCATAGTGAGGACATATTGCGGCCAGCGATCGAGAAGGCGAAGCGGGCCGGGGTCCCGTTCACGACCGAAGTTCTGATCGGCGACATTCCGAAATCAATCGTGTCATGCGCCGAGGCCTTGGCCTGCGACGGGATTGTGATGGGAACAAGCGGCATGAGCGCGATCGGCAATCTCGTCATGGGGTCTGTTGCAACGAAGGTCGTTCACCTCACCAAGCTTCCGGTAACGCTCGTGAAATAGCGTTGGGTTCGTCGCGCGACGCTGCGTTCCCAGAATGGTCGCGCGACCGCCGCCGCAACGGAGGCATCATTGCTGGCCCGCATGGTCCTATTCCCGGTCTGCTTTGCACTGCTCGCGATCGCCGGCTTCTGGCTGGGCGCGTTGAGGCTGATGTCGCCGCCGTCGATGTAGGTGGCGGCCACCGAGCCGGATCCTCGTCCCCGCTACTGCCTCGCGCCATCAGGCCCTTCGATCCCCAACACTACCGCTCCCCTTCAAAAATTCGCTATTTGCCCACCCAGAATTTTTGTTTCATAGCACCAGAACGAGGCTTGTCCCGGGGCGTTGTCGGTCGAGGAGGCGGCAGCATCGTCCTTGGGGCATTCGGATCGGACAAACGCTGGCATTGCCGGACGCGCTGGTACAATCATGGATTGACTCGCTGCGCCAAACGCGGAACACGTACACCGAGGGTCCGGCCGCTCGATACTCGCACTTTACCGCATGAAGGGCTTCGATGACCACAATGAAGAGTGCGAGGCCAGGCACTGTGACGCGGAAGCGGGCGAAGCGGCCGCCTTTGCGGACGGACGAGGCCTTCAAGACCGGATCGCTGGCGCCCCAGCCCGCCGGAACCTTATCCCTTGCCGCAGCCATCGGCTCCCAAGTCCGCTCTTTACGGCGTAAGCTCGACCTTACGGGCGCCGAACTTGCCGATCAGGCCGGCCTCTCCGCCGGGATGCTGTCGAAGATCGAGAATGGCGTGGTTTCGGCGTCTATCGAGAGCCTCGACGCCCTTGCCCGTGCGCTCAACGTGCCGCTGACGACGTTCTTTGCGTCATATGAGGAGCAGCGCGACTGCTCCTTCGTGCCGTCAGGCCAGGGGGTGACCATCGAGCGTCGCGGCACCAAGGCAGGGCACCAATATCAGCTGCTCGGCCACTCCATCTCGGGAGACGTGGTCGTGGAGCCCTACCTCATCACCCTCACCGAGGAAGCGAAGCCTTACATCATGTTCCAGCACGCCGGCGTCGAGTTCATCTACATGCTCACCGGCAAGGTGCTCTACCGTCATGCCGACAAGGCCTATCCGCTGGCCCCCGGGGACGCGCTGTTTTTCGACGCCGCAGCCTTGCACGGGCCGGAAGAACTCACCAAACTCCCAACGACATACCTCTCCATCATCATCTATCCGCGCACCTAAATTCATCCCGCGCCTTATTTCCTGTGAGGAAAGTTTTATTCCCAGTAGTTGACACGACGTGACAGCGTCGTTACGCTCTTCCAACGAGGCGCAAATGGCTGCGCCGGCCTTCAAACCATGGATGGGTGAGATTGGATGTGCGGGATTGTCGGCATCTTTCTGAAGAACCAGTCCCTTGAACCTGAGCTCGGCACCATGCTTGCCGGGATGCTTGGCACCATGTGCGACCGAGGGCCGGATAGCGCCGGTTTCGCCATTTACGGCGCCGGGGATGCAGAGCATGTCAAGCTCACGCTCCGCGCGGATTCGCCCGACGTCAATTTTTCAGCCCTTGCCAACGAGGTGGAGAGAGCGATCGGCGCCCCTGTGACCGTGGACGTCCACGCCACCCACGCCGTGTTCAAGCTGCCGTCGGCATCCGAGCAGGCGGCACGCGCGGCGATCGCGGAAGCCGGCGCGGGCGTGAAGATCGTCGGCGCGGGCACCCGCATGGAAGTCTACAAGGAGGTTGGGCGCCCGGACGCCGTGGCCAAGCGCTTCGATCTCGCCCATATGGCGGGCTCCCATGGCATCGCCCATAGCCGCATGGCGACGGAATCGGCGGTCACCACCAATGGCGCTCATCCGTTCTCCACGGGCCGCGATCAATGCCTCGTCCACAACGGCTCGCTCTCCAATCACAACGGCCTCCGCCGCGAGCTTGAGCGCAAGGGCATCCACTTCGAGACCGAGAACGATACCGAGGTCGCTGCCGGCTACATCACCTGGCGCATGGGCGAGGGCGCGAGCCTCGGCGAGGCGCTTGAGCAGTCGCTGCAAGACCTCGATGGCTTCTACACCTTCGTGGTCGGCACCGAGGACGGCTTTGGCGTGTTGCGCGACCCTATTGCCTGCAAGCCGGCAGTCATGGCCGAAACGGACGACTATGTCGCCTTCGGCTCCGAATATCGTGCCCTTGCCGGCCTGCCCGGCATCGACAAGGCCCGCGTCTGGGAACCTGAACCCGCCAAAGTATATTTCTGGGAACGCCGTTGATGCGGGTCATCGATCTCGAGGTTACGAGCCTTCGCGACCTGAACCAGATGTTGCACGATCTCGGGGAGGGGGCCAACGAAACCCATTTCCGCGTCATCAATCCGCGCGGTCGCCATGCCATCGCTGCCGGCCTCGACGCGCCGGTCACCGTCGAGATCGACGGCAATGCCGGCTATTATTGCGCCGGCATGAACAAGCGCGCCAATGTCATCGTCAATGGCAGCGCTGGCGTCGGCGTCGCCGAAAACATGATGTCAGGTCTGGTGCACGTCAAAGGCGACGCTTCGTCGTCCGCGGGCGCGACCGGTTGCGGCGGGCTCCTCGTCATCGACGGCAATGCCGCCGCACGCTGCGGCATCTCCTCCCGCGGCATCAACATCGTCGTCAAGGGATCCGTCGGCCATATGTCGGCCTTCATGGCCCAAGCCGGAGCCCTCGTCGTACTCGGTGACACCGGCGACGCGCTTGGCGATTCCATCTATGAAACGCGGCTTTTCGTCCGCGGCAACGTGAAAAGTCTCGGCTCCGACTGCATCGAGAAGCCGCTCCGCGACGAGCATAGGCAACAGCTCGGCGAGCTTCTTGAGGCCGCTGGACTGAACGGGCAACTCGACCCCAGCGAGTTCCGGCGCTACGGTTCGGCGCGCAACCTCTATCACTTCCACATGGACAATCTGGAGGCTTATTGATGACCGCGGAAACCCGCTGGGTTCACACGCCGCCAAGGGAATCGGCAACCTTCGACGCATATTCGATCGCCGAGATCCACCGCGCCGCGGCGACCGGCCTTTACGACATCCGTGGCTTCGGCGCCAAACGCAGAGTGCCGCAGTTCGACGACCTCCTGTTTCTCGGCGCCTCCATCAGCCGCTACCCGCTCGAAGGTTATCGCGAGCGCTGCGGCACCGATGTTGTCCTCGGTGGTCGCTTCGCCAAGAAGCCGCTCCATCTCAAGATCCCGATCACCATTGCCGGCATGAGCTTCGGCTCGCTGTCAGGCCCAGCGAAGGAAGCACTCGGCCGCGGCGCCTCTGCCGTCGGCACCTCCACCACCACCGGCGATGGCGGCATGACCGACGAGGAGCGTCATCACTCGAAGCTCCTGGTCTATCAGATTCTGCCGTCGCGTTACGGCATGAACCCGGATCATCTACGCAAGGCCGACGCCATCGAGATCGTGATCGGGCAGGGCGCCAAGCCCGGCGGCGGCGGCATGCTGCTCGGCCAGAAGATCTCGCCTCGCGTCGCCAAGATGCGCACCTTGCCGGAAGGCATCGACCAGCGCTCCGCCTGCCGCCACCCTGATTGGACCGGCCCCGACGACCTTGAGATCAAGATCGAGGAGCTTCGCGAGATCACCGATTGGGAGAAGCCGATCTACATCAAGATCGGCGCGGCGCGGCCCTATTTCGACACCGCGCTCGCAGTCAAGTCCGGCGCCGACGTCGTCGTGCTCGATGGCATGCAGGGCGGCACGGCGGCAACACAGGAGGTGTTCATCGAGCATGTCGGCATCCCGATCCTCTCGGCGATCCGGCCCGCGGTCGAGGCCCTTCAGGAGCTTGGCATGCACCGCAAGGTCCAGCTCATCGTCTCGGGCGGTATCCGCAATGGCGCCGACGTCGCCAAGGCGCTCGCGCTCGGTGCCGACGCCGTCTCGATCGGCACCGCGGCCTTGATCGCGCTGGGCGACAACGCCCCGCATCTCGCCGAGGATTATAAGCAGCTCGGCACCAAGCCAGGTTGCTACGATGATTGGCATGAGGGCCGCGACCCGGCCGGCATCACCACCCAGGATCCGGATCTCATGGCGCGCTTCGATCCCATTGCGGGCGGGCGTCGGCTTGCCAACTATCTCTCGGTGCTGACGCTCGAGACCCAGACCATCGCGCGCGCCT
>Ga0307428_1000489_pt1 | contig 25308 bp, 19 predicted proteins | sample SalMarWE160240MG_FD_202161 | JGI IMG/M metagenome (GOLD analysis project Ga0307428, IMG submission 202161) | Salt marsh sediment microbial communities from the Plum Island Ecosystem LTER, Massachusetts, United States - WE1603-240 | ecosystem: Environmental > Aquatic > Marine > Intertidal zone >...
GCTCATGACGTTTCTGGGTGTCCGGTCAGGCCTGAGAGCAGTCATTGTGGACAAGGTTGACTCTACCTTCGGCATAAAAGTAATGTCAGAGGTAGGGATGCAGATACCCCTGCTGGCAGGAGCCGGGGGGAAAGCCCTGCTCTCACAGCTGGCAGACTCCGAGGTTGATGCCATCCTTTCAAAGAACAAACTGAAACGATTCACGCCATTCTCATGCACGAATATACGAGACTATAAGGCCAGCATTCAAAAGACCCGGGAGGAGGGTATCGCCCTTGATATGGAGGAATACCTTGAAGGCATAAGGGCCTTTGCAGTTCCCTTGAATCTGCATCGAGAAGATCTCGTGGCGGCTATCTGGGCCGTGGGCCTGAAAGAGCAGATCAAGAACGAGCTTATCGACTCCCTATCCGAGTTTCTAAAAGGGATCGGCAAGAAGATTGAGGCCCGCTATTCGCTTATGTGAAGCCAGGATATATCTCTTTCATCATTTAGGGAAGGGGCTGCAGAAAAGAAAGAAAATCAACTCAATTGTAGACAAGATATGCAAATTGTAGAAAAAATGAAGCATAAAGAATTTTAAGATAAGGGGTAAGAGATGAAAAAAGTTCTAGAAGGATTCATTCCTTATAAAAAAGAAGATGCAGCAAAATATAACGAACTTCGTTGGTGGGCAGGGTTGACACTCGGAGACATCCTTGACAGGGCCGCGGATATCCATCCTGAAAAAGAGGCCTTTGTGGATTCGAACACGCGGCTGAGCTACGGGGAGGCTCGTGAAAAAACCAACAAACTGGCCCTAGGCCTCATGGATGTGGGCATACAGCCCTTAGATCGAGTCCTGGTTCAACTTCCGAATTGGAATGAATTTGTCTTTGCCTATTTTGCCCTTCAAAAGATCGGTGCTATCACGGTCTTGTTGATCGACCGATATCGCCAGTTTGAAATCAACCATCTGATTGCCCTTACCGGGGCCACCTCCTGGATTGTCCCCTGCAGGTATAAAAAAACAGATTACCTTCCTATTATCAGCGACGTACAAAAGGAACATCCTGAGCTTACAAATGTCATCACTGTCAGGGGAAGCTGCTATCAGAAATCCTTTCCGAGCCTCGAAGGACTGATCGAAGCGGCACAATTGACAGAGGATGCTATGGCCAAACTCGCCGAACAGCGACCGGATCCCATGCAGGTGGCCCATATGGGGCCGACCGGAGGCACGACCGGAGCGCCCAAGATTGTTCCCCGCACCCATAATAGTCTCATCACCGGCACCGATTATTGCTCCAAGTCGTGGGATCAGCACAGCCAGGATATAAATTTGCTCGCTGGTCCCATAGGTCATGATCTGACATTTAGCAAGGGTTTTCTGGGAAGTGTTATGACGCTTGGAAAGGTGATATTCCTGGACTCTACAGACGACAAGGAGATATGTGAGACCATAGAAAGGGAAAAAGTCACCTCCATTATCTGGGTCCCCACCCTGGCTCAAAGGATGCTCCAATACAAGGATCTCGATAAGTATGATTTGAGTTCCTTAAAAAAGATGCACAGCGCAGGGGGGGCAAGCCACCCTGATCTGGTCAGAGATGTCACCGAACGGTTGAAAATGAAGTTCTACAACGGATATGGCGGCACAGAAGGGATGACGACTATCACCCGCACCACCGATGATTTGAATAAAATCTGCACCACCGTGGGAAGGCCCACCTGCCCTTATGATACCTATAAGGTCATTGATACAGAGGGAAAGGAGCTTCCCCTCAAAACGCAGGGGGAATTGGTCTTGAAGGGCCCCGGTGTATTTACGGGCTATTACCATAATCCAGGAGAGAATAAAAAGGTATTTACTGAAGACGGGTTCTTCAGAACAGGAGATGTGGCCACTATCGATGAAAAGGGCTATATCACGATCACCGGCCGCCTCAAGGAGATGATCAACCGGGGGGGCGAGAGTATCAGTGCTACTGAAATCGAGAGACTCATCAGCCTCCATCCGGATGTGGCGGCAGTGGCCGTGATCCCCATGCCCGATCCTCTTATGGGCGAAAGGGTTTGTGCTTATATCCAGGCCAAAGCCGGGGCTCAACTGAGCTTTGATGCAATCATCTCCTTCTTGAAGGAGCAGAAGGCCTCGGTGGTGCAGCTTCCCGAGCGAATCGAATTCATCGATGCTATGCCCTATACCGGCGCCCAAAAATTGGATAAGAAATCCTTGCAGAAGGATATCGAGAAGAAACTCCAGGCGGCTGAATAGTCTGTTGAGGAAAAATGGCGCACGATACAGGCCTGCCCTTTATCTTCAACGTCATAACAGATAAAGAAAACTGCTGTGTCTCGAGGTCCAGTCATGCACCAAGTCCCGGCAGATGGATGAGGGGACTGGCACTAAATACATTTATACGCCTGCCCGCAGGCGTTCCTCTCTTTCCTCCTTCATGGCTGCTCCGATCCCTCTTGCCTGATCCACGGTGGCAAGTATTATCCCGCCTGCAACAAAGAAAACGGCAATCGCGATAATGCTCAACCTGCTCGTGCCGGTGATCTGACCGATCACCCCGAACAGCGCGGGCCCGATAATACCCGCAAATTTGCTGCTCACATTGTAGAAGCCGAAGAACTCCGCAGACTTTGCCGGCGGCGACATGGACCCATACATTGATCGACTAAGGGCTTGGGTGCCGCCCTGCACCATGGACACCAGGAATGCCAGAAGCCAGAAGTGAACCGGTTTGTACATGAAATAGCCGAGCATGGTGACTATCACATAGATCCCCAGGGCACAGAGGATCGAGTTCTTGGTCCCCAGCCTCTTTGGGAGCCTTCCGAAGAGCAAGGTAAAGGGGATCCCGAGAAACTGGACCATCAGGATCGCCCCGATCAGATGGGTGGTGCCGATCCCTATCTCCGCGCCAAATATAACCGCCATAATGATGATCGTTCCCACCCCATCATTATAGAGCCAGAAAGCCACAAGAAAGGTGACCAGTTCTTTAAACCTCCTGATATTCCTAAAGGTTCTCTTCAGCCTCTGATACCCCGCCACAAAAGGGCTCGTACTCTCATCGCGTGAGACCACGGTCGGAGGTTCGGAAACGTTTCTGAAAATGGGAATGGAAAACACCGCCCACCAGATAGCCACGGTGAGAAACGATATCCTCGAGGCCCATGACGCATCCGGTATCCCGAAGAGGCCCGGCTTCATAATCATGAGGAGGTTAAGCGCCAGCAGGATCCCCCCGCCCAGGTACCCGTAAGCATAGCCTTGCGCTGAGACCCTGTCCATTTCCCCGGAATCTGCCACATGGGGGAGCAGGCTGTCGTAGAAGATGTTGGCGCCCCCGAAGCCCACCCTTCCGAAGATATAGAGCAACGATGCATACAGCCACATACCCTTGCCCGTACCTATCAGCAGAGCGGTAGCCACGATGCCGAGGGCTGCGAAGCTGCCGAGATACCGCTTTTTCGCACCCGAGTGATCCGCCATAGCGCCCAACAGGGGAGCGGTGATCGCGATGATAAGCATGGCTGCGGTGTTAGCGTATCCCCAGTAGCTGGTTGCAATGGTCTTATCCAGGGTTGCCCCTGCAAAGGAGCTGTAGAACTCTGGAAGCACCGCTGCCATGATGGAGGTGGCAAATGCAGAGTTTGCCCAATCGTACATCTTCCAGGATCTAATGATCTTTTTGTGTTCTCTTTCCGTCCCAGCGCTCGCTAACAGGTTCCGGTATTTCCTTGATAGTATGGGTAGCCTTTTTTTCTTTACACTTACAAATCACTACCATATACTTCCGCTACAAAAAAGGAAAAACCCCTCCATCTTGGTAGTGTTTTAAATAACTCGATCATATAGAAATTTTTTCTTTAAAGCGACGAAGCCGCGTCATATAAAATCGTGACCTGACCGCAGGCAGGAGCGATTTTATACCCGGATAAATAGATGGGTAAAACTGAAAAAGAACCTTCAATGGACCCAGCAGTGAAGGAGAGGCTCGATCAAATTCTCGGCGAGATCGCAAATGCCCAGACATTGGGAGTTCCCCTTGATGAAGTTCAAAAGAAGGTCAGCTCCTCTGTTAAAGAGGAGCCTCATCTCACCATTCACCTGATTGAGGCCCTAACGAGAATCCCTCAGCTTACAACGGCTCAGCTCCTTACGGCCATGATGGCCGAATCGAATGAAAAGGAGGTTGTCAAGGTCATAAAGAGGAGCCTCTACAAGTTGAGACAGAAGGGGATCATGTGGGAGGGAAAAACCGCTGATAAAAAGCCCGCATTTTCGCCTCCAAAACCAGCCGAACCAGAAGGCTACCTGAGTGCGATCGATTCCACCGGGAGTAGGATAATTATCCTTGGCCGATCCATACCCATGAGGGGCCTGCTGGCGGTATTCAGCATCCTAAGCGACCAAGAAGGAATTCAGCAGTTCACAGTAACCCAATTCAGCAAGAAGGAGTTCAGGGAATTCCTGAAAAGCTCAAATTCATCGGCTGACTTTCCTGCTGTCGAGGCACCGAGCGCGTACTGCCTTCACCTTCTCAAGGAGGCGGCAGCCCTCAGCCGATCCCTTTCCAAGCCTCTTCCCCAGGGCTACAGCGAGGTGGAAAGAGGGTTCAGCGATGTGACCTGGGATGAGCCGGCACCCCTGATCTATCAATTCATAAGAGAGGATGAGGTCAAGGACCTTCCCCATCTCTTGAAGGATTCGGCCGGCCTGCACGAGATCATGCCCTTTGCTGCGTGGCATCTGGGGGAGCAGGAGATAGGGAAATATGCTGCTCAGATCACTGAGGTAGAGCAAAGCAGGATCGTGCTCAGGCTTGATCAAAAGGAGGCCAGGATAGATGCCATATATCGAGATGCCTTACAGGAAGTCTTTCCGGAAGAAAAAAGGCTCCTCTGGAAGAGGCGTCTCGAAGAGACGGCCTATATATTGCTCAGGACAGGGAAAGATCGTGAGGCTAAAGCAGCCCTGAGTGCGGCTGTTGATCTGAAGAAACCCTTAAGCCGCATCGAGCCCAATCCCTTCATCTGGCACCTGCTTCTAAAATCTATCAAGATCCTTCTCGAATCCGACCAAGAGGAAGAAGAAGAGAAAAAGACCTCCCTGATAATCGCCCCATAAGGAAAATCTTTTCTCTTTCGTATAGAAGCAGGAGAGGGCAAAAAAGGATATACAAAAGAGAGTGGATCCTTGATAAAAAGCTTGCGGTGAGATTTTTAATAGATAATAGTATTCAAAATGAGACGTAAGAAAGGTTCCGTGATGGAGGATATAGAAACATTATCTATCGGACAACTACTGGAAAAAGGGGCTCAGTCAGTCCCGGATAAAATAGCGGTAAAGTGCGGTGACCAGGTGAAAACCTATAAAGAGCTGAACGATATGGCAGATTGCCTGGCAGCCGGCCTTGTAAACAAAGGTTTTACAAAAGGAGATCGGGTTGCCATTCACATGCCGAATTCTCTGGAATTTATGGCGGCCTTTTATGCCCTCCAGAAACTGGGGATCATTGTTGTCTGGGTAAACCCTCTGTATCGAAAGACCGAAGCCGAATTCATCCTCAAAAACTCAGGCGCCAAAGGGATTTTTATCTTCAGCGAATGGGGGGGATACCAATACCTCGATTCAATACTGGACATTACACAAGACCTGCCGGAGCTTCAAACGATCATCACTGTGGGAGACGGAGAGGGCAAGGGAATACACCGATTCTATGCGTTAATCGAGCAAGGCGCTCATAAAACATATGTCTCTCCCCCTATTGATACCCGAGAAGATGTGGCAATGTTGATCTACACCTCCGGAACAACAGGCACGCCAAAAGGGGCCATGATTTGTCACTATGCAGCGGTGAGGGCAGGATGGGAATATTCCATCGGGGTGAACGCTGGTTCGGATGATATCTTTCTGGGCGCCTTACCCATGAGCCATTCCTACGGGTGCGGGGCAGTCCTGATCCAGCCCCTCTTGCTCCAGGCTACGGTGGTCCTCATGCATAGTTTCAATGCAGAGGAAGCCTTTAAGCTTATTGAGAAGGAAAAGATTACCCAGTTTCCAGGAGCGCCTACCCATTACATCCTTATGCTGAACCATAAGGAAAGGAAAAAGTACGATCTTAGTTCTCTTAAAGCCGGCCTTACTGCCGGGTATATACCACCGGAGGGACTGATCACCAAGGTAGAAAAGGAAATGGGGGTGTATCTGAGCAATTTTTGGGGGGCATCTGAGGTAGGCCCCGGCGTGGGAATAATGTGCCCCTATCCTCTTTCCCTTGAGATGAGAGAAAAGTATGTTGGCCTGCCTGTTGCCGATACAGAGGTAGGGGTAGTGGATCCAAAAACGGGTAAAGAGCTCCCTGATGGGGAGATCGGGGAACTGACCCTGAGAGGATGGCATGTGATGAAGGGGTACTGGAGAAACCCTGAAGAAACACAAAGGCAGATTGTCGATGGGTGGCTTTTCACGGGCGACCTGGCGTCGAGGGAAAGCAACGGATACTTGAAGATTCATGCCCGCACAAAGGATTTGATCAATCGTGGCGGGTTCAAGATTTATCCTTCAGAACTGGAATCCTTGATTATCGAACATCCGAAGGTTGAGGAGGTGTGCGTGGTGGCAACGCCGAATCCGGTTTTGGGGGAAAGTATCTGTGTGTGCGTGGTTCCAAAAAGGGGTGAAAAGGTCACCTTGCCTGAAATCAGGGAATTTTTGAGCGGAAAGGTTGCACCTCATAAGCTGCCTGATGAGCTCTATAGCACCAATGAATTTCCAAGGCTTTCCGGCGGCGTAAAGATCAATAAATTCGGAAAAGGGGGCTTGACCGACCTGGCTGAGAAGGATCAGGATCGAGAGAGATATCGAAAGTAATGATCCATACCGGCCATAGGATTATGGCTTGAGAAGCCTCTGAATATATTACAAAAAGAAGGATGCCAGAGCCTATTTATATTGACGCATCAAATTTTTATATACTATAGTATAATATATATAATATGATTGATGTAAACATCCTTTTATGGAAGAACCATCGCTAACAACAAGCTTTTTCACCCCCCAGCACATCATCTGGATAAAAAACGCCACCTTATTATTTCCTTGAGACACGATGTATTACTCCATCACGCTTTTGGTCCTTATTGTACTGTTTTTCCTCTCAGGCTTCTTTGCATCCTCCGAGGTTGCCCTCTTCTCGCTCAGCAAGGTGAGGCTTCGGCGCAGGAAGGTCAAAACAGCGAAAGCCTTCAAATACATAGCAAAACTCCTCAAGGCCCCCAGTACCTTCCTTACCACCGTGCTTATCGGCAATGATATCGTCAACATCTGCATATCGGTCGTTGCCGCAGCGCTCTTTTACTCACTCACCAGGGATATCATCAGCGACCGGTACCTCCCCTTCTGCTCCATGGCAGTAACGGTGCCGGTGCTTCTGCTTGTCTGCGATATCATACCCAAGACAATCGCAGTGAAGTATCCGGAAAGGATCGCTCTCTTGAACGCCTACCCCCTGTACCTGTTTTCCATCGCAATAATCCCGGTTCGCCATGTCCTCAACTCATTTGCAAAGCTGTTTATCGGATTGTTCGTAAAAGACCCGACCAAACAGCCCATCGATTCGCTCGTCATCGATGAGGAGCTCTTCCGCTCCATGGTGGATATCGGCAGCAGGGAGGGCACTATTGAGCCTGACGAGCGCGACCTTATTCACCGTGCATTCCACCTGGATGACATCGCTATATCTGACATCATGATACCACGCGAGAGTATTGTGGCGGTTCCCCAAAACATGGGCAAAGACGCCCTTATGGGCCTCATCCATGAGAAGAAATTCTCCAGATACCCGGTATATGAGAAAAGTCTTGACCAAATTATAGGCTTCGTGCATGCAAAGGAACTCCTTCGCCTCAAGGGTTCCGCTAAAAAGAAAAAAATTTTTGCCGTTAAAGCCATACTGCGGAAGCCCACCTTTGTGGCGGAGGGCAGGAATGCGCTCTCGGTGCTTCTCCAATTCCAGAAGAGGAATACCCATATCGGGATCGTTGTGGACGATCAGGGAAAAACGGTGGGCATGGTAACCCTCGAGGACATACTCGAGGAGCTCTTCGGCGATATCAAGGATGAAACCGACAGGGAGGGAAAGGACGATGTCTGAGCTCGCCGTCTGGATATTCGTCATATTTCTGTGTGTGCTTCTTGAGAGCTTCTTCTCGGGAACCGAAATCGCAATGGTTTCCCTTGATCGCGCACGCATAAAAGCTCGTGCAGAACAAGGCTCACGAAGGTGGGCTAAGCTGGAGGCGGTGCTTAAAAGACCTGAGAAGTTCTTCTCCGCCACACTGCTCGGCACCAACATATTCGAGGTGCTCAGCAACGCCGTCGCCACCTTTCTGATTATATCCTACCTCGGCGTTGATTATAAATATCTGACTATCATCATCATGACGCCGGTCATCCTCGTTCTCGGCGAAATCGCCCCGAAAACAATCTATCGGTATCATGCGGAGTTGATTGCCCCTTATCTTATCTACCCCTTAAAGATCGCATCTATAATCTTTTATCCCGTTGTCTTGGGACTGACAGGGGTGACAGCACTCTTCGTGAAGCTTTTCGGCATTGAGGGCGCTCGGCTCAAACCCCATGCCACAAGAGAAGATCTGGAGAACTACCTGGCAATGTGGAATCTGGACAGCGGCCTCAGAACGGCTGAGAAGAAGATCGTTGAGCGGATCTTCGACTTCACCGAGACCGAGGTGGAAGACATCATGATACCCCTCATCAATGTGGCAGCACTCGATGCAGGAGACGGCATCGATGAGGCTATACGTCTCGCCCGGAAAACCGGTTATTCAAGGATACCCGTGTATTCAGGAGAGGTTTACAACATCATAGGCATCGTACATGCCTTCGACCTTCTTACAGCCCCTGCAAAAACGCAGAGTCTCAAAGATATCATGCGGCCAGCTCCCTATGTGCCTAATACTGCCCCTGTTGATGAGCTGCTGAAACAGCTTCGAACCGAGGGTAACAGCATCGCGATAGTGGTCGACGAATACGGCGGCGCCATTGGCATTGTGACCATTGAGGATATCCTTGAGGAGGTAGTGGGAAATATATACGACGAGTACGACAAGGAGGAGCACTTCTTCGTAAAAGTCGAAAGAAACCGCTACCTCGTGAATGCCCGAATGGAGATAGATGAGCTCAACGATCACCTCAACCTGGAACTCCCCAAGAACGACTATGAAACGCTTGCCGGCTTTCTCCTAAAGCACATGGAACGGATACCCCATGTCGGTGAACGCTTTGAGTTTGAAAATCTGCGCTTCCTTATCACAAAGGCCGACAAACGATCTATCAAGGAGGTATCGATTGCCATCACCGAGCCCCCGGAGAAAGAAGGAGAGAACCGACAGTAGGCTCTCTCCTTAATCGGGTGAATGCATAACCGCGGATTCTCAGGCCATAGAGCCGCCGTCCACGGTTACCATCTCTCCAGTAATGAAATCAGAAAATTCTGATGCCAAAAAGAGCACGGCTCCCACCACATCCTTCGTTTCGGCAATCCTCCCCAGAGGGATCGTCTTGAGTATCTCATGGTAGAGGCCTTCGTTACTCCACAAGGGCTGGCTGAATGCGGTCCGTATCATGGAAGGTGCCACCGCATTCACATTGATGTGATCGGAGGCCAACTCAACGGCCATGACCCTGGTGAGCATCTCAAGACCTGCCTTTGCCACGCAGTAGATGCCCATGCCCCGACTGGCCTTCCGGGCCGCAATGGAGGAGATATTGATGATCTTTCCCCCTCCTTTCTTTTTCATGAGCGCAACTGCGCAGGAGCTGACGAGAAAGGCGCTCTTGAGGCTCGTAGCCATAATCTTATCCCACAAACCCTCATCCGCCTCTGCCACGGATGGCGTCAGGATGTTCGTACCCACGTTGTTTACGAGGATATCCAGTCTTGCGAATCTCTCATCTACGGCCTCGATCATGGCCTTTACCTCATCGGATCTGCTCACGTTCGCAACCCTGACCATCACCTCGAGCCCGCGCTTTGTGAACTCCTCTTGGGCCTGATCCAGGTTCTCCCTTTTCCTGCCGCAAATGGCAACGCGAGCACCCCTCGAAGCCATGGCCAGGGCGATTTCCCTGCCGAGCCCCCTGCTGCCGCCGGTTACCAACGCAACCTTACCTGATAAATCAATGTCCTTTTCCGCCATGGCACCCTTTCACCTCCTTGCAAAAAATCTGTCTTATGAACTGAAAAGCCGCTCTTATGTATCTGATAAACTACATCCTGAAGAGTACGACTTTTCGGTATAATTATCTATTCAATTTAGATACACGAGCAAATAAGCGTGGAGAGAAATACGGTGGTCAGGGCTAATAAACAGAAAATAGTTACCTATTGCAGCTAAAAATCTCAAGTCTCCATTGACTTGCTAAATCTCATCTTTTAGTATCGCTCTCATAGATTCCCTTTACAATTCTCTGCGCTTCCGCGTAGGAATTCTAGGGAAGGGAAGAAAAACATTATTTCTGTGTGAGGTGTTATGAAAATAGCCCAATATTATGATGAGGGTTACATCCGGTTGGGGCTCATTCAGGATGACCGTTTGCTGCCGCTCGACTTTCAAGGCGATATGATTGATTTCATCCAAAAAAAGCAGGAACGTAAGCCCGGCAGCAATACGCAAAGTCTCGATATGGTCACATTTGCCCCGCCTGTAAAGAACCCCTCTAAGATAATAGCAATAGGACTAAATTATAGAGATCACATAACTGAGAGCAAGGGAGAGGTCCCAGAGCATCCGATAATCTTTGCAAAATTTCCGAGCAGCCTCATCGGGCATAGGGCCGCCATTACCTGGGATTCTGGTCTCACTAAAAAGGTAGATTTTGAGGCGGAACTTGCGGTAGTTATCGGTAAAAAAACCTATAGATGTCGTAAAACTGAGGCCATGGATGCCGTTTTTGGTTACACCTGTGCAAATGATGTGAGCGCGAGGGACCTCCAATTTGATGACAAGCAATGGGTAAGGGGGAAATCCCTCGATACCTTCTGCCCCATCGGTCCGTGGATTGTGACTCCTGAGGAGGTACCTGACCCCCAATCACTCGACATACGGTGCTGGCTCAACGGCCAGCTCATGCAGGACAGTAATACAGATATGATGATATTCACGATCCCCGAGCTCATCGCCTTCATCTCGGGGCACTTTACCCTCCTGCCTGGTGATATTATCCTCACCGGCACACCTCACGGAGTGGGAGCTTTTCGTGAGCCTTCGGTATATATGAATGACGGTGATGAGATTGCGGTGGAAATAGAGAGCATAGGCCGTTTAATGAATGTCTGTAAGGTCGTTTAATAGGCTTCACTAGGTTCCTCATTGCCCTGGAAGAAGCGAAAGAAGCCGGTGAGGGGGATCTCATAGCACAAAGGATCCTGACATATCTTTTTCACAGTAAGCTTCTCGTCGCTCTTCTATGCTCAATCGGCATACTTGCGGTTTCCTATGGCATGCTCGCAAAGAATAACCTGGTGTTTATCATCGGCCTTGCATGTATCATCGGAGGCTATCTGCTGATCAGGAGAAGCCTAAAGCAGCACATCAGCGAGAACCTCTAGAAAGCTCGTGGTCCTGATTGAAGAAATACAAGAATGACAAGGATTACCGCTTTTTCTTTGACTTGAGCGCCTCTTGGAGTTTCTCCCCCAGGGAACCCAGGGATTTCCCGGAATCCCCGGCAAAGCGCCGCCACTGCTCCTCAGAACCAGGTTCACCAGGTGCGAGGGTTATCTTTCGTCCGTCAGGGTCTATCCTCTCGATAACCACCGGAATGATATCGCCTTGCCGGAGCCTTTCGATCGATGCCGGTCTAGCCGATCGCTGGATGCTTGATCTCGGAAGAAGTCCTGTTATACCCGGCTCCAGGGCAATGAAGTAGCCGAATTGCTCCTTTCTCTCAAGGGCGCCCTCTATAGTCTGGCCCACATGGTACCGAGCATCTACCTCCATCCAGGGGTCCCCTTCCGCCTCCTTTATGCTTAAGGAGATCCTCCTTCTCTCGGGATCGATCTCCTTTACCACAACAGGAACAACCTGACCTACCCTCACGACATCTTGGGGCCTCAGAACCCGCTTCGTGAAGCTCATCTCGCTGATATGGACCAAACCCTCTATCCCGGGTGCTATCTCCACAAAGGCGCCGAACTCGGCGCACCTGGTGACTGTACCGGTAGCCTTATCACCCTCTCGGAATTTCTCTCTCACCCCATCCCAGGGGTCTGCGGTAATCCTTTTTATCGAAAGGGCTATCTTTATTCCAGGCCCATCAGCTCCTTCAATACCGATTATCTTGACCCTGACCGCCGCTCCCATAGTGAGCACCTCCTCAGGCCTCTCCACGCGCGACCAGCTTATCTCTGAGATATGAACCATGCCCTCGATACCCGGAAAGAGCTCCACAAAGGCCCCATAAGGTAAAATCCTCTGTACTTTTCCATCATATTCGGCATCTACCGCGATGCCCTGAAGAAACTTCTCCCGCTCTGCCTCCAGCTCCCTGTTCAAGAGCTCTCTTCTTGAAACTACAAGGTTCCCGCCATCCTCCTCACATTGGGTGATGATAAACCGGTAGGCATTCCCCACATAGGCTTCCGGATTCTCAGCAAACCGGAGATCAATCTGTCCGAGGGGGCAAAAGGCCCTCCGATGCATAAGCTCCACATGAAAACCGCCTTTCTGAATCCCCTTCACCTTTCCTTCAATGGGGATGCCTTTCTCAAATGCCTCGAGCAAAAGGCCTGGCCCGCCCGCACGAGAGATGGCCCTGGAAAGCCTGATCTCGTTGTCCCTTTCCGACACCACATAGAGCTCGAGCGTATCGCCTTCCTTGAAAGGCATCTCTCCCTTTTCGTCGAGCAGCTCCACCTTTTCCACCACACCATCGCTCTTTGCCCCTAAATGGATAAATACGCTCTTCTTTCCGATGGAGATAATCTCGCCTTTCACCTTGGCGCCCACCTCGATATCCTTTACTCCTGCTGCACCATAGGACTCAAAGAGCTCAGCGAATCCCTCTTGCTTTCCGCTGTCTTTTTCTTCACCTTCAGACATGATGTGCCCCTCCCCTATTGTTAACCTTGATCCTATTTTTTTGCTGTTGTTTTTTCAATCTAAAAGATTCTATAAAAGCAGGAGGAAGGACCATAAAAGCGGTTTTGGGTTGCCCTTCTCAGCATTACAGTATCCTACTCCAAAAAATCAACCTTAGCCTTTTTTGGGTGCAGAGGCTATATAAAGCCGTATGGGAGCGCTTTTTATTGACTCTCCTCACTCCTCGACATAGTATTCGATAGAGGAAAACCGAATCAAATTCCTATCTAGCCGTCTATATGAGCCAAGATTTAAAAACTTGTTTCAAGTTTTTCATTGCGTGAAATTATTTCTATCTCACCGCCCGCTTTGCTAGAGGCACAGAGCTCGCAGAGGAACACGTTATTTCCCTTTTCTGCTGAGAGGGCAGAAAAGGGAAAGACCTCACGCTTCGCGTATGCTCTTTCTATAGAGAAGGCCTTGCCTAAAGGGCATGCACATTTTTCTTTGCCGTCCTCTCAGCGGCAAAGAAAAAATGAATCATTTCTGCGCTCTTTGCGCCTTTGCGGTGAAATACTTGCCGTTTGATTTTAATCGGTTTGAGGCGGAGCCTTGCTTGACAACCTAGCAACCCTTCAATCGGAGGTGAGTCATGACCATGAAGGCCCTCGTAAAAAAGGAACCCGGAGTCGGGCTCTCCATGGAAAGGGTTCCTATACCCACCTGCGACAACAGCAGTGTGCTGATAAGGATCAGGAAAGCGGCGATCTGCGGGACCGATATTCACATCTACAGCTGGGATGAATGGGCCGAGCGAACGATTAAGATGCCTATGATCATCGGCCATGAATTCGTGGGCGAGATAGTGGACAAGGGCTCAGAGGTAAAAGGATTCGCGATCGGGGATAGGGTATCCGGAGAAGGACACATCGTATGTGGTATCTGCCGGAGCTGCCTGGCAGGAAGGAGGCACCTGTGCACAAATGCCGTGGGCGTAGGTGTCCAGAGGAATGGATGCTTTGCTGAATATCTCTGCCTTCCCGTATCAAATGCCTGGCACGTTGATCCGAGTATTTCGTCTGAGATTGCGGCCATCTTTGATCCATTCGGAAATGCAACCCACGCAACCTTATCCTTTGATCTCGTGGGAGAGGACGTGCTCATCACCGGGGCCGGCCCGATCGGCATTATGTCCGTGGCTATTGCCAGGCATGTGGGCGCACGACACATAGTGATCACGGATATCAACGAGTATCGACTCGAGATTGCCCGCGCCATGGGCGCTACCAAAGCAATCAACGTGACGCGAACCTCCATAGAAGAATGCAAGAAGGAGCTGGGAATGATCGGGTTCGACATCGGGCTGGAGATGTCGGGAAAGGAGAGCGCCTTTGAGTCCATGCTGGAGAACATGTACAACGGCGGCAGGATTGCCCTGCTCGGCATACAGTCCGGAACGACCAGGATCGATTGCAACAACATCGTCTTTAAGGGACTCACGATTAAAGGCATCTACGGCCGGGAGATCTTCGAGACATGGTATAAGATGCAGGCCATGCTCAAGAGCGGCCTAGATATCTCGCCGGTCATCACCCACAGGTTCCCCTTTGATGAGTACCAAAAGGGATTCGATGTCATGCGATCAGGCAATTCCGGCAAGGTACTCCTGGAGTTCGATTAAGATAGGAAAAGGGGGATCTGATGTACGGCAAGCTAAAAGACGTTATCACCGATCAACTGCGTGATATCCGCGATCAAGGACTCTATAAGGATGAGAGGGTTATATCCGGCCCTCAGGGCGTGGAGATTAGGGTGGAATCAGGTACGGAGGTACTGAATTTCTGCGCAAACAACTACCTCGGGCTCTCAAGTCATCCAAAGATCATCGAGGCAGCCCACAGGGCCCTTGATAAGTGGGGGTACGGCATGTCCTCGGTTCGCTTCATCTGCGGCACCCAGAGCATCCATAAGGAATTGGAACGCAAGGCCTCTGAATTCCTAGGCATGGATGATACGATTCTTTATGCCGCATGTTTCGATGCCAACGGCGGGGTATTTGAACCGCTGCTGGCACCTGATGCAGCGGTGATCACCGATGCTCTGAACCATGCCTCCATCATCGATGGTATCCGGCTCACCAAGGCAAAGCGGTACATCTACCAACACTCGGACATGGATGACCTCAAGGCCAAACTCATCGAAGCCCGGGATGCGCAATACCGCCTCATCGCCACCGATGGGGTATTCTCCATGGACGGGGATATAGCGAAACTGGATGTGATCTGCGATCTGGCCGAGGAATTCGATTCCTTGGTGCTGGTCGATGACAGCCATGCAACCGGATTCATAGGAAAAACAGGCAGGGGCACTCATGAATACTGCGGGGTTATGGGGAGAGTCGACCTGATCACCACCACATTTGGGAAGGCACTTGGTGGGGCCTCCGGTGGATGTACCTCCGGGCGCAGGGAGATCATCGAGATGCTGAGGCAGCGAAGCCGCCCCTACCTCTTTTCCAACACCTTGCCGCCCGCAGTGGTGGGGGCAACTATTGCAGTATTCGATCTCCTCTCCGAGACAACCGAGCTGCGGGATCGCCTGGAGGAAAATACCCGCTATTTCAGAGAAGAGATGGGGAAAAGGGGCTTCGAGATCAGGCCCGGGGTGCACCCTATCATTCCCATTATGCTCTACGATGCAAAGCTCGCCCAGGATATGGCAGCCGAGCTCTTAGAAGAATGCATCTACGTGATCGGGTTCAGCTACCCTGTGGTCCCGAAAGGGCAGGCCCGCATTCGGGTGCAGATCTCGGCAGCACATACGAGAGCACATCTGGACAAGGCAATAGGCGCCTTTGAAACGGTGGGGAAAAGGCTCGGAGTGGTGAAATAGCCATGGGATGCTTAGGGCTCATACTGCTATTTTTCATCACCCTGCCGGTGTTTTTCATCCTCATCTTTCTTAATGTCGTCACCATATCCTTCAGCAAACTGGGCCTGTCGCCCGATGCCGCATTTATGCTGCTGTTGGCAATACTCATAGGAAGCACGATCAATATACCCGTCTCACGCCGCAAAATCACGTACAGTTCGGCCCGACCCTCCTACCTGCACTTCTTCTTCTACAAGCCGCCTCCGGTCACCCACCAGGTGATCACCGTGAATGTGGGCGGGGCCGTCGTCCCTGTCATCTTCGCCCTCTCTCTCTTACGGCTTGCTCCCCTGGTTCCCACCCTCATCGCCACGGGGATTCTGGTGATCGTCACACGGTGGTTGGCCAAACCTGTGCCCGGCCTGGGAATCGCAATGCCCTTCTGGATCCCGCCGCTCTTCTCAGCTGGCCTGGCATTGCTGCTTTCCCGGGATAATCCGGCGCCCGTGGCTTACATATCAGGCGTGGTGGGAACTCTCATCGGAGCAGACCTGCTCAACTGGTCGAACTTCAGGAAGCTCGGCTCTCAGGTATTGAGCATCGGCGGCGCAGGGGTGTTCGACGGGATCTTCCTCACCGGGATCGTTGCTGCGCTGATTGCCTGATCCATACATTCATCGCAACACTCATCTCTTTGAAATAACCTCGGTAATAGAGGGGTATGACGGTATTTTTTGTCATATGTCGTTTTACCGAGAAGAAGGCATATTAGGAACAGGGGGATGCCGTTATTTCAGGAATACCCTCTCACGGTAATACCGTAGCTCGTTAATGGATTCCCTGATATCCTTCAGGGCGAGATGGGCATTCTGTTTGGTGTACGCGGGGATATCCGGATACCACCTTCGCACCAGCTCCTTAATCGTACTCACGTCTATGTTCCGGTAGTGCAGGAACTCCTCGAGCCTCGGCATGTGCCGCATCACAAATTGTCGATCCTTCAGAATGGAATTCCCGCATAGAGGCGACTCTTGCTTGCTGCAATGTCCGGACAGAAACTCAAGGGTTTTCTCCCTGGCCTCCTCGCAGGTATACGGCGAGCTTCTTACCCGTGCGATCAGGCCCGATCTCTCATGCTGGTCCTTGCTCCACTCATCCATCTCCTTCAGTACCTCCTCGGATTGATGGATCGCTATGTTGGGACCCTCGGCCACGATCTCGAGCGTCTCATCCGTGACTACCGTGGCGATCTCAAGGATCGCATCCCTGTCCGGATCAAGTCCCGTCATCTCTAGATCTAACCAGATTAACCTGCTGCCCACCGCAAGCACCAACCGTGTGAAGACTCATAGTTTTTTTAAAGACACTGGTGACTATAGTCAAAAGCACCCATGGTGTCAAAAGAAAAGCCATACACTTTCCCCTTGCCTTTTTGCCCATGTCCATATATATCATGCAGCGCCGATCAATAAAGAATCCACCCACAGAGGACAACCCTCTGGAACAGAGTACCTATTTTCAGATCACGGTGTTGTTGGGTTAATAAAGTAATGGAGTAGCGGAGTAATGGAGTGTTGGAGTAATGTTCTTACCTTGAGGAAAGGGTCTAAAAGGAAGCAAGCTCGAACTAACACTTTCTCCCATGGACTTTTTGTGGATATATCCGCTCCTATTGTTTTCTATACTCCATTTATCCAATACTCTATCACTCCATGCGACGCAAAGAACCATGACCGGCAGAGTCATCGTCTCTGATTTCACGCAGGGCCTATGGTTGTCTGAGACGAAATAAACTACCGGAAACGCTTATGAGAGGAGGTGAGCAGGATTGGAGGAACAACTCGTAGTTACCGCCACCTATGACAGGGATTCAAAGCGGTATCACCGCTACCTCATTGATGACGGGCAAGGGATCACAGGAACTATATATATCCCCAAAAATAATGAGCAAATCCCCGAGGAGATCATGATCAAGCTCCAGGAGAATACTTAAATATAACAATGTGTTGATTTGATCGGTTCACCATTCACAGTTGAAATGCCCTTGCACGTCTGGACCAGGAATGCTGAACCAGGAATGTACCCCGGGCCACGCCTGGGATTTTCTAAGTTGCTGGCTTCCTAAAAAAGACCATAGGCAGCCTCTGGGTCTGTGGGATGCAATGACGGCTCCAGATATATCATGACCGGGTTCTTGGTTGACTATGACGCCTCTATCGGATCTCTGGCTGAGTTCTCCAAGCTTGATGTACAGAGCCTCTGCCCCGGACACCGAATCATTATAAAAGGCCCTGACGTAAAGATCCATCTGTAGCGCTCCCTGGAGCAGACCGCAGCCTATGCCGCCATGATGGAAAAGTTCTTAAAAGAAGAAGCCGGGTGATGTCGAGCGAACGGTCTCCAGAGTCAAGGCCGAGGAGTGGAACCCCCAATCCTGATCCAAATCAGCCCGAGACCGGCTGTCTGCTCAACGCCAAGGCCAGGGTTTCCTGTATTGGGGATCGAGTGCAAAAGGCAAGGGCAGACACGAGTCGGCACCCGAACACAATAGGGAATGATTCTACTGCTATTTGAGCTGCTCATCCGCCCACTTGAGGTTTTCCTTGATGAGATCAGGTATCGGAAGGTTATAGGGACAGCGGGTCATGCATTCCCCGCATTCTGTGCAGTTTCTGGCCTTTTCAATGGCCTTTGCCAGCCAACCCTCCACTAGAATTCTTTTCCCCATGCGTCTGACCATAGATGGTATTCCAAGGATGTGCTGAATGGAGATGCCTTCCGGACAGGGCTGACAGTAGTCGCACCGGTGACAAAAGAGCTTTTCGTGCCTCGAGCGGATATCCTTAATCTCCTCCTTTTCCCTGTTATCCAACCCCCAGTTTCCTTGAAAGATAGCCCAGTTTTCATCAAAAAGCCCTTTCTGCTCCACTCCGGCAATGATCACAATGCCGGGTTGGGACAACACGTACTTCAGGGCAAGGGCGGAGTTCTCAATGACCCCGCCTGAAAAGGGTTTCATGGCGATGACCCCTACATTCTTTTCGCGTGCCTTGGGGATGATCTTCTCCAGTGCCTTGGGCTCGAGAAGGCTGAAACAGACCATGATCGTTTCAAAAAGCCCATCCCCCAAGATCCTGTCCAAGAGGTCAAGGCTGTGGCTCGTGATTCCGATATGGCCTACCAGACCCTCTTCTCTTGCCTTTCTCAGACCCTCGAGTGCGCCCTTTGATGAAATAACCTGCCTGTAAGCCTGCTCATCCCTCACAAAGTGAGCCTGATAGAGGTCAATATAGTCCAGATGCAGCTCCCTCAGGCTGGTGTCCAGGTCTTTCAAAATAGTATTAGAGCTCCTGCCATGGGACTTTGAGGCCACAACAACCTTTTTTTTCGTGCGCCGCAAGGCCTTGCCGATCCGCCGTTCACTTGTGGTGTAAGCCCTTGAGGTATCGATAAAGTCCACGCCTCTTTCAACCGCATGCACAATTACCTCAACCGCCCGGCGTTCATCCACCCGTTGAATAGGGATTCCTCCAAACCCAAGCCTGTTGACCTCAAGTCCGGTTTTTCCAAGGACCGCTCGCTTCATATAATTTATCCTTATGTATACCTCCTCGATTCTATTGAATTACCCACCACGAACGAACATGGTCGTGAACATGCTTTAACGGTGAAGAATCCCTTATAGGCGGATGGAGCCCTTATGTAAACCCTTGCTTGAGATATTATATCGAGGATCTTAAACGCAATCTTGATAACCCGGATTGAATCCTTCTTTCTATGCAGGAAGGCGGTGCATAAGAAGCCTTGAATCAGGCTTTGCCCTGTTGCCTTTCTGAGATCTTTATCAGGGCCTCTTGGGCCGTATTTGTCCACAGTCTGTCTTTATGTTTCTCTAGCTTCTTGAGGATGGCCTGAGATTTGTTGGTTCCAATCTTTCCCAAAGTTTCGCAGATTGCAGCTATTGATCCTTCGCTGAGGGGTCTCCTTTTTTTCTTTAGAAACCTAAGTGGCCCCAGATTGAGCCGACGGTCAAGTGTTTTGATCAAGAAATCCTCGAGCAGTTCTATCTCTGGCATTCCAGAGTCCCCATAAAAAGCAAGGGCGCTAAAAAGGGGTGCCTCCATTTGCAGATATTTATCTGAGGGGGACTCTTCTGCCTTATGCAGTATTTCGAGGAATTTTTCCAGGCCAATTTTGCTCTTGATTCCGCTTAGACACCGAACCGCCCTTCTCTGAACGCCAATATCGGCATCATTGAGGAGATCGAGGTATAGTTTTTCCTCGCCACCGCCCATGATCTTGTAGTATATTTCCAAAGCTTCCTCTCTGAGGCGCGGGTTTTCATGATTGATATAGGACCGCAGGGTGCTGGCAAAGGGTTGAATCCACTCATCATACCTCATTTCCCCTAAAACCCGTATAATGTCGATAGCTGATTTTGTCGAGAATTCCCTTTTATTAAGCTCATCGAGAATAAGGTTGATGCCTGAGGAATCGACTTGGAGCAATATCTCGCAGGCATGTTTACGGACCAAGTAGTCAGTGCTCTGCCTTAGAAGCGAGAGAAGATAGGGAACAGATCCGGCGCGGAGTTTTACCATAATGGGGGCGATGGCCATACGTATTTCCTTGCTGCCGGTCAGGAATTTTTCCTTCAATGCACGCAGGATCTCGCCCTGTTCGATTTCCTCGAGAATTTTCCCTGCATAGAGGGAGAGCTGTGTTTTCTCATTAAACTGGCGATCAATATGGGTGACGATCTTCAGGATTTCCTCGTACCGATCCCGACGTATCAATTCGGGAATAATCCGCGCAACGGTTCGAGCCGCTTTAAGATATCGTTCCCCGTCCTGCATCTCGTCGAACTGGGTGAAAAAAGAGTCAATGTTTCGAAGGAATTTGCCTGTAAACTGCTCAAACTTGATCCTGCGCTGCATGGCTTCTGGAAGTTGTTCAAAGGGAATGAGTTTGCGTTTGAAATACTCTTCGAGGATAGGGCCTCTTGCCTTGATTTCCCTTCGATTCAGAGATGAGGCAACCTGTTTGGCAAGGCCTGCCACTTTCTCCTGAGGGAGTTCGCCCTCCTGAGAGCGATGATCCTCCTTGAGCAATGTGTGAGATATCTTGAGGAGAAGTTCATCAGATATGCAGGCGATTATCTCTGCATTAATTTCAAATTTCTTGAATTCCTTGGTTTCAGCAATATCGGTGTTCATCAAAACAGGAAAGACGACCTCGAGGTCTTGGATGTGCCGAGTGATATCCTGAATGATTTGCCTTTTCAGGTTTTTTATGCCTTCGTCGTCCAAATCAAAGAAAAGGGGGATCGTTCTGAAGTCTTTTGTGAGGCGGGAAAGGGCGATTTGAGATCGCCAGGGGATTTTCCGCTTTACTGCCAAGAGTTCTTCGGTGAAGATGTATGAAACGTTGAAAATCCCTCTCTCTTTCAAGGTTTGGCTGAATCGTTCTTTATCGCTTTTTTCTTGGGTTTCAACAAAAATCGGCTCGCCCATAACATCGACGAAATTGGTGAATTCAGCTCGAGTCATGGTATTTTTAAGAGTTAAGGCAATGAGATCTTTCCGCTCTAGGAATTTGGCAAATTTGGGGGCGTACATTTCTGCCATCCCCCGCAACATCAGGGAATTGAGGTTATGGATTTCTGGAAGCACCCCTTCGATCAAGATATTTTTCCCCTCATGATCATCACGAACCATGAAGGTCAGCTCGCCTTTGCCTGTGAAAATATTTTGAAAATCTTCGTAGAGACCTACCTTGGCCTTCTTCGCTTCGGGATGATCGGAAGTGTAAAAACCAGTTCGGAGAAAGGCCTGAATCAATGAGAGTAAAAAATCCGCGAGCTTTGTCTTTACCTGCTTATGCGGATCATCTTGGAGTGATGCTGTGGCTGAAACTTCTGTTTCAAGAGAGGTCGTTTTCATTGGATTCCCTTATAAAAAATTAACTGCAAAACATATGCCATCATCCCATATACAAAGGCTCCATTCTCAGTTCTCGATATAATGTTTGAGTGACTGGGTACAGGATAATCTCCTGATAACAGGCAGCTCGCTCTCAAATAGATCTTTCAGAATAAAGGAATGCAACAATCTAAAATATCTCTCTGTTATTGTAATATGGCAAAGCAAAATGATCTTATACGTCAATTGAAGAGCCAGTTCAGGTATATAGGGCCTGGTGGTAGTTATTTTCGGGATGGCTTTGAAAGATGAGGAGGTCATACGTAAGGCGCAGTTTTCTGCGTTAATTTGAGCGTGGTCTCTCCACGAGACTTGTCCCTTAAAATCCATAATAATAATCAATGTAGTGGATATCAGTCTAAAACTATATTGATTACGGCAAAAAATTTTTATCACACCTGAGCACACTGTGCTATACCCTCACGGCTCTACTCCCAGACTAATGAGATCATGGCTTCTTCTTATCGAGTATCTCCCGAATCCTGCCGGAGAGCTCCCTCATGTGTCACCACCTGCCATCCATGAGAGAAGTGCTATTTTTTTTCTTTGACCTATTTCTATTGATTCTGCAAGGAAAATACGAAGGAGGGTTTATCTTAGGCAGGGCCTATGAATATAGGAGGAAAAAATATTATATCGTACATTGGCCTTCCCGGAAGTTCCACCCACCGGAAATACTCATATCATGCCCTTCAGATGACCTTCTCCTCAAGCCACCTGAACCAGGTCTCCAGCCCTTGGCCGGTAGTGCAGGATATGGGCATAACGGTAAGTCTCGGATTCACCTTGAGCGCCTCAGCTTTGAATCGCTCCATGCTAAAATTTAGGTGGGGCAGGAGGTCAGTCTTGTTGAGGAGCAGTATCTGGGAGATCTGGAACATAAGGGGATACTTCTGCGGTTTATCGTCTCCCTCCGTAGTTGAGATGATCATTGCCTTATGGTGCTCACCGATATTGAACTCCGCTGGACAGACCAGATTTCCTACGTTCTCCACTACCAAGAGCTTTATTCCATCGAGGGTAAGCTCGGCTAATGCTCCCCTCACCATATTTCCGTCAAGGTGACAGGCGCCACCGGTATTGATCTGTATGGTGGGAATCGAGTGTGCGGCGATCCTTTCTGCGTCGTAAGAACTGGCGATATCTCCCTCAATAACGGCCAAGGGAATAGTGTCTTTCAAAGTCTCGATAGTTCGCTCAAGGAGGGTGGTCTTCCCCGCCCCGGGGCTTCCCATGAGGTTGACTACCACGATCCCCTTTTCATCGAAAAAGGCCCGGTTCTGCAATGAGATGCGCTCATTCGCCTCGAGGATATGCTTGACAACCTTTACTTCCATCTTCGATCTCCATGTCTCCTCTCTTCTGCTCGCATGCTAATCGCCTGAGGACTTCAATCCTTGTTTCTGGGCCAGCACATCCAGGTGCAGGGTGATGAGATTCTCCATCTCAAGAGGCGCTGGAAATCCGATAAGCCTCATATCCAAGGTCTTGATATACCGCTTGCATTTCTTGCAGAAATCAACACGATAGCCCTTATCTTCCTCGCTGGTGAAATACCCTAGCTCCTTGGCCCTTTCCTCCCCGCAGAAGGGACACTTAAGCCGCGCAAAGTGCCACTCATAACCACAGAGCTCACAATGCAGGAATCTCTTGCCTTCATCGCTGAGGTAGGCAATGTTTGGAGGCGAGCCACACAAGGGACAGTAACCGTAATTCCAGGTGTAGAGCTGAATCACTTCTGCAGCCGATTCTCTCAGGGATCTCATTGAAGGCTGTAAGGCCATGTGGGCTAAAAATCTTACCACCATCGGCGAGAGCGTTATCTCCTGGGACATCGTGGTGATCCTTCCCTCATCACCCGAAAGAAACGCTTCTATCACATCCTGCACCCACATTGGCTCTGCCTCCACCCTCTTAAGTGCTTGCTCCAACGCCGCTCTATCCTTCCGCTTCGTAGAGGACAAATGCCTCAAAAGCCGCTGAAACAGCAAGACGGTACCTTCATGATCAATGGGCAAATCCCCCCTCGAGAACAAAGGAAATCCCTCTCTCACCTTTATTTCGCGAACTGATGCATCCTCGGAATCGTAGGCAATCCCGGGCTCGATCTCATCCAAGAACCCCAGTAATTCCCTGTATACCGAGAGGGCCTCCTGATACATGGGTTTTTGTTGTATGAGTTGATCTATCTTCTCTCCCAGCTTATCGATCATGAACGCTATTACCTCGCATGCATGGCATAATTGCTATAAAAGGGTTGCCCTCTCATCTCATGGGCAACCCTTTTATAGCTCCTTTCTTACCCGGCCAATCCCTTGAGCATCTGCCACTCTCTGGATAGCTCTTTCAGTGGCCTGGCGATCTTCTTGAGGGCTGTCTTTCTGTCTATTCCTCTCGGCTTTATTAAGGATTTCGCATAATCAAAATATTTCTCCGGCTTATCCGCGAGAAGCCAGAAAACCCTAGTGTCCTCAACACCGATCAATTTTGCCTTGGGATGTTTTTCACCAACCTCCTCAAGGCGCCTATTTGCTAATTTAACCATTGCATCGTAATCCCCAAAATTCATGGCCCCTGTGGGGCAGACCTTGACGCAGGCAGGCAGGAGTCCATTATGGACCCTGTCCACGCACATGGTGCACTTTGCCATGTAGCCGGTCCCATTCTCAGCCCTCGGTATGTCATAGGGGCAGGAATCCCGCACGTCTTGACTGTTCTCTTTTTTTAGCTTATCCGTATACAGGACCGCACCGGTGAGTTGATCAATCATGATAGCATCAGGATCTTCCGGAATCTCCTTACAGGGCGGCTCAAGGCAGTGCCTGCACTGGTCAGGGAAGAAGTACCACACAGGTTTACCATCATCTCCCCTTTGTTCGAAAAAACGCACCAGCTTATAGGTGTAAAAGGAGAGATCCGCAGGGTTCTGGAAGCCTCCCCTGTTTTCGGTCTTGGTCGCCGGGAGTTGATTCCACTGCTTGCAGGCAATCTGACAAGCCCTGCACCCTATACAAAGGGTGGTATCAATGAAAAACGCCTTTCCTTCCATCGGATTACCTCCTCTCCATCTTCCTCACATTGACCATAAAGGCCTTGGATTCAGGTATTCTCGTGTTGGGATCCCCGGTAGAAGGGGTCAGGAGGTTGGCAGAATCGCCGCCATCCTTCGGATAGACCCAGCCATAGTGCCATGGCACCCCAACCTCATGGATTACATTGCCCTGAATCTTGAAAGGTCTGAGCCGGCAGGTGACAACGGCAACGGCCTCGAGCTTTCCACGAGCTGATTCCACTATAACCTTCTCACCGTTCTTGATCCCACGGAGAGTGGCAAGCTCAGGGCTCATCTCCA
>Ga0307428_1000491_pt1 | contig 25189 bp, 20 predicted proteins | sample SalMarWE160240MG_FD_202161 | JGI IMG/M metagenome (GOLD analysis project Ga0307428, IMG submission 202161) | Salt marsh sediment microbial communities from the Plum Island Ecosystem LTER, Massachusetts, United States - WE1603-240 | ecosystem: Environmental > Aquatic > Marine > Intertidal zone >...
ATAAAGATATCTCTCATATTATTACTGATGAATTGACTATGGCTTATTATAGGATTTTAGAATATAAAAAAGTGGAGAAATTGTCCACAGAAGAAGAAATGCTTAAAGGTAGAATGATTGCCTTAGAAGGGATATTTAAAACGATTCTTTTAAAGAGATTAGAAAGCAGTGTAGAGGCATTTAGAAAGTCAGTAGATAATCAGATAAAATTTTTAGAAAAACTGGGAAGATATTTAGAAAAAGGGAAATTGCTGAGAAAAGAACTATTTAATAAATATGTCGTAGGATTGGATGAAGAAAGTATTGAAGAGATAAAGATAAAATTAGAAGATATTAATTTAGATGATTATGACAAAGAGGGGTTATTTGATGATATTAAAAAAGATGAACAATTACTGAAGAAAATTTATAAGAAAGTAGCTCCAATTACACCTGAAAAAGATGCGAAATTAATAAAGTTTAAGAATATACTGTATAAGCTAGCAAAGGAAGGCCAGATCGTAGTTTTTACTTATTATGCAGACACTCTCGAATATATAAGCCAGGATTTAAAAGAAGATTTAAAATTTAAAAAGTTTAATATTGAAAGTATTTCGGGAAAAGTCCCCTCAACAAAAAGAGGAGAAATTATAGATGAATTTTTTAGTAAAAAAACCGTTATTTTATTAAGTACCGATGTACTATCCGAGGGGATGAATCTACAGACCGCGCAATTTGTAATTAATTACGATTTGCATTGGAATCCTACCCGGATGATTCAGAGGGCTGGAAGAATTGATAGGATTGGTTCGCCTTTCAAGGAAATTTATGTATATAATTTTTTCCCCGAAAAAGAGCTGGAGGATTTGTTGAGATTGGTGAGTATTTTGCAGGGAAAAATAAGAAATATAGATTCCTCGATTGGTTTAGACCAAACTATTTTGGGAGAGACTATTCACCCGAAGGTTTTTGGGACCATAAGAAGGATAAAAGAAAAAGATAGTAGTTTATTTGATGAATTAGAAAGAGAAGTATTTGGGGGCGGGGAAAAATTCTACCAACCCTTAAGAGATTTTTTAAAGATGAAAGGCATAGAAGAAATTAAGAAAATACCTGATGGAGTATTTAGCGGATTAAAAACAAATAAAATAAGAGGTATATTTTATTATTATAAATATAGCGAAGATTTCCATTTTTGGTATTTGTATAATCTGGAAGAAGAAATAATGCTAAAAAATAAAACTGAAATTTTAGATTTCATAATTTGCCAGGAAAAAGAAGGGAGAGTAATCCCGGACTTCTTTCAGAAAGTTTACGAAATAAATAAAATAATAGTTGAAGATTTAGAAAATACTTATAAGCAACTAGAACAGAAAGAACAAGATGCTCCTACCAAGATTTTCGCCAGAGATAGGCGCAGTAGATTTATTAATTCCTTGATCCATGATGTAGAATTTGAATTAGATAATTATTTAATGGAATTTCCAGAAGATAAAGAAGTTCAAAAACTATGGGAGGTTACTTTAGAAAAATTAAGAGAATTTCACCAGACTCCCCAAAGATTGAAAAAAATAAGAAGGATTTGGAGAAATTATGGGCAACATAAAAATTGGAAGAAAATGGTTACAGATTTGCACGGTTATATTAAGAAACTTTCTTATTTTAAAGATGATGAGGATGCGCTTGAGCCCTTTGATATAAATAAATTGAAATTGGTTTGTTTGGATTTTATTTCTTAAATTTCGACCATTAATTTATGAATTTTAAAATTACTTTATTATAAAGTTTTTAATATAGGTTAATTGATGTAAAAAATATTATATAGATCACGTAGCATAGAGGTAGGGTGATTTTTAATCATGCACAAGCAAATATTATCAAAATTTAATGTATACGATCAAATTGGATACTTAATGGTTGGATCAATTAGTTTAATAGTCATATATTTAGACTCCTTATTTCTTGATTTTAGATTTCCGAAATTTGATTTAAATAGTTCTATTATTTGGCTTATTGTTACTTACTTTTTAGGACATATTATACAGTCTATCGCTAATACAATTATTAAAGAAAAAAAAGAAGATTTTAATGAAAAGGAAAAGAAAATATTAGAAATAGCACGAGAGTTTTTTGAGATAAAAAACTTATCAGAAGGCGAAATTTGGAATTTATGTTATATGATGGCTTTTGCAAAAGATATAACTGGACAAATTAACACATTTAATGCTTATTACAGTCTTTACAGGGGGTGGTTTGTAATTTTTGCCTTCGAATCGTTATTTCTTTTAGTTTTAAGCATATTCAAATGGTTTAATCTTGGTTATTTAATCCTATTTTTATCGTCAGCTTTTTTAACTATTTTGTTTTTTAGGAGAAAAAAACGTTTTTATAGTTATCTAAAAATAAAAGTATTGCAAACTTTTATTTTATTGAGAAAGGTAGAATTATGATTAAATTTCATTTTCTTAATGTGGGGCATGGCGATACAACCATTATAGAATTACCAGATAATTATTTAATGGTGGTTGATTTTAATCGAAGCAATGAATTTGATGAAGATACTGCAAAAGAATTATCTGATGTTTATGAGATAAACTTTACAGAGCTTAAGGATAAAAAAGATGGTTATTATAAATACATATCAAAATATTATGATATTCCCCTTGACGATCCCTTAAGTTATTTAGAGGAAAATATTAAAAAAGAAAATATTTTCAGATATGTCCAGACTCATCCTGACATTGACCATCTTAGTGGGTTTAAAGCACTTATTGAAAATTACAAAATCGTTAATTTTTGGGATACTGAACACAAAAATATAATTAAAACCGATTTTATAAACGAGTCAGATAGAGAAGATTGGGAATGTTATCTTAAATATAGGAAATATAAGAAGAAAGTATTTTATAGATCTTCAAAAGAAATTACTAGCACAACTCGTTATCCATATAAAATATATGTATTTCATCCCACAAAAGATGCTTTAAAAGCTGGTGATTTACACGAGAACCCAAACCCTAATTATTTTAGTTACTTGATTTTAATTGACTATTGTGGATTTAAAACCGTTTTAGGTGGAGATGTAACCCAAAATTATTGGAAAGATTTATGGAATTGGTTAGACAAAGATAAATCAATAAAAAAATTATTTAAGAATATCTGTATTTTAAAAGCTTCGCATCATGGTAGAAAATCTGGAAGATGCGGTTGGGAAGAGAATGGTATCTATAATAGAGAATTTTTAAATTGGATGGATCCTGAATATGTAATTATTTCTGTTGGAAAAAAACCAGAAAATTGTGATGCAACAGAATGGTATAGAAAAAGACCAGATAAATCTAACAGGAATGTGTTAACAACTCGATGGTATGGAACAATTTGTACTTCATATGATGGCTCGATTGCTTTTAGCGAAGAGAGAGTTATTTTAGAAACAAGATATGATAGAAAAGACAAAAGTGAACATATAGAGAAATTAAAGTTATCATTTATAAAATCAGAATATAAATTTAAAATTGGAGCAAAAATAAGTGCTAAATCTGATGGTCCTTTTAGGGAAGAATATAAAAGTAACGGAAGAGCACTGATAAAAAATATATGTCTAAAATTTTATATAAAGAAAACAGATATTAAAACTCCTTATGAAGTAAAATGGAGAGTTGTAAATACAGGAAAAGAAGCAAGAATTGCTAGGGATTTAAGAGGGAAAATAGAAGATGGTAGAAATGATAAAACTAAGATAGAACATACAAAATATAAAGGGACACATTATATGGATTGTTTTGCAATAAAAGATGGATTTTGTATAGCGAAAGATAAGTTTTTTGTTAATATAAAATAAAATTAATGCATATAAAAGTAATTAAGGAGTGAAAGATGGCTTTAGATTTTCATTTTATTAATGTAGGAAAAGGTAATTGTACATTAATTAATTTTCCCAATGGTCATCTTAGCATAATTGACATTGATGATTCTAGATCAATTTCTACAATTGAGCAAATGGTAATGCAACTTTCTAAAAAAGCACTCCCAGTAAATCCACTAGACTATATTGCTGCTAATTTTCCCAATGAGAGCATTTTTAGATTTATTTTAACGCATCCTGATATGGACCATATGTCTGGGATTAAAGCGCTTTTTGATAAAAAAAGTGTCTATAATTTTTGGGATATTCCGAATAATAAACCTGATCCAGGGAATTGGGATACATCTCCTTATGACAAAGAAGATTGGGATTTTTATCAAGATTTACGAAATAACAAAAAAAACATTACTGTTGTCACACCATTAAGAGATCAGATTTCCGAATGTTGTTGGATTCAAGATGGAATTTATATACTTTCTCCTGATAAAGAATTAATAAAAAAAGCAGAAGATTGTGGAGAATATGATCATCTAAGTTATGTGTTGATGATTGACTATGCAGGAAAAAAGATATTACTTGGTGGTGATTCAACTAAATTTGCCTGGGAAAATATTCTAGAATTTTATGGTAATTCTTTAGAAACAGATATATTCCTTGCTCCCGGTCATGGAAGCAAAAACCATATTTCTTCGGAAATATTAGATGTCATTAAACCAAGATTAGTAATAGTATCGGTAGCGGTAAATATAGATTATGATTATGAACTTTATAAAAGATATGGTCGAGTATTATCCACTAAGCATTATGGTAATATTAAAGTAAAAATAGATGATAATGGCGAAATACTTTTTACTACTCAATTTCAAAATTATAGCGACAATTGGTACATATTAAACGAGAGAGATGCCTATTATCTGTAATGTGAGATTACCCTTTAGAAGGTTTTTATCATACTTTTAACTTATTTTAAAAAATTACAATATATCAAGTGTGAAGACCCATTCCCTTAATTTTAAAGAATTATGTCAAAAATTGAGACTAATTTTCGAATTTCTAATATTTTAATCATTATTAATGTTTTTTTGCTTATGTAGAAAAGATTTTTGATTCACCCTTTATAGGTGGGAGGCAGAAAATGAAAAAATTAAAGATATTGGCATTATCAGATTTACATTTGGGAGAGCCTGAAAGTGTATTGTTTGATAGCGGAGATTGTTTTAACTTAATTGATATCACAATTAAAAAAATTATTGAACTTTCCAAAGGAGATAAAAAATATGATAGTGGTATAGAACAATTGATACTTATTGGTGATATAGCAGATCTTTCTGTAGCATCTGATGAGGAAGCTTATAAAAATGTCAAGATTTTTCTTACTTCATTATTAGATAAAGTAAATATCGACAAGATAATATATATTCCGGGAAACCATGATCATCATCTTTGGGTTGAACTATTAAAGAAAGAATACGGAAAGGATAATTTTAGAGATTGTTTCCCTAAAATAAAGGTCGATTCATCTATTTTAAACAAAGAAATATTTATCAACAATTGTTTGCAAAATAACTACCCTGCTGAAAGAATTGAAATATATTACCCAAATTATAGATTTGAAACAGATACTGCTTTTTATTTTTTTGATCACGGACATTTATTTGCACAAGCATTGGATAAGCTTACGAATGCGAGAATGGCTAAAAGTCTCGAGGATTTAGAAGATAAAAGTTATAAATTTATGGAAAAAGTTTGGTATAAAATAAGTAGACATAGATTAATAGAATTTTTCTTTGATTGGTTTCGTAAAATAAAATTGGAATTTGGTGGATCAAAATCAATAAAAAAAACAACATTTAAAGAAGACGGAAAAACACTACTTGATAATTATGTGCGTGAAAAAGTAATATGGTATTTGGAGGATATTTGCGGAATTAAAAATGAAGTAAAAAAGGATTTTCATTTCGTTTTTGGACACACTCATCATGGTGGAAGATTGCTAAAATCAGATAGAAAAGTACGGGTAAATGGAAAATTCATATCTCTTTGGAATACTGGCGGATGGATAGTACCTTCAGAAGTATTTTCACCCGATGCTTGTATATTTTATGTAGAGCAAACACTAGATGGCCTAAAGCCTGATTTGTATAAATTAGTAAGCCAGGAAAAACCAGAGGATGAAGGCGATTACCCCAGAAATATACTTCAAGAAAGAGTAAAACATATTGGTTAATCAAAAGGAATTTTAAGAGTAAGCTAAATATAGTTTATTATTTTTGAATTATTAAGACCAATGGATTATGATTTATGGTTCAGAAATTTACAGAAAGGCGTCATTTGGGTTAAGTAAATAGAAATTACTATTAAAAAAGAGGGATTTATGAAAGTAATTAAAGATAATGTTTTTATATTCTTATCTTTGTTGGTTATATTAACTTATGGGATAATAGAATATTTTTATCATGGAAGATTTGCTATTTTTGGTAATATCGTTGGATGGTTAATTGCATTACTAATAGCAATAAATTATTTACAAAAAAATAGAAGAGATAATCAAATTACCAAAAAAGAAGAGTTTAAAAAGTCATTAGAAATTGATGCATTTAGAGAAATAAATAAAGGGATTTATAATTTTTCTCATTTAGTTGGTAATATTTCGGTTTATTACATTCTTTTAAAAAGTAAATTACGTTTGCATAAGAAATATCCAGAAATACAAAAATTCAATAAAGTTGAAATTGATTTTCAAATAGGTCAACAAGTTGTAAACATTTTAGAAGGCATATCAGATCTTGGCTTGATTATTGAATCAAATGAAATCGCGGTAATTCAATTTGACCACTTAAAAAAATATATTCAGTTTAAAACTGAAGATGTTAAAGAATTAATTATAGATTTTCAAAAATATTTTTTTAAGGAAACAATCAAAGATTTATTAACCAAAAAAGGCAATTCTGAATTTACCAAGAAATGCGATGAAGCAAGTGATACTCTTTTTACTGTTCAATGTTATTTATTTGATTATCGAATTGAGTTAATGAATTCATTATTTGGAAATATATTTGATACCAAGGTTCCCCTTCGAAGACCAAAAGATTCAAAATATAAACTTTTAACCGAAGTTGCCATTAAAGAAGAAGTTGAAAAGGAATTAAAGAAAAGAGAAGATAGATATAGTAGATGAACATGGATCTTTTAATAGGCAATAATCATATTAATTTTAAAGGTTTTAAAATAAAGATAATAAGGGGATATAAAAATTGAATAAGATTCCCATTGCAATAGATAACTCTGTACTAGGTGATTTAGTTGATCTAAATTTACCAGATAATAAAAAGGAAGATAATAACGCATTTCTTCAGATAATTGAATTAGACCACAAAGGTATTTTTGAGATTGGTATTCCAATTTCTACTACTATGATTGAAGAATTAGGGTCAGGTAATATCAAGAGAGAAGCAGTAAGACAAAAGATGGGATCTGCATGGAGACGATGGCCAGTTAAGGTAACCAAAGAACATAATAAAATATTAGACAAACAAATAGATTGTCTTATAAAAATAATGCAAGATAAGGGCGGTATTGATTCTAGAAATTTTATTGTCTCAACAATTCATTCCAATTATTATTTAACTACTGATTACAAATATCTACGCCAATTTAGAGCTCAATTTAAAAAAATAAGGGAAAAGTGTGGAATAACAAAAGAAATATTTACACCTTCTGAATTTCTTGAAAAATATTGTAAAGGAGAAATTAAGGTTTTTTCTTGAATTTATTATTTTAATAGGAGTGAATAAAAAATGGTAAAGAAAAATCAGTGGGTAACAATACATCCTGAAGGCTGGGCTATTAAAGGAGAAGGGAATAAAAGAGCAACAAAAGTTACAAAAACTCAAAAAGAAGCAATAGACATTGCCAGGGAAATTGCAAAAAATCAAGAATCTGAACTATACATACAAAATCGCGAAGGCAAAATAAGAAGCAAAGACAGTTATGGAAATGACCCTTGCCCACCAAAAGATAAAGAATATTAGCAAGTTATCTATTTTTAATTTTGTCCTTTTGGAAATTTTATTTATCAATTGAATTTACGTGAATTGATTTATGAAAATTATTTGAAAAATAGTTACTCTTTGTCTTTGAAATCAGTCCTTGCTCTTAGATATCGTTTGTAAAGAACAGTTATAATGTCTAATGCCATATACTGCTCCAATGTGATAGGTGGAAAAGAGATGTGGGATAAATTATATAAAAAGATGAACTCAGAAAAAAATTTAGAATTAGCATGGTTACGTTTACATACGGGACAAAACATTCAGTATAAAAATTATTATAGAAATTTATTTGTAGCTTATGAATTAACAGGGAAAGAAAATATTAGAAGACTATCTGAAAGATTGAAAGGAGGTTCATATCAACCTTCGGGTGTTCTAAAATTTTATTTACCAAAGTCTTCAGGGCTTCAAAGACCAATCACATTTTTACATTTAGATGATTTAATTGTATATCAAGCATTTGCAAATGTAATTGCTAAAAAATTTAATAAAGAAAAAGAAAAAGTAGAATCTATAAATATTTTTAGTAATATTTTAAATAGAAATAGCAATACCAATATTTTTTTCTTTAAAAAATGGCAAGAAGGATATAGAAAATTTACGAAAAAAATAAAAGAATATTACAATGACGGAAATAAATGGGTAGGCCATTTTGATTTAGCAGCCTATTACGATACAATCGATCATAAAGTGCTCTCTGAACAAATATCGAGGAATACATATAAGGATTTTACAGATTTACTTAAAAAATGTTTAGGAGAATGGAGTACACATAAAAATAATAAATTAAATCATGGAATACCTCAAGGTCCCTTAGCTTCAAATCTTATTGCAGAAATATATATGTTGCCTGTTGACAAAAAACTAAATAAAAAGAATATTAAATATGTAAGATATGTAGATGATATAAAAATATTTGGAAAGACTAGAGAAGAAGTATTATCTGGTGCAATTTTATTGGAGAGGGAATGTAAGGAACGTGGATTAATTCCCCAATCCAAGAAATATGAAATAATAAATGCAAATACAGTTGAAGAGGCAATTGGTAAATTCCCCAGTTTAAAAGAAGAAGACAAAAATGTAATTTCTTCGAATAAAAATGAAACTTATCAAATATTTATTAGAGCATTCGACGAAGCTAATTTTGATATTTCAAGGGTAAGATATATCCTTAAGACTTCAGATAAGAATGAGAAAATATTGAATGTTATTGTAGAAAACTTTTGTAAATATCCTAATTTAATAGATGAATTTTATCGTTTTTTACTTAATTATTATGATAAATTAGAAATAGGAAGAAAATTATATTCATTGTGTAAAAATACACCATCTTCTTATGAGTATGTCGAAGGAAAACATTGGGAACTTCTATCGTATTTTCCTTTTAGGAGGACTGAAAAACAAGAAATGGTAAGTACAGCAATTGACAAACTAAAAAAGAACAGAAACAATTATGCTTTAAAGAGAGGGTTATATAAATTCCTCTGTTCGACTAATACTTGTTTGGTTTTAAAGTGGCTTGAGAATGAAAATTCATCTTTAATTCAAATGATGATAGTTCCATATATTTCGAAAAATTGTATGGACAAAGAAGAATATAAAAATCTATTAAAAGCATTTTTTAGGCGGTCTAATCATGAACCCGCCATTGTTGCAATAAAAGAAATAATTTATAATTTAAAATTTAATATAAAAAATGAATTAACACCACCCCATAATGATTTTTCCGGAGTTATAGGTAATATTTTAGGTTTATCTGAAGAAATAGATTCCATTGGGCAGATAATAAAAAGAAGATATGAGGTAGAGTATTATAATAAATGGAAAAGATTTTTGGGTAAGGTGGACTATAAACAGGCAAATAAACTTTTATTTTATGCAGATAATTCATACTATATGGATAAAAATGTATGGGTCAATTATACAGATGCATTTAACGATATAGTTACGAGAAAATTTATTGCTTTATTGAAAGTTAAACAACCGAGTGTACAGTGGCCAAAATTAAAAGATAATATTAGTGGTAAAGATATCAGATATGGCGTGCTGTTAGAAAAAAGTAATAAAGTTTCAAAAAAATTTCCGAAAATATTCGATGGATTTTGGTTATTGCATGATAGAAGGATAAAAACTCCTGCATCCCATGCTTATGACCAAAAAACAATGCAACCTACTAATATTGTAACTAATGTAGAACAAAGAGGAATATTTGGAAAGTTAAGAATTAGTTACGAAGAATTAATAAAAGAATTGAAGAATCTAATTTAAAATATGTAATACATGGTAGGCGGAAGTTCTTTTACGCTTTTATTGCGCTTTCATCATATTTTTAAAAAAACTCAATATGTCAAATGTTGAGATTTTGTTTAAATTTGGTTTATAAAAATTAAAATTTTTAATAGTTCAGAGAGAGAAAAAAAATTGGGTAATCATTCCTTTAATTTAGATAAAGAATTAAAAGAAAAACTTAAAAAGAGTAAAAAAGATATAACCGATAATTTTAGAGAGCTAGAAAAGGTAACTAAAGATATTGATCCTATTTGCCTGTTAACACAGTTAGCCCATCCTTTATATATTTCTAAATTATTTAGGGTTAAAAAAGAATTTTTTAATGAAAGCGTAGAAGAAATTTATTCAGAAAGGAAACTTGAATTTTTAGCGGGATTTCTTGTAAACTGTCCCAATAATGTGAACAAAGAAGAAATAATCGATGTTGAATTAATGGATAAGGTGAATAAAGTTGTCGAAATCTTAGATGATTATTTCAATGCAATTAATTTTTATCACAGCTTTACAGATGATAAAAAAGTAAATGATAATTATGATTATAAGGAAGAATTAATTTTAAAACATGCTAAAATTTCTTCGTTCTGGATAAGAGGGGATGCATTTCCCCACCAGTTAGTAAAATTTGCCGAAGATTTTTATTCAAAATATGACTATTGGTTTAAGGAAAATTTAGGTTTCACGATTAAAGAAGCAATTATTATATGTGATGCAATCAGTAAATTAATTGAAAAAAGAATTTACAAATATTGCGATATTACAATTAAAGAATCAAAAGATTGGGTTAAAAAACAAATCCATAATAAGATATTTTTAGATACAGAAGCAGAAGAGAAGGAAAAAAACGCAAATATTTTCTTTTTATCTACAAAATCTAATGAAATACTAACATTTACACTAGAAGAATTATATGATTTTTCATCTATTTCTATTGAAGTATGCAAGAAAGTGCTGAGCAGGTTGAGTCAATCTTTCGGTTATAGAAATCCTAAATTTAAATTGACTTATTTAGACCCATTCAATGCTCCTTGGGATTATAATACATTATATGAAAAGCCCATCATAAAATTTAAAGAAAAATATTTTGTTCCATTATTATCTATATTTCCTACAGTATTATTTTATAGTTTTCATTTCGATATATGGGAGGATGAAAAATATAGAGAAAAATATAATGAGATTCGAGGTAAATGGCTCGAACAAAAAACTTATCAGATTTTAGGGAAGGTATTTCCCAAAAAAGAGATATATTTAAATCCTAAATATCCTAACGGGGGGGAGTTCAGCGATGTTTTAATTTTGCATGATGATAATATATTATTAATTCAGTGTAAATCAAAAAAACTAACTTATGAGGCTAGAATTGGTAGCAGTCTTGATAAATTAAAAGAAGATTTAGGAAAAGGAATGAAGGAACCTTTTAATCAGGCGTTAAAAGCCAGAGATTATTTAAAAAAATCTGATTATCCCGTAGTTGTTTTAAAAAATAATAAAAAAATAAAAATTGACATGCATCAAGTTGATTATAATAATATTTTCTTAATAAATGTTACGCTAGGACAATATGCGAATATTGTAACAAGACTTACAAATATAAATCCAACCTTGAATCTTTTTTCTTCAAATGAGTATCCATGGGCAGTATGCTTGTTTGATTTAGAAATTATTGCAGAATTACTAGACAAACCATTTTATTTTATACATTATCTTATAAAAAGGTTAGATATTGAAAAAACTAATTTTTACTTAGAAGCAGATGAAATAGATCTTCTTGGTTATTATTTTGATCAAAAATTGCCTTCATTTGTTGCCCTTGGTAGTTATTCCAAAATAGTTGATAAATACATGATAAGGAAATATCAATTAAAGGAAAATCCGAGAAAACCTAGGATAAAAATTTCAAAAAAATTTAAAAATATAATTTTCGCAATAAATAAACTAAACATACCTTATAAAACAATTTGTATGGGAAGACTTTTAAGTATAGATTATCATATTCAAGTATATTTATCGAAAATAATTAAGCGTGCTAAAGAAGATACTAAAAAAGATAACAAATTACATGTAATATATATCCCCATAAAAAATCGTGATCTTAATATCTCGTTCATATCAATGGATACAAAAGGAGATTTAAATAAATTATATATGCAAGTTGAGGCTTAAGAGCAAAAGAGGGTCAGGTCTTGAAATGACACATTTTTTTAACAACAAGCAAGTATTGATGGAAAATATGTCATTTCAAGACCTGACCCCAAGGCTCCCCTTAATTCCTGGCGAAACTAAAACTAAAGATTTTTTACCATTATTCGAAATGGCTTACAAAAAATTAACTGGAGATTAGTTAAATATGGTAAGATGATAAATAAGTTAAAGAGTTAGGAAATAGTATTAAATCTTTATTATGATAAAGGAATTTTATTTAGTGTACACAATTGAAACAGATGGTTATTTATCAAATCAAATAACCTATTTGATTAAGAAAAATTGGAATCAAAATTCTAAGTGGTTTAACTTATGCGAAGAAATAAATAGATTTTCACATATCACTATGTTTAAAATGATAGTTCACAATAAAAATTAAGACATGGGGTCAGATCTTTATTCTTGACAGTTAATTAAATTATATGTCAAGAATAGAGGTTTGATCCCAGTAACCAGTGGTGGCTAAAATATAGTAAGAAATACCCGCAATACTGCGGATATTATGCCATTTTGGCAGGATAAACGCAATAATGCGATTATTAGCTGTATATGAAATGGCAGTAGAAGGTGTAAAATGACGGAGTTAAAAAGAATCCAGGATTTGAATTACATGATTAAAAAATATAAAATTAAGAAAAAAGCGATTAATTTCAATTTTAAAGAGGCATCAAAACAACTTTTAAAAGGGAATAATAATAACAATAATAGATATATTCATTACATCCATTATTATCCTGGTCGAATTTATCCTTATATTCCACTCTATATATTATCTCTACAAGATTTTTCTCATTTGAGCGGTTACCTTCTGGACCCCTTTGCAGGAAGTGGAACTATCTTATTAGAATCTATTATGAATCCTTTTGTCAAAAGAAACGCTTTAGGTGTAGAGATAAACCCTTTAGCACAATTAATATCCAAGGTCAAAACAACACCAATAGACCTCTTAAAAGCCAAAGAATTGATATATGATCTCAAGGTACTATATTCACAAAGGAAGAGAATTAGTGAGTATGTTCCGAAATATAGGAATATCAATTTATGGTTTTCCTCTGCATCAATTAAAAAACTATCTAAATTGAAGTATGCGATTGATAATCTGGATGCCCCAATAGAATATAAAGATTTTTTCTGGTTGTGTTTTTCAAACATAATTAGAAAAGTATCTAAAGCAGACCCGTATATACCACCTCCTGTTATTCTAAAACCCGAAAAATACAAAGACAATTCCACTAAATATAGAAAACTCAAACAACATCTTGAAGAAGCAGAAAATCCTGATGTGTGGAATACTTTTAAAAAAAGTGTTAATGATAATATTACAAAACTAAATTATATTTTTGAAAAAATAATAAATGAGGGTATTAAAGCAGAAATTATATGGGATGATGCAAGAGATATAAAAAAAGCAAAATTAAATAAGCGAGGAAGATTTAATAAAAATATAGTAGAGGAATTGGCGCCAAATAGCGTTGATATAATATTTACTTCACCACCATATTTAACTGCACAGAAATATATAAGAACATCCAAACTGGAACTCTTGTGGTTAGGGCATGACAAAGAGGAGATTAATAACCTTGATAAGTTGTCTATAGGGACTGAAAGAGTATCATCTCAAATGGATATTAGAGAATTAGGTGTTATTTCCATTGATACTTTAGTGAAAAATACCGTTTCAAAATCAAAAAGTAGGGGATTAACAGTTTATCTTTATTTTAAAGATATGTTAAAGGTTTTTGAAGAACTAAATAGAATCCTTAAAAGGGAGGGATATTTAATTCTTGTTGTAGGTGATAATAAAGTATTGGGAGAGTGGATAAGTACCTATAAACTTTTATCTGATGCTGCAACGAACAAAGGTTTTAAGGAAATATTGATATTAAAAGACAAAATTCGTAATAGAAGCATGATGACCAAAAGAAATGGTAGTGGAGGTCTAATAAAAGAGGAGTACGTGATTATTCTCAAAAAGGAGGCATAACGAAAATGTTTCAAGTAATTGCAATACGGAATTTGTCAAAATTTGATGAGGAGTTAAGTGATGCAGTTAGGGACATAGAGCTACGTGGATACAACACTGAAACCTTTTTAACAGGAGAATTTGCTAGGAAAATATCAACTAGTGAAATTAAACCGCTTTCTGTTAGTAATATATCCGACATATACTGCCCAACAAGAAGAGATTTATATTTTTATAAAGGTGTTAATAGGTTGAGGAATAAACAACAAAGTACGTGGGGTGGAAAAGCTGGATATATAGTTGAGAGATATATTGACCTCCTTAAAGATAGAAGTATTAATATGGGGCATAAATACAGTACTTTAATTCAAAACAGTAATGGTTTACACAGTTTATTTCTTAGTGAAGAGGAAGAAAATTTAAGAAACATTAAAAGTTTGGAGAAATCAATAGGCATCAAAGAAGGAGATACTGAATGGCTTTTAAAACTATTAAATAACTATGGTAGAGTAGCATTAGGGATTAAAATTTTGCATTCATTACTAAAAGAAGAGAATTCTTTGGATATGACACACGTACAAAAGAGGGAAATCACACCTAATACTGTACAAACGGGAATAAATTCTCCCGCCACGTCAGATTTTATAGTTCCTAAATTTGCCATTGTAGGCGATATTAAGACTGGGGGTAAGTTTAAGCCACATTTTCAACTTACATGTGCGGGATATGCTTTGGCCTATGAAAATGAGAAAGGGGAAAATAACAATATTAACTGGGGCATAATTTATTTCTTTCCCACACGTAATCCAAGTAAATATGTGAGACCTTTAACATTCGCACAGGTATATATTTTTCCAATAAATGATAATTTGAGACAATGGTTTTTAGATGTCCGAGATGAGGCATACAACATAATATCAAAAAAAGAACCCTCAGACTTTCCTGATGAAAAAGAACACTGCGAATATTGCAAATTTAAGGAATATTGCATAAGCCAAGGGTTGGAGTTGAGTAATCATGAATAAGAAAAAAATACCATTAATCAAGGAATATCGAATATCTAAGTTAAAAGAGTGTTTAAAATGTATCGATAGATATTTTTTTAACAGAGAAAAGCAAAGGGATTGTATATTAGACCTCTATCTTAACAAAAAAGGTAAAAGCATTGAACACAGGGGAAAAAGCATATTTAGAGGTATGGTGCTTCCTTCTGTAAGGTATTTAGGACTTATAATAGGAAATGCCGATTCTATAAAAGCAAGTGCTAATGGTAAACTTATAATAGAAAGTCAAGATGATCAAAAATTACACCAACGTGTTCTAAGAGCAATAACCTACGAAGTTGATAAAGATATATTTAACTTTATTCCCATTATCAAGAATTTATCTATGCCGAAGCAAGAATTTATTCAAAAGATAAGCAATAAAATAGAAGGCTTCTCAGAAAAACAAAAAATAGAGAGAATAGATAAATGGCTATCCATTTTACATCAAGTAGAACTAATTAATTATTCTTCCTCACAAATTATATCAATAAATGAAAAAAAGTATAAACATACCATTGACGACGTTAATGTGGATATGAAGAATTTTAAAAATTTTAAAGAATATTTTTTCGAGAGTTACTTCGAATTGAGCCGAAAATATGCAGGAGTTGTAGATATTACAGATCTTAGAGAGTACATTTGTTTAAAAATACTTAAATCACATAAGGATATACTTACTGAAAATCAATTTGATGAGATGTTAAGTAGAGTGCTTTCTGAAACAAAAGAGTACATTATTTCTCTAGGAAGGCCTTGGGGGGCGCGAGAAAAGTTATTTAAATTTGAAGGAAATTCCTACAAGACAATCATTGTCAAAAAATATCAAAAGGAGGGTGATAAAAATGGATAAGTTCCTTGAGGAAAAATATGGGTTAAAGGATACCGTTTTAGAGGATTTTAAAAGAAAAATTCCTATAAAACGAGAGTTACACTGGTGGACAAATAGGGAACAAGAGCTTAATAAATGGAAGAAAATCATCAATGAATCTATTCATTGTGAAAGAAACATCATCGTATTTATTATTGGAGATTATGGTCGTGGAAAGACTCTGTCTTTGTTTAAAATAATAGATGAATCTACAAAACAAAAAGAAATCTATCCAGTATATCTGAATTTTAAAGGAGAAGAAAAATCTAAGCCCGGTATAGATTTTATTTTTAGGATCTTCAAGTCCATAGACTTTAATAAAATATTAGAAAATAGGAGCGAAAAAGAGGTAATGGAAGCTGTTATGAATATCCCAGATAAATACGAGGAACCTCGAAAAATTTTAGAGATTATTTATCATGGTGGAATTGATAAGCATCAAAGGAATTTATTTCCAGGGGAAATAAGGTCTAAAGGAGATGAAATAAATAAATTTGCACTTTATTTCTTGAGGGGTGAAGTAAAACCCAGCGTTTCTCAGTTAAAGCAGTTAGGGGTAGTAAGAAAGATTGACAGCATTGATATTGCAAAAGAATATCTCGCTACAAGTCTGTGCTTTCTAAGAAATTTAGGGTATAAAACTCTCCTTTTGGCAATAGATGAATTCGAGTATTTATTTAGTTTAGTCCCTAAAGGCCAACACAGCATATATATTGCTTTACTCAGGAGTTTATATGACTTCCAAACAAGCATAGATAAAAATATGCTTAAGATGGCAAACATGGTATTCTTTATCGCTATTTCAGAATCTGGGTGGAGCAGTTTAAAAGGATTAGAAGAAAAGGAAAGCAAGATAGGAGGACCTACAGTACCGCTTTTGGATCGAGTAGATGAAACTACAACCTTGGGGGCATTTAGCAGGGATGAAATGGAAGACCTCATCGAAAAAGTATTAAGATATAATCGCGTTAAAGAAAAATTTGAAGAAGACCCACTTATACCTTTCACAAAGGATTTTGTAGACTATATCTATAAAAAGACGAAAGGTGAACCAAGAGCCATAAAAGTTAGATGTTCTCAGGTCCTAGACGCCGGACTAGCAGACCAAGTTCCTTTATTAACAGGAGATTATGCTAAAAAAGTTCTTATGGAAAGAGGGTTTTAAATACCGCCACTTCATATAACATAGCATATACACTGCTGACTTACGCCCTTGCCCTTTGGGACATTGCTCCTTTCGGTCGCAACGTCGTATATGTTGGGAACATTGTGCGAAATTGATTCATAATTAGATATTAGGAGGTATTAAGAAATGGAATACATCAAAAAGAAAATTGTATCATGGGAAATAAAATATGGGCAAATTGCCATCCCAGGTAGAAATTATGAAATTGCTAAAAAATTATTTAAAGATTACCTTGGAACAACTTTTAAGTTGGAAACATTTGAAGGCACTTTCTCAAACAGGCACTTCCTTGATGCAGGATATGGTTTAAGATTGGCTTGTAAACCGTTTTTTAGCAAACTGAATGATGGCGATACAATATACCTTCAACCATTAGACCAAAACACAGTAAAAATTTCTAAGGAGGAGCCTATTGAAAAAATTGAAAGCAGAGAACTGAAAGAGGTTATTCATCCAGAAACTAGTGCTGATGTTACCAAACTGCTTATGGAGTTGGTAAAAGAAAATAAAGTATTAAGAGAAGAAAACGAAGAGCTTATAAGATACAAAGATCGATTAGAAAAATATCAAAATTTAGAATATATTTTTGAAGATGAGCAATTTATGGAGACATGGCTCGAAAGGAATATTCATAAGGCATTAGCAAATTTAGAAATTATTGATCGACAACCGGTAATTAATTGGAATGAACCATTTATGCGGAATAAGCCAGACTTTTTTTGTTTAGATAAGACTACACAAGAATTAGTAATAGTCGAAAATAAGGTAAGAGGAAGACATAGAAAAATTGAAACACAGTTTTTGACTTATGTTGCTTGGGTAAAAAGAAATTTAGAAAAAATTAACGAAAAATATAAAGGTAAAAATCTAAAAACTACTAAGAATTTTAGATTTGTCATCATCACAGATACTACGGACGAAAGATTGCAAGCAATTTGTGAGGATAATAAAATCGCATTGATACTTATTGATGGAGGAGTGGTATTTGAGGAAATTGTACCTTATTATGCTGAATAAAATCAACTTCGCACAACACAGATAGAATGAATGGGGTCAAATCTTTATTCTTGACAAATAGTTTGATTAACCGTCAAGAATAAAGATTTGACCCCGGTAACTCTTTTTTATCTAGGAGAATCAACAAGTATGAATGTTCAAAAGTGTATATATTGTGATTCTAGCAGTCCATTTTCAAAAGAACATGCTCTCCCAAGAAGCCTTGGAGAATTTAGCGGTTTTCCTCCTCTCATCAATAGAGTATGTGCTAAGTGCAATGGGTATATTGGAAGACTGGAGGAACAATTTGGACGTTCCGGACCGGAAGCTTTTTTTCGTGAGTATTTGAATATAGAAGGTCGAGATACTCATGATAAGGTTAATCCTTTTCAGCGTGGAAGCGTTGGAGCAAAACCAATTGATTTCACTGCACTAGATCCAGAGACAGGCATAGAAATCCTTTGGGAATTTAATCCAGGACAAAAGACAGTTCGAGAAGTTAGGCAAATAGTATTTATTGATGATAAAGGGAAGTCCTATCCACTTCGAATTCATAAATGGATGAATAATACTAATCAAATTCGTGCGGAAATGAAGAAAATTGGTCTGGATCTGAGAGGCAAATTACCTGCAAGAGTGTTTGCACCCGATGATGAAATGGAGTGGGTTGAAAACCTAACCCGAGGATTAGGAACTGAATTTGTGTGGTTACCTCCCCAAGCATCTGCAAAAATAAATAATCCTGTGGCAAAAGTTCACGTAACTGATTTTTATTTTAGAGCTATCGCCAAAATTGGATTTCATTATCTTCTTTCAGTTGTTAATACTTTTCAAGGTAATGAACACTGCTTTGTTGCTATTCGAAAATTTATCATAGATGGAGGTGCAGTCGAAAATTTTGTCACTCAAACTAGGCGGCCGATCCTTACTTTTCCTCACCCGAATATCCGTCCCAGGGGTTGGGGTCATGTGCTTTTAGTTGAAAACGTAAGAAGTCAGGTGCAAGCTCGGCTCCAATTTTTTCTTGGACCTCAATATGATCCCCCAACGTATTTAGTCCGATTAAGTAAGGATGCAGTATCAATTGGGGAGACTGTTTGGAAAGGGCATTACTTCTGTTATTTTGAATCAGGTCGAAAAGGGAAATATCATGGAGAAGTATCTGAGTTAAATTGTATTAAGTTGCAATAACAATGTGACAATGGCGTCTAACAAAGTATATGGGAGGAATTTTTTTAGAAGTCGAGCTAATTGATAAGATAAAAATATAAAAATAGCAAAAAATATATATAAATCAAATCTAATAATATAATTAATATTAAAACGCGATAAAGAATCATACTTCGTTATGGGCTTCTGTCTCGAATATCTTGGTTATAATTATTTATAAAAAACAAGGGGGTGATTTGATGGCAAATACAAATAATTGGCAAATGTTAAAGAAAGTAGCCTTAATAATAGCGATAGTTTCGGGAATAGTAGGGATTATTCATTATACAACACCATGGATAGAGAATCTCAGTACATATTTGTTTAAACCTAAATTTACTTTTCAATTCCAAGGTATTAATGATCAAGAGAATCCTGTATATGAAATTACAGAAGAACTTTATTATAATTCTATATTTGAAGTAAATACAGATACAGGTGAGTCTTGGGTAGAGAAGTTTTATATAACTATATCACAAAATCCTAAAATAAATTTTGGTTCAAAACTATCCCTCCAAATTGTGAAGAATAATAAAGAAGAAACTATAATGCTAACAAAGCAATTTGAAAAAAATGAGGTGAAAATTGAATTAAATACTTTAGATCTTTATAAGTATTCAGGACTTTCTGCAGAAACCCCTTCTCTAAATATTCAAAATCATATAAATGATGTTATAACTGGAGATTTTAAAATTAGAATTATTACAGAAAATAATAAAGTATTAGATAGAAAAACTATTAGGATTAAATATACACCTTGGTGTCATTCAACACAACTATCTGATTATTCACTTATAGATAGTTCAAAAAAAGTAAATGAAAATTTAGAATCTTATGTTACAGTTAAAAATTTTGGTGATCCTGGAAAATTCATTGTTATTAACACATTGTATGATTCTACTGATTTTGAGTTTTCTTCCTTAAATGTAGGTAGTGAAGGGTGGTGGCCAGCTAAAACTTGGGGAGATAATAAACATGTAGTGCCCAATAATGATAATCATAATTTGGAAGATTATATAATTGAAATAGAAAAAAACGAAATAATAACTTCTAAGTCAATCATTCCAATTGAATTTTTTGAACGCTATCATACTTATATTCTAGAAACTTATGTGATTAAAAAACTTCCCTATTTAAGATTTAATGTAGGAGATTGGTTTACCTCAGATCAACGCTGGCGCTTAAGAGATAGACCATCTTATTCAGAAATAATTGTTTTATCTGAATGAAACAGAGGATAGTTCTATGTTTCAAAGTTGTTTTTATAGAGGAGCAATATAATGCCTTCTACTTTTTCTTGGGTTGATTTTTCAGATGAAGATCGTGAAAAGATGGTCCAAATAATCCGTCAACTACGGCAACAAGATACTATTGATGAATTAGGCGTCGGATCAGTAAGAGATTCTATAGCTAATATTTTATTCCCCGGAACTACCACTATTCAAACCAGAGCCAAGTACATGCTATTTGTCCCATGGATTCTAAAAAAAATGGAAAAAAATAGAGTACCATCAGAAAATATTCCCCAACGAGTAAAGCGAGAAGAAATTAAATTATGTGATTCACTATTGAGGATGGGATTAAATGATGGGGTTATTGGCGCTATTGCAGGGGAGGGATTACAGAGATTTCCCAGTTCAATTTATTGGGCCGGGTTACAGATATGGGGGATTAGAAAATTTAGGGGTTCCTTAAATGATTATTATCATGGTTTAAACAGTTACTATCATTTAAAAAAAGGAAATATTACCCGTGATGACCAAGAGGTTTTGCTATACAAGAATTTTGGTGAGAATTGGGATGAGGGACTTCCTGAATCACCTCAAGAGCTACCAGGTAAAGAAGGTCTTGATTTAACTCAAAACGAAGCACAATATTTATTGGAAAAATTATTAATTAATTGTCAGGGAAGTCTATTAACCAATATTATATATCTTCATAAAATCGCAAAAAAAGATTTTGTTTGGGAAAATACTTTTATTGATAAATTAAATAATGACTTACAAATAAAAATAAGGCATGCCCAAAATTTCTCTGAAATTATGCAAGGAGCTGCCTTAGTTTATAATTATCTGCTGGCTGAGAAAAAGGAAAGCGAAGAATTAATTAATAAATATAAGGAAAAATTAGCGGAGTGGCAGATTGTAATGAGCAGCAGAGCGGAGATATTTATAAATTGGAATTTAGAGCTTTTTTGGAACTTGATATATTCTGAACGAACTATAAATGTTTACAGTAGAACGAAACGCTTTATCGATGAGTGGATAGGGATAGTCTTAAAAAATATTGATGATATTTTTACAAATAAAGAAAAAATAAACCATTTAATTTATGAAAGAGAAAAAGAAGTAAAAGGTCGAAGAGCACGTCTGAGGAATCCGGATTATTTAGCAAAGTGGAGTGGGGCAGCAGGAACTGGACAGCTTGATTATCGATGGCGCGTGGTGAAGAAAATAATTAATGATATTATTCAGGGGTTAAATAAATAATATGTTAGAACCTGGAAAAAGAACATTATATATTGATGCATTAAGACCACCTTCGGATTATCAATTATCCTGGGGGATTGGGACAACTTATTCCTTAGAATTAGAGACACTTTTAAGCGTTCCTTTAGCTTTTTCTTTATATGAATGTAAAAATCAAAAAGAAATCCTGAATAATTCTATCTTTGCTCTGGATGCCATTAGAAGAAACGCAAGTAAATTAGTTATTTTTTGCCAACATGGAGAGATTAAAGTATCATCTACTGACTCCCTTTTATATAGTTATTTAGAAGATATGATAGTAGAAGTGAATCCTTCCTCGGGAGGAGTTTTTCATCCAAAGATATGGTTGTTAAAATTTAAAAATCAAGAAGGAGAAATATTTTATAAATATATTTGTCTTTCTCGAAATATTACCTTTGACCGCTCATGGGATACTATTTTAGTGTTGGATGGAAAACCGGTAGAGGCTGAGATACCAGAAAATGATAAGTTAATTAAATTTGTCAATTTTTTGCCCAAGATTGCGGTTAATAAAATAGAAAAATATCGATTGGATATGATTAAAAAAATTAGTATTGAGCTAGGGAAAATTAAATTCAACCCACCTGAAAATTTTGATTATCAATTTAGTTTTCATTTTTTGGGAATAGATCATAGTGATTCTTTTCCTATTAGTGACGAATATCGGCGTTTATTAATAGTTTCCCCATTTTTAAGTGAGAGCTTCTTAAACAGATTTGAAAAAGTAAAACAAAAATATTTAATTTCCATACAGAATAGCTTGGATAATATATCTAATGATACTTTAAAAAAATATAATAAAATCTGGGTTCTGGATGAATTAGCTGAAGATAAATCAGAAGATGATATTTCTCGATTATCGGGCTTGCATGCCAAATTGTATATCGGTGAAAATGAAAAATCGGTTACCTTATGGAATGGCTCATCAAATGCTACCCATGCTGGTTTTTCTTCGCAAAATGTTGAAGCTTTAGTTGAATTAAGAGGCGAAAGAAGAAAAGTCGGAATTAATCAATTTTTAGATGAGAATTCCGAGAACTCAACTATTAATTTTTTAAAAGAATATGGGAAAACCACTCTTGATGATGAAGAAAAAAAGAAAGAGAATTTAGAGAAAGAGTTAGAGAAAAAACTTGAGAATTATAAAGTTAATTTATTAAAAATAGGGTTAAGGATAAAAATTATGCCGGAGTCGGAAGAATTATATAAAATAATTACTTGTCCCAATATAACTAATTCAAAATATTCCAGTAAAGAAATAAAGGGGATTTGTTATCCGATTACTTTACAAAAACAGACCAATAAAATAGATATCCCATTATTATGGAAGGATAAAATTATATTCCATAAAGTACCATTACTTTCTTTAACCAGTCTTGTGGCTTTTGAATTGAATATTAAAGCTAAAGGGATATCACAAAAGATGGCATTTGTTTTGAATTTACCTGTTGAAGGGATGCCAGAAAGAAGAAATGATAAAATTATTCGAGCAATTTTAAGGGATTCAAATGGTTTTATCCAATATTTAAGAATTTTACTTACCGAAAACCAGAATATATTTCTGTTTAATCATAATTTTGGTAATAATTATCTAGAGGGTCATGGACACCAAAAAAATAAGATGCCCATGCCACTTGCAGAAGAATTGATCAAAGCTTTAAGTCGTGATCCCGATAAAATAAAGAATATCCATGATTTAATTAAAGAGTTATCTAAAAATAAGGAGATTAAGGACGATATAATTCCCGAGGAATTTAGAGAGATATGGGAAAATATCTGGAGGGTTTGTAAAAGTCAGTATGGAAAAAGATAATCAAGCATCATTTCCGGATACCACAAAAATATTAAGCCAGCTGAAAGATTTTCAGAGAAAAACAGTGAAGTATGCCTTTGAGCAAATGTATAAAAGGGAAAATCCTACACGTCGCTTTTTAGTTGCCGATGAAGTTGGTTTGGGAAAAACTTTAGTGGCAAGAGGATTAATTGCAAAAGCAATAGACCGCTTTAAATTACCGATTCAGAATGGAAAGCTGCGATACGATATTATTTATATTTGCTCCAATACAGAAATAGCCAAACAGAATATAAATCGCTTAAACGTTATTGGTGGTGTTGAGAGGAAAGAATTTACCTTTACTTCACGTATTACATTGTTGCCCGTGGAATTAGACGATATAAAAAATAACAGGATTAATTTTATTTCTTTTACTCCCGGTACTTCTTTTAATTTAAGGTCGAGCGAAGGAATTTACCAAGAAAGGGCATTGATTTATCATTTGTTAAAAGAAAAATGGAAGTTATCTTATCGGCCAAAATATGTAAAATTTTTTCAATGCTATGCTAAGTTAGAGTATTGGGAAAAATATCTATTAAAGAGTTTTAATAAAAAAAATAAAATAGACACATTTTTAGCCAATAAATTTCTTGAAAAATTAGAAGCAAAAATTGCACAGGAAAATCAAAATAATAAAGAAAATATCTATGTTCGTTTTGAAAAAACAGCTGAAAAATTCAATTATTTACATAAAGGTAAAAAAGTATCTACTGATATTTCAAGAGAGAGAAACAAAATTGTTGGCGAATTGAGAGTACTGTTGGCAAAGAGCTGTATTTCATCTCTTGAACCTGATTTTATTATATTAGATGAATTTCAACGATTTAAACATCTTTTAGACGGACAAGATGAGATGTGTAAATTGGCACGAGAGATGTTCGATTTTGAAGATACCAAATTACTTCTTCTATCTGCAACACCTTATAAAATGTACACTTTATACCAGGAAGACGAGATTCATTACGATGATTTTATTCGAACTGCTCAGTTCTTACTTACCAACAAAGATGATTTAAAGAATTCTAATAGGGATATCATGTCATTGAAAACACAATTGGAAGAATATAAGAACTTATTATATCAAATGAATGAAAATAATTTAGACGACCTTTATAAATGTAAAAGAAAGATTGAGAAAATATTGGGAAAAGTGATGTGCCGAACAGAGAGAAATTCAGGAATTTCCAAAC
>Ga0307428_1000492_pt1 | contig 25184 bp, 28 predicted proteins | sample SalMarWE160240MG_FD_202161 | JGI IMG/M metagenome (GOLD analysis project Ga0307428, IMG submission 202161) | Salt marsh sediment microbial communities from the Plum Island Ecosystem LTER, Massachusetts, United States - WE1603-240 | ecosystem: Environmental > Aquatic > Marine > Intertidal zone >...
TTCCTAAGGAGCAATAACTTACGAAGTTTGCTACGGTGTGGCTATTTTACTTGCCGATTTCTTCAACTTACCCGTGGCTGTTTTGCATGCCGATTACCATATGGCACGAACGTATTCTTGGAGTCTAAGAAGCGTAGGATTCAATTCGAGAAACTGATTGGGCAATCCCAGGCCATGCAAGATGTGTACAGGCAGATCCGACAGGCAGCGGCGACAGACATTCCCATTTTGCTGATGGGCGAGACCGGCACCGGCAAGGACCTTGCTGCACAGGCCATACACGAACAGAGCGAACGCAAAGACGGCCCGTACGTTGCGGTTAATTTGGGCGCATCGCCGCCGGAGCTCGTTGGCAGTGAACTATTTGGCCATGAGAAGGGAGCATTTACAGGTGCGATTGAACGGCGTCAAGGCAAGTTTGAAGAAGCTAAAGATGGGACTGTCTTCCTGGACGAGATATCAACTGTCGATGAGAAAGTCCAGGTAAGTCTGCTCCGGTTGATTGAGCAAAATAGATTTCATCGGCTTGGGGGAAAGAGAACCATCTCGACCAATGCTCGGTTAGTTGCGGCATCTAATCAAAACTTGCCTGATCTTGCTGAGCAGGGAATCTTCCGCAGGGATTTGTACTATCGACTCGATGTCTTCCGTATCGTTATGCCCCCACTTCGGGAACGAGGAGGGGATATTGTGTTGCTGATCGATGAGTTTCTAAAACGTTTCAATGAGTCGTTTCAGAAGAACATCTTGGGAATTGCCCCGGAATGCATCAGCTTATTGGAGTCTTATGATTGGCCTGGTAACGTGCGTGAGCTTAAGAATGTGGTCCAACGTGCTGTCTTGGTATGCGAAGGTGAAGTTCTCCTGCCGAGCCACTTGCCTCCCCGCTTCAGGCCCGGTAAGCGGGTTCCTACAAAGGTGAGTTTCGAACTCGGTACGCCTCTGGACGAAGTAGAGCGTGAAATGATTATCCGCGCACTTGCAGCAACTGAGAATAACCGCAAACGAGCTGCTGAGCTGTTGGGCATTAGTCGGCGAGCTTTGTACAACAAGCTGCAAAAGCACAACATCAAATAATCGCATAGCGTTACACGTGCAGAGTCCCCGTTCGGTATTCGCATATCATATTTCTACGGCGGCCAAATCACGGAGCAAAGATATGAAAGCATGAGAACTCGATCCGAAGCTTCTCAAGATTGGCAGATGCGCATCAATCCGCACCAACGAAGGCTCTTTCTCAGATCGAGTGTACCATTCGTGCGCACATAGCGGCTTTCCTAAGGGCCAGGATAACTCCGTCCTTAAAGTTCAAGATCATGTATACTCCATAAGTAATTATATGTCAAAGGTTTGGCGAGAATATTGAGCCTTTGGCACGCGAGTTGCTTCTGATTCTGTTGGGGAACAGTTGTTGGTTCGCCTATATCAACGATGTTTTTGAATCGGGAATATTAGATTGCATAAAGGTTAACAGTGTTTCTATAAAGACAAGAGCACGACAACCGTGGAAGGAAATAGGAGCAATGACAAGTAATGTGCGTAAATCAAACAGAAAACGCTGGGCACCTGAAGAAGTCAGGTATTTAAGAAAGAACTTTGGCAGAATAAAACTCGAAGAATTGTCGCGAGAACTGGGAAGAGATATCTCGAGCATCAAGATTGCAGCTCGCGCTTTGGGCCTTGTAAAGACAAAGCAAGATGTTCGTTCCAAAAGGTAGGTGTGTCTATTGCGAGGTAAGAAATTGTCCACCTTGAGAGACAGATAGTTTTCTCTGATTTTATTATTTTAGAGGAGTTTTAGTTATGTTTATCGAATTTAAATGCCCGCATTGCCAGACTACGCTGCAAGATTCAAGTGATTTCGCTGGCAGAAAAAGTAAATGTCCCCGGTGTAAGAACGAGATTATTGTGCCTAAACAATCGAAGCAGTCTCCAGAAAAGGTAGAAGTTTTGAAAAACGGACAGTAAAGGTTCCAATAGGTTAGTTATGCAGAAGCTGTGTGAGAATTGCAAATACTGGGTTGCGACCGATTCGATGCCAAACTGGGGCACTTGCACCAGGACCGGAAGCGACAAGCAGAGAAAAAAGGACAAGGCGGTAAGTGGTGTTTTAAGACGATGTGATGAAAACTGTTGGGATTTCAAACCAACATGCGAAACTGGGCGTGCGTACTGTTAGCCACTTTTGGTGAGAGTAATGTTGTACGCGATCCGCCGGATTTCTGCGATGCTATTGGTGGCACATATATTGCAAGTTAGAAGGGAATTCTGTAGTGACTAAGACAGGGTTACGTAAAGCCACGGCCTCGAAAACAAAACTGGCCTTAGAGTCTCTTCTGAATACGTTACAAAGAGGCCATAGTGATGAGGTACTTAGATTGTTTCTCAAGGACCAAGCTCACGACATATTTCCGAAGGGCCACGACACCCTGAATTGGCTCACTAACAATATGGGTAAGAAAGCTACTGCAAGGTTTATAAGAGCCCTTGCACGTCTGGCGTGTTTTAATTGCAAAGGTGGATTGCGGACATGTGAGAACTGTGATGGAGCTGGACACTTTGACCACGAGATGGTTTGCGAATCATGCATGGGGCTGGCCTCAGTATCGTGTAATTTCTGTGGCGGCACTGGGCTGGCTTCCATTGATTTCATACCGATCGGTCTGAGACTGGCTGTATTCGCCGTCCGTCTTGAAAACGCCGAGAAGCAAATAGCAGTCTTGCTCAAAAAGCCTATTAAATCAACTCCAGCAGAAGATCCAACCGGAGCCTTTGGTGACTGTGTTGATGTGATATTCAACTTGAACAGGCAAATCAGCGTGCTGGAAAACGCTGTAGGTGTGGCCAAAGACATGATCGAAGTGCCTCGCCGTCTCAGTCTTAAGGTCTCTAAGATCACAGGCGAAGCTGTGCGAGCCGCGATAAAGGGACAGAAGCAACTCTCAGAAACTGTCGCGTATATGATTAGCGTCTGTGAACTGCAAGCTAAGAAGGAAGTAAAAGGCACGAAAACGTACAAGCTCGAGGTGGCACGAAAGAAATACTATAGTTCCATGCTCAACTCGATCCCTTGTTTTGCTGACACATATTTGGAACATGCGTCGTTAAATGAGGCAGCCAAGAAACTGATTCCTAACAAGGGTTCTTGACATAGAATCCGAGGCAGAAAGTAAGAGCGCAGGTCCGATTTCCGACCGGAGAAGATATGACACAGCTTTGCTGTAAAGACGAAATGCAGATTCGGGCAGCTTTGGTTACGATGTTGCCCGATGACCATGCACGGGTACCTAATTTGGCGCGGACGTTGCGTGTTCAGAAAAACCTTAAGCTAACCAAATAAGTGGACGGCCACATAAAGTTTCCAATAAGCGAATTCCATGGCCAGCCGCAAAGTTCGCTATGCAATGTCGCTATCCCTGTAACTGTTCAATTCCAATGATTTGATGGATTTGCAAGGAGTGAGCATGGTTATTAAAGAGATGATTTTTGGCATAATAGGAGGATTAGGTTTGTTCCTATTCGGCATGAAATTAATGTCGGACGGCCTTAAGAAGGTGGCTGGACAAAAACTCAAAAAACTTCTCGGGTCATTGACAAAACACCGGGTTGTCGCAGTTCTCGTTGGAGCATTTACAACGTGTTTTATTCAATCGAGTTCTGCTACAACCGTGATGACGATTGGATTCGTGAACGCTGGGCTCTTAAGTCTAAAGCAGGCGCTGTCTGTTGTCCTCGGTGCCAATGTGGGAACAACGTTTACAGCGTGGCTGGTTTCGACACTTGGTATCGGGGGTCTTAAGATAACAATGTACTCACTGCCTGCCATTGGAGTTGGTTTTCTGCTGCAGGCTTTGGGAAAGTCGCAGAAAGTTAGAAGCTTTGGCAGTATATTGCTCGGATTTGGGCTTCTGTTTCTGGGTATTACGCTTATGAAAGATGTATTTGAGCCGCTGAAGAGCAACCAAGATGTGCAGAACGCCCTTATCCGGCTTGGGCAGAATCCGATCTTGGCTGTGCTTGCTGGGACGCTTATAACACTGCTGTTACAGAGCAGTTCCGCGTCTATTATGATGATCCAGGTGCTCGCGTTCCAGGGAGCTTTTGGTACAGACTGGAATCTGGTGTTGCAGGTTACTATACCCTTCATTTTAGGTGACAATATCGGCACAACGATTACAGCGCAGTTAGCAGCACTGCAGACATCGCGGAATTCTAAGCGGACGGCGATGGGGCACACGATATTCAATGTTGTAGGTGTCATTTATATGCTGCCGCTGGTTTGGAAAGGATTGTTTGGATACATCGTAACGTGGATCACGCCGTGGGAGTTGTCACAAAGTACTATTATGCTGCATCTGGCTGTCGCTCACAGCACGTTTAATGTATTTAACACAGTTGTGTTTTTGCCGGTCGTACACTGGCTGGAAGTCATAGTTGTGAAAATTATACCGGTCAAAGAAAACGAATTAGCATGGAAGCCCATTGTGTTGGAAAAGCACCTGTTTGATACGCCCTTGATAGCGTTGGAACAGGCAAAACGCGAAATCATTCATATGGCAGAGAGGGCCAGACAAGCCGTTCAGCAAGCTGTCGAAGGGCTCATTGAAGGGGACAGAGAAAAGCTGAAAAAGACGATGCAGATCGAAGACATTATCGATGAATTCCAACTCGAGATAACTTCATATCTTGTTGCTTTGTTGCGGGAGCAGTTATCGGAAGAGGTATCGTATGAACTGCCTGTACTCTTGCACACAGTGAATGACCTTGAGCGTGTGGGCGACCATTCGGTTAACATTGTGGAAATTGCAGAGCGGAAGATTAGGCAGAAAATGTGTTTCAGCAATTCTGCACAAATCGAATCCGATCAATTAAAAAATAAAGCAAATCAAATGCTCAATTTTGTTATAGCAGCTCTAAAAAATAATGATATAGAGGCAGCCAAATCAGTTCTGGTCATGGAAAATGAGCTCAACAAAATGCAGATAGATTTCCGCCGGAGCCAGCTTCAGCGTATGAGCAATGGAATCTGCTCAGCCGAGGCGGGCCTAATATTTATCGACCTGGTTGACAATGTTGAAAAAATAGGCGACCACCTTACTAATGTTGCCCAGGCAGTAATAAGCAGCCTACAATGGACGGGGATAGAGCCTGAACCGCTTCCTGAATCCTGACCATGTATCGATATATTGTCAACGTAAATAGGTCAAATTACCGCAATTTCCAATGAGAAGTCCGTTTTTAGGATATGGTCAAAGTGTGAGATTAGTGCATTTCCAGAACTCAGCAAGTTATCTCCATTGGCTGCAAACAAGTCGTTAACGAGGATGTTGGACAGCACATAGCCGTTTGGGCAGTTATAAAACCTTCATGTGTACCAATTCGTGCCACGAAACATCTTGTTTCGGGCAATCCCGTACCAATTTTGCACACCAAGGGGCTGGATAAGACCGAATGCTCCTGGAATGTCGCTTCGCACAGGGGGGGCTTTCTTTCATAACTACCTTTTGGTGTTGGGTTTGCGCGGCATTGGCAATTCTCTGGTATGCCAATTGCTCTAATTGTTTTACGTACAAAAGATAGTAGCTTCGTTTGGAGCAACAATGGTATCTGTTCATAGGAGCTAAGCCATGAATTCGCAAGCTGTTCTGATTTTAGGAAGTCATGCAAACCAGGAATATGTTGAGGCCCTTTCTAACATTGGTTTTGTCCCTGAGGTACGGGGGAGCGTGCGACATTCTCTGGACAAAGTGTGCCGCCAGAGATTTAGCGGCGTTGTTGTAGATCGCAAGTTTACCCATGCCGACGTTTTGGAGTTTATCCTCAATGTGAGAGATATTAATCCGAAGATTCCTGTGGTTGTAATTGGATTTGGAAAGGACAAACGAATTGACAGAAAGATCACTAAGCAAGGCCACACGATAGTCCTCGGTGAGTTTAACAGGGGGAAAACGCTTGCCAAGGAATTGACGCATGTCCTTAGGGGGGATGAGGGCGAGAATGTCTAAGAGTACCCGCACACACGATTCACGAGCCGTCTTACTTGTGGATGCCACACAAGAAGAAGTTATGCAACTTCGCAAGCAGATGCCCGGCTGGCTCTGGTTCGGGGAGGACTGGCTTTTCGATTTGGGCCCCAAGCCTGTCGGCCAACCTATCGATGCGGTCATACTATTTGCCCGTAAAAACAGAGAAAAGCGGGCGCTCGATGTTTGCATGCGCATATGTGAGAAAAAAGATATGGAAGGTGTTCCAATTTTCATAGTTGGCAATCGGTATCAGATGGATCTTGCACATGCAGTGAGGCGGTTGCCGCGAGGAGATTTTCTTTTTACGCCGATTAATAAAGATAAGCTGTTAGACAAAATTAAAAAGAACATAAATGTGAGTTCTTAGGATAAGTATGACCGTACCAATAATAGCCCAAAGAGCAAAGGAAGCCTCGCGAGTTGTCGCCTTGGCCACAACTGATCAGAAAAACGCTGTTATTCACGGTATGTCAGTGAGACTCGCCGCCAGAAAATCTGAAATCGTTGCGGCAAATTTAGCTGATGTCGCAGAGGTCATAACGAAGGGAAAGCCGACCCACTTTATTGACCGCCTTGGCTTTGGCGAAGAAAAGATTGAAGCACGGATCCGTGCCTTGGGAAAGATCGAGGCACTGCCTGACCCTGTTGGACGTCCTTACGGTCTGAAGCATCTGCCAAACGGCCTGGAGGTAATGCGTGTGCGGGTCCCGTTGGGGGTGGTCCTGATGATATATGAAGCGCGCCCACACGTCACCGTGAATGCCGGGGCCTTTTGTCTGAAATCAGGTAATTCGGCCATTCTGCGGGGTGGTTCTGAGGCCAAACGTTGCAATGAATTGCTGGGTATGTTGTGGCGAGAGTCTTTGGCTGAAGCTGGCCTGCCTTGTGAATCAATTCAGGTTGTCACGGGTTCGCATGAAGAAATCAGCGATTTGCTCAAGCAAAGCCAGTTTATCGATTTGGTAATCCCTCGCGGTGGCAGAAGTCTGATCACAGCGGTTAGCGAGAAATCCAGAATCCCCGTAATCAAGCATTACAGTGGGATATGCCACGTTTATCTTGACGAGTTTGCAGACATCGAGAAGGGAATTGAAATCGCTCTGGACTCAAAATGTCTAATGCCCGAAGTCTGCAACGCCATGGAAACACTCCTTGTATGTCAGGAATTGTCTTCTGAGCTTCCCAGGATCGTTGTGGCACTCAAGGGCTTTGGGGTGGAAGTAAGGGGGTGTAAGAGAACGCAAGCTATTGTACCTTATATCAGGGGGGCCACAGAAGCTGATTGGAGAACAGAATATCTGGACCATATTGTGTCCGTGCGTGTTGTGGCAGACGTTGATGAAGCTATTGAGCACGTGAACAGTTATGGATCTCATCACACAGATGCAATAGTCACCGATAGCGCTGAGAATGCGGAGAAGTTTATTCAACAGGTGGATTCAGCGGTGGTTTTGGCTAACGCCTCTACGATGTTCTGTGACGGCGAATCGCTCGGCATGGGCGCAGAAATCGGCATCTCTACTGATAAACTGCACGCCCGCGGCCCAATGGGCCTGGAGGATTTGACGAGTTACAAGTTCGTTATTCGGGGTGACGGACATGTAATGGGTGATCCCAAGATGTTCATGAAGGAAGCAAAGAATCGTTAAGCAGGAAAACATGGATAAAATCTATAGGTATTTCATGGAAAGATTCCGGAATGCTCTTGCCTCGCAAAGCTCCGCCGAACGAAGGATAGGGTCAGAACTGAAATTTCCACTGGTCAATCATGATGGAACTGCCGTGAGTTTTGACACAGTTTGTGCGCTATGGGACTACTTACAATCTCGGGGCTGGCAGCCGGTTGAAGATGAAATGACCGGCCAGGTCGTGGGAGCGAAGAAACCCGGCCAACAAAATGATACTGTCGCAGGCTGTGAAACAGGGTTTTGCAAAACGGAGTTCTCACTCGCACATGTGGCGAATCTATTCGACCTACAAAAACAGGTTGATGAACTCCGCGCAGAACTTGAACCGTTCTGTGAGAAAAACAATGTACATTTCCTTTGCTACGGGATTCAACCAGTAACACCGCCTACTGAGAGGCTGATGATGAAAAAGGGCCGAACAAGCCCGTGGGCCAAGGCCTTCGGTTCAAATCGGCATATAGACAAAAAAGATGGCGACGACGTTCATCTGTTCACGATCAATGCTGCCAGCCATGTCCACGTGAGCGTTTGCCCTGAAGAAGCTATTGATGCTGTCAATGTTTTGAACGGATTTTCGGGGGCACAGATTGCCCTTACAGCCAACTCCAATATCTGGCGAGGCCAAATGGATCCACACTACAAATGTGTGGCAGAGAAATTCTGGGATTGGTGGATGCCTGACTCTAATCGGGTAGGTATGCCCCTGAAGCCGTTCAGAGACATTGAAGACTATGTGCACACGATTGCAAATTTCAAGCCTGTCTATGTCCTGCGAAATGGGAAACCAATTATTCTGGAGAAGTATAGAACCTTCGAGGAGTACTACAAGCTCGGACGAGCGGTGGGTTGTGATACCCGAGGGCAAGAAGTCTCTTTTGTGCCCGAAGAATCTGACATCGATGTTCACAACTCCTGCTATTGGTACAACGCGAGGATTTCACGCTATTTTACAGTCGAAAACCGAGTTAATGACCAGCAGCCCCCTGATGCTCTGATATGCATAGCGGCTTTGACGCTCGGTCTTATTTCTGCTCTCCCTGAAGCAAAGGAGGAGCTTTCCGTTTATGACTGGGAAATGCTGCGAGAAGTTCGAGAGATTGCATGCCGGCAGGGCCTACTCGGTAAAATCGGAGAGATCCAACTTGCCGTAGTTGCTCTTCGAATGTGGGGTATAGCTCGTCGGGGACTGCTCCGCCGGGGCCTCGGTGAAGAGAAGTTTCTTATACCGCTGGAAAGACGCCTTTGTGAGTTTAGGTGCCCGGCCGATCAGGCCAAGGATCTGTTTGTGAACGGCGGCATTGATGCCTTGGTAGACACATGGAGATTTTGACACAACGATTTGGAGATTGTAATGACAGTAGCGAGTAGACTTAAGCCCAAACGAGTGGGACTTTCGGCCTCACTTTACGAACCACTGAGTAGCAGTGATATAAGGAAAATAGCTGACGCTGCATTCCAAGTATTGGCTGAATCGGGAATGTTGGTCTATTCCCCTACAGCTTTCCAGGCATTTGAATCGGCCGGTGCTGAAACAGATCCGGAAAGCCGGACTGTGAAACTCCCCAGAGGTCTGGTTGAAGATGCCATCGCCTCCAATCCGTCATCGATCACTCTACACTCTCGTGATGGCGAATCCAATGCAGTTCTTGAAAAGAACCGCGTACATTACGGAACGGGTGGGACTGCGATCTACGTATTAGACCCCGATACTGGCGAACGACGTCTTTCAACCGTTGAGGATGTTATTCTAAATGCTCAGATAGTGGATGCATTGGAAAACGTACACGTGTTTACCATCAATGTCTTTCCCAATGAAATTGAGGACAAGGACAAGATAGATACCAACCGCTTCTTTCATGCTTTAGATAACACTACAAAACACGTGATGGGCGGTGTTTACTCTTTAGCCGGCTGCCGCAAGGTTGTGGAAATGGCACAAACGGTCGCCGGTAGTCATAAGGCGCTACAGGAAAGGCCTTTTGTATCATTCATAACGTTGATCATCAGTCCGTTCAAGATTGACAAACATTATGGTGAAATGACCTGCTATTTGGCTAAACAAGGCTTACCTGTTGTGGTACCTACCGAACCTATCTGTGGAACAACCTCGCCTATTACGCTTGCTGGAAATATCTTGACACACGTGGCTGAAACGCTTGCCGGCATCACATTGGTGCAATGTGTCAATAAAGGCGCTCCCGGCATCTGCGGAAGCGTTGGCTCTATAACGGATCTTCGCACTATGAATCATCTAGGTGGTCCGATAGAGAGGGCGATGATTAATGCGGCAGTGTCTCAGATGGCGCAATACTTTGAGATCCCCCTTTACTCTACGGCGGGAACGTCTGACTCGAAACAGGTTGACGTTCAGGCGGGCTATGAAAGTGCGATGTCCAGTCTGCTGGTGGCAATGTCGGGGGCCAATTACATCCATGATATTGCCGGATTGATGGAAGAGGACCTTACAGTTTCCTACGAGAAACTCGTAATGGATAACGAAATACTGGGTATGTGTCAGCGGGTCTTGCGGGGAATAGAAGTAAACAACGAGACCCTTGCGTTTGACTTAATGATTGAGAAGGGACCGGGTAATGACTATCTCGCCGAGGAACACACAGTACGGCATATGCGGGACGAGTTCTTTATGCCGCAGTTGGCAAATCGTGAAAAGAGAGAAGAACTGAATGAGCAAAGCGACGCACTCTCACGAGCAAAGACCTTTGTGCAAATGCTTCGAGGAAGCAACAGCGCAAGTTGCCTCAGAGCCGCTGTCCGCCAAGAGATTCTGAAAAGGTTTCCGGAAATTGTGCGGTTTGGCTCAGGCAAAAAACATGAGGGACAGGATTTCGGAAACGATTATTAATGAGAGTAACTGATGGTTAAGAGAAAGCGGAAGTTCACAAGAAAAAGGTGGTCAAGTGAGGAGATTAGGCGCTTGAGAAAGCTCTATCGTAACATGCGCACTGCTGATGTGGCTAAGAAAATAGGAAGAACTATTTCCGGTGTGCAGCAGAAAGCCTTTGTGCTTGGCCTTAAGAAAACGAAGAAGCATCTCAAGTCTATACGTAGGGCTTGATATGTCCTCTTAATAAGAGTATTTCAACATTGTTCTCTGAAAACTTTCAGAGAAGAAAGGAGTTTCAACATGCTTATCAGTTTCAAATGTCCGCATTGCCAAACAGCACTGCAAGTTGGAAGTGATTTCGTGGGCAAGAAAGGTACCTGCCCTCATTGCAAAAAGGAAGTTACCGTGCCAGAGAAAGATTCTGGGACTCAGAATGAGGAGGAAAAAACAACTAAGAAGGAGTAAGGCATTTACATGCAGTATCTGACGTACAGGATTGTGAAATAAAGGAACAATGCAAAGTCGCTCGTAGGTACGGATACCACTCGATCATTGAGCACTTAATTTGGAAATGAAATATGACTTCTAGAGATACCAGGCAAAAAGCAATATTGAAAGAGATGGAAGAATTCCTGAAGAGATTCGAGCCACAAGGAAGCTTGCACGGATTCAAAAACACTGCGATTTACCGTTCTTCAAAACTCAGTTACGAAGTATATCTGGAAAAGGTAACAAAGCAACAGCACTCAAAAGAAAAAACAATAGAACTTCCCTTACAAGATCGGACCTCCGAAAAAGATGCCAAGGCAAGATTGAAATGCCGTGATTCTGCTATAAGTCAGTAATGCTACGCACAGGATAACCATGGAACCAGACGAACACAGATTACAAATACCTGAAGAGATGAAGTCATCGAACCAAGCATGGCCCATTATTTACGTCCAGATAAAGGGTGCAAATTTACGGGAGGAGGCAAGGGGCGTGGCTCACCTTATCAGCGATGTCGTTGGTGGTGCAATAAAGCGAGTTCATAACGAGCCTGTTCACGGTCAAACACTGCTCAAGGTGCACATCGGTGAGCCGAAATGCGTCACGCGGATGAGACCTGAATATGTCATAGGTAGTGCGCAGTTTCTCCGTGATAATGGAGCCGAAGGGATTGTCGCCGGGGATACAACTGTGGCTTATACCGGCCCGCGGTCTCACAGAGAAAACACATCCACGGACTGCTCGCAGTACCTGCAACTGGCCCAGGAACACGGCTGGTCAAAACAAGATGAGGCGGGCATGCCTTTTGTCGTACTCGACCGGCCGATAACTGCCAGGCAGGGGGAGTTTGAGTTCGACGATGAGCAGAGACACATCAAAGTCAGTGGAGTCGAACATTTTCGCAGTTTTCGTATTGCCGGAGGCTTTGCCGCAGCCGATTTCGTCATCAACCACGCACATATGACATTGCATGGTCTGGCAGGCTTTGCGGGTAACATTAAGAGCATTGCAATGGGATGCTCGGGACTGACCGGAAAGCTGCAGATGCACAAGTCGCTACTGCCGCAATTCGACCGCGAACTTTGCATCTGCTGCGGAGAGTGTGTAGAAAGCTGCCCTGAAGGTGCCTTACAACTGGAACAAGGTGCTCACGTTCCCCATGTTGATTCGGGTCTTTGTATCGGCTGCGGAGAATGTGAGGCAGTGTGCCACGAAAATCAGGGTGCCGTTGTTATGAAAGGTAAAGAGATAACAGACTGGGACCGAGGTGGTGAGACTCTGCCGGTTCGTATGGCTGATTACACGATTGGGCTGATGAACGGCAGGTGGAACAATGTCGTGCACGTGCTTCATATGTACGCCATCACGAAGCGTTGCGACTGTGTGAACACACGACAAGTGCCTCTACTTAAACATGACCTTGGCTTTCTCATTGGCAAGAACCCTTTTGCGGTTGATAGACTTGCCGCTCACATGCTTGTCAATGCCCTTGACAAAGAAGGCCATGTAACTGACAAATCGTGCCTGGAATCAGTTGAAACCACAACAAAATACGTCCGTGAGACTTATGGAATATTCTCTGAGGCGCCCATTGAGAAGATATCGTTGTCATAGGCTCGCAATAGAAAGGGTCGTGAGGTTTCTTGAGTAAGCTGTGATTTGTTTGTGTGGAACAGAAGAATGAATTGTCGCCTTATTATCTTAGCTGTTTTGCTGATCGTATCGCTCTTAAATAGCAGTTGTGCCAAGACAAAACCCTTGCCTCCTAAGCTACGCGACACACTGCGGGCGGAAAATGAACACCATAAGGCAGAAGTTCTGAAGAATGAGCAACCTAATAGTAGCTCTGAAAGCACCTCACTTCATCAAGATAAATCTTCTCTTGCCGAGCCAAATAAATACGATCGTCTAAGAAAAGTATCACTTGAAAGCAAACCGATTGTGGATGATGTCTATCGATTCATGAAACACGATTGGACGATTAGCCAATGTTATAGTTGTCGCGAACGTTGTATTGCTGCTGAACGGCAGGACGTTGAGAAAAGGAACCGGAGTTTATCATTGATTTAAGGAGCGTGCTTAGTGCAGAAACAACGTGAAGGAGTCATAGTAAAGCCACAGTGCCGGCTCGCCGGCGCTCAAATAAAACTTGTCGATGCCGCGTCACGGGAGTTACTCCAAGACCCCGGGCTGTTGTGCTATAACGTAAACGCTGCAAAGCTTTTCAAAAAGGCCGGTGCGCAAGTGTAAGACGCAGGCGAATGTGTTCGCATCCGGATGCCCGGCATACTTGTAGATACCCACTGGAGGATGAAGCCGGCGGGGCTCTGTACGCCGCACACAAGGAATATCGGGAAATTGGGAAGAGACCGCGAAGCCTACCTCCGGACGAACTGCAAAAAGAAATACTATCAAGGATACCTGGAATTCTACCTCAGATACTGAAACTTTGACCGCGAAAGGAAAACTATGACAAAAGAAAAAGAAAATCAACCAAATGAAGCTTATAGTGAAGCTGTAAAAAGTGGTCTATATGCAAAAAAAACTGGGACTATAGGAAAATATGACAACGTAAGGCGATACTGGGAGGATGAGATTACCAGGCATTTCCTATACCCGCACCTAAAGAAGCTCATTGAGAGAAGCAACTCGAGAATGCAGCGCTTGCGGATACTGGATTTTGGCTGCGGTAGCGCAGATGGCTACGAACTGCTCGCCGGTATTCGACACCGTGACCCCAGCCTACAGGAAGTTGAGGTGGATCTTCTAACGCCGGATGTCTTGGGCATCTATAAAGGCTTCGACCTCAACAAAAACCTGATTCTGCAGGCCCGTGAACTCTATGGCCATAATCCTAAAATGGTATTTGAGCAGGGTGATTTCACCCACGGCCTTCCTGTATCCAAGAATGAAGGTCCCTACGATCTTTACTTTACATCGTATGGTACTTGTTCCCATCATAACAAAGACGAAACACTCGTACGTTTGCTCGCTGATATCGCCGGACGGGCCGAGAAATACTGTTTGATCGCCTGTGATTGGATCGGACGGTATTCCTATGAATGGCAAAGCCTCTGGACAAATGACTTCTCAAAAGAACGCAACATGGACTATGTAATGTCCTACATTTACGATAAGGAAGAACGCGAACAACGCAGGGATGAGTTGCAGCACCTTAACTTACGGCTTGTTAGCCGCAAAGAAGCAGATACTATAGTGGCTAAGGCAGGCGAAAAAGCGGGCATCGAGATTAAGCCCCTGGTCTACTTTGACCGTTCGGTATTCACAGGTAGGCATATGGACACAGCAGAATACAATCCGTACGCACAACCTATCCGCCAGGCAGTTAATTCTCTCCACGAAGTGAATATGCGCACCAACCTGACGGATTTGCTGGTTGATTATGTCCCAAGAAGGGGCTTCGAATTTCTTAATGATTATTTTGAGCACCTGCAGATGTGTTGGAACAGCTTGGTACAGTATGTTGGAGAACTTGTACAGAGGTACGACGAGAAACAGCAGCGTTTTTCCGTTGAGTTGCCGGTAATTCCAGAATCGTACCCGCCGGCTTTGCGAGATATGATGGAACGAATGAGGCAGGTTGTAGAGGGAGTAGGCTGGCTTGGTATCGGCTTACCGCGAGAGAATATCATAGAGCCCCAACTCGGGTACGCGTTAAGGTACCTGATAATGAATTTACAGCAGGGCCAAGGCTGCGCCCACGGTCTTGTGGGAATATTTGAAGTGGACAAAACTTAGTCTAAGGAGCAAGCGTTGATAACTCTGCGGCACGTATGCAAGATTTATCCGAGCGGTGTTAACGCCGTAGATGATCTCTCAATTGAGATTGCAGAAGGCGAAACCCTCGTTCTATTAGGGACCAGTGGGAGTGGTAAGACCACCACGATGAAGATGATCAACCGACTTATTGAAACAACATCAGGCGAAATATTAATCGACGGGAAAGACATCAGGCGGCAAGACCCTATACAACTGCGTCGCAAGATTGGATATGCCATCCAGCATGTCGGCTTGTTTCCACATATGACCGTGGCGCAGAATGTCGCGGTGGTCCCCAGACTGCTGAATTGGCCTGTTGCGGAGGTCAGCAGGCAGGTCGATAACCTTTTGGCGATGGTCGGGCTCGAGCCTGAGGACTTCAGAGACCGCTACCCCAGTCAGCTCAGCGGTGGTCAGCGACAGAGAATCGGCGTTGCCCGTGCACTTGCTGCCGACCCGCCTGTCGTCTTGCTGGATGAGCCGTTCGGAGCGCTGGATCCCATAACGCGGGAACAACTTCAAAACGAGTTTGTCGAACTCAAATCAAAAATTAAGAAGACAACCATCTTTGTTACTCACGATGTGTTTGAGGCAGTAAAAATGGGCGACCGCATCGCCCTCCTGGATGCAGGACGTTTGCAGCAACTCGACACACCAGTTGGGCTTGTGGAAAATCCTGCCAACAAATTTGTAGAACAGTTTTTAGGCCAACACCGATTTCAGCTCTCATTGCTCACAAGGACGGTACAGGCAATTATGCCTGGAACGAATGAGAAGGCATCTAGACCTGACAAATCCATCCCATCGCTGCACCTACGGGCCAAGAGTTCTCTAATCGAGGCCCTTGACACGTTCAAGGAAACCAGAGAGTTAACATTGCCTGTGTACGAACAACAGCAGTATATCGGTAACCTTGAAAAAAGCCAGCTTCTCCAGGCGATCACGCAGGTACTGGGAGAAAGCGGAGACGCACAATGAATTTAGTAATATCATTTTTTCGAAAACTTGGTCCGGAGATACTTAGTTGCACCTACGAACACATTTATCTTGTGTTTTTCGCCATGGTAATGGCGACAGTTTTGGCACTGTCTGTCGGCATATATCTAACTCGGTGCCGATGGCCAAAGCTTGTATCTGTAATTATGGGCATAGCCGGCTCCATCCAAACAATACCGAGCTTAGCTCTCATCGCATTTATTGTTGTGATTTTTGCATTTATGGGGCTGCCGACGATCGGCACTGTACCCGCATTAGTCGCACTTGTGCTTTACGCACTTCTGCCAATTTTGCGTAACACTTATACAGGTATTCGCCAGGTTGATGCCTCAATCATTGAAGTTGCCACAGGCATGGGAATGAAACCATATCAGATATTATTATCGGTTGAACTGCCGTTATCCTTGCCTGTGATAATGGCAGGAATCCGTATATCAACTGTTTGGACAATCGGCGTTGCTACTCTGTGTGCGCTGATAGGGGCCGGTGGCCTCGGAGACCTGATTATTAAAGGCCTTCGCAGTATTCGGCTTGATTATCTATTGGCTGGAACTCTACCTGCAGCGGCCTTGGCACTTGTTCTTGATTGGATCCTGGGACTTATAGAAAAGTGGCTCACACCCGAAGGCCTGAGAGTCGGTACATAAGACCAAACATAGGCATCGTTATATCGCTGGCAGATAGATAAAGGGATTTTGGAGAAAATATTGGTCTTGGGCTATGGTCATGCATTCAACAGGTCAAGGTACAAATATGATCGTTAGTTCGCTTTTACCTTTTTTGGCGATATTGAATCCATTCGCGCTCCGTCTTTATTTGGCCGGTGTGATGGATGATTTAGAGTCTCGAATCTTTGTAAAAGTCCTTTTTTGGGCTTCTCTTATCTCACTGGTTGTATTTTGGGTATCTGCCATTATGGGCGAACCTTTGCTTGTCGAGTTTGTCGGAGTAAGGCCCGAGGCACTTCGTATTTTCGGTGGCATAATTTTTTTCGTCATCGCATACAACTATGTAACCAGAGGTTACAGGGCCACAGAAGTATTAAGGGGCAGCCTTGAAGAATTACCCTCTGCCATTGCTTTGCCATTTATGATTGGTGCCGGCACAATTACAGAAGCAATTTTGCTTGGGAAAAGACACGGGCCATATCTTTCTATGTTTCTTTTATTTCTCGGATTATGTGTATGTTTTATTGTTGTAGTTGGGTTCAAACTAGTCAAAGATTGCCTGAAAGGTGAGAGAGAAAAGGTCTTTGAGCGTTACGTCAATATATTGTCTCGGATAAACGGCCTGCTCATTGGTGCTATCTCTGCTGATATGGTCGTCTCGGGCATCAGAAAGCTATGGTTACAAACTTGATTGGAGATATAAGTGAACATTAAAGCCCGCGTAAAGATTCTTGCTACTGCTGTTGTCGCTATTGCCGTTGTGCTCTTGATACCACGTCATACCAACCGTTCGCATGAGCTAAAAGCTGCATTTGATGCAGAATTCCTTACTCGTTCCGATGGTTATAGGGGACTGAGCCGATGCTATGGTCTAACGTTTTCATCAGAGCCAGTGCAAATGGATCCTGGTTTGATGTATAGGGCCATGACTGATGGAGCCGTTGACGTTATCGATGGTTTTGCAACGGACGGAAGGATACCTGCTTATGGGCTTGTGGTGTTGAAAGATGACAGGGAGTTCTTTCCTCCATATTACGCTGCTCCGCTTGTCAGGAACCAAACGCTGGAAAAACACCCTGAGCTTAAGCAAATTCTCAACCGGCTTGCAGGCAGAATTTCCAACAAGACCATGCAGACGCTCAACTACGAAGTAGATGAGAAAGGCCGCAAGGCTGAGAATGTTGCTCGAGAGTTTCTTACGTCCCTTGGGCTTATTGAACCAGATGCTATACCGGGTGATAGAACAGCAGGCAGTATCACGGTTGGAGGCAAACAGTTTACTGAGCAGGAAATCCTTGGGCAGATTATGGCATTCTTGATTGAGTGCAATTCGAATATTAAGGTAATCCGCAAACTCAATCTGGGCGGCACAATGATTTGCTTCAACGCTCTCAAGGCGGGGGACCTTGACCTTTATCCGGAATACACGGGGACGGGCCTGGTAAATATTATGAAGCGAAAAGTGATTTCTGATCCGGACAAAGTGTATGGTATTGTACGGCAGGCGTTCTTAGAAGAGCATAGTCTTTTGTGGCTTAAGCCCTTCGGTTTCAACAACACATACACGCTCACGATGCGGCAACAACATGCTGAAAGACTTGGAATTGTAACCATTTCGGATCTCGCAGAGTATATTGGTTCTCATAGGAGTAAGAAATAAATAGATATGCCTGTCAAAATAATGTGATAGTCAAGGAGAACTAAATGTCTTTGGATAAAAATACACAAAAGATTCGAGTTGGTGTTGCAATTGCACCTGCAGACGATCCGACTGAAGCTGCTGAAATGGCAATTAAACTTGCAGATCTTCCAGGTTTTGAGCTAAGAATAGTTGGATGCGGTATACCCTCGGTTTTTGATTTTCCACCCAGTGCTCCAATGATGGGAATTCCGATGCCGGGCTTTGTGATAGAGCAATATATAAAAGCAGGGCGAGCCGAAATAATGGAAACCTGCAAGAAAATAATCTGTATCCTGAATAAGAGACTACCCAGAAATGTAAAACCTGAGGTGTGCTATATCAATGGCCCTTTAAACCAACTAGTTCCAACTTTGGTATCTATGTTTGATGTTATCGCTCTACCTCATCTTCTGAAGCTTGCGATGAAGTTTGGAATTTGGCGTCCAGTTTTGGACTGTCTCCTTGTAAAGTCTCAAAAGATTCCCATATTGTTTGGTGTGGATTCCTCGACTTGCTGGAGAATCGTGGTAGCTCAGATTGATACCTATACTGAGCCCCATGCTGAGCAAGTAATAAGCTGTTTGGCCGAAAGTTTCCATGTACCTGTATATCGATGGTTACCGAAGAAATCCATCGTAATAATAAAATCGCCCGAAAATATTGAGCAAAAATTAGCAGGAATTCCTGATAGTCATGAATTAGACGACAACACTGTCTTTGCGGATCAATGTGGTACCTTGCTGGTCATTCCAAGATCTGTGATTCTTCATCAATGGCGATTTCGGAAGGTACGGTGGATGTTACAAAATTGGCGGACCAATTGTCTTGTTTTAGCGTGACTGTGCTCTAATAGCGGCGTTAGAAAATTACGATATGTACGAGTTCGTCACACAAAATCTCTTCTTTCGGGCAATAGCGTACCATTCGTGCACATATTAAGGCTGGATAGGGCCGAATGCTCCTGGAATCTCGCTTCACACAGGAGCGGTTAGTCTTATAAGACCCTTATATTTATAGGCTTGCGCGGTATAGACAAATCTCTGGTATGCCAATTGCTCTAATTGTTTTACGTAAGAAAGACAATAGCTCCATTCGGAGTACCAATGGTTTCTTTTAATAGGAGCTAAACCATGAATTCAAAAGACATCTTGGTTTTAGGTAACCACGCCCACAGGGACTTAACGCAAAGTCTCTCGGGTGTCGGCTTTATCCCACAGGTATGGGGAAGTATGCGGCACACTCTGGACAAACTTCTCCACCAAAGATTTGCGGCCATCATCGTAGACCGGAAGTTCACCAATGCCGATGTTTTAGAGTTTATCCTCAATGTACGAGATATAAACAAGGAGATTCCTGTGGTTGTGATAGGACCTGGAAGCGATGAACGAATTGACAGAAAAATCAGGAAACAGAACTGCACGATAATTCTCAATGGGTCTGATAAGGACGGCACTCTCGGTGAGAAATTAGCACACGCACTTAAGGGCAATGACAACGAAGATGTCTAAAAGTACCCACATAGGCGATTCACATACTGTCTTACTTGTGGATGCCACACAAGAAGAAGTTATGCAGCTTCGCAAAGAGATGCCTGACTGGCTCTGGTTCGGGGAGGACCGGCTTTTCGATTTGGCCCCTAAGCCTGCCAGCCATTCTATCGATGTGATTATAGTATTTGCACGCAAAGATAGAGAAAAGCAGGCGCTTGAAGTTTGCACGCGCATAAGTGAGAAAAAAGAAATGGAAGGTATTCCACTTTTCATAGTGGGCAATCGGTATCAGATGGATCTTGCACATGCGGTGAGGCGGTTGCCTCAGGTTGATTTCATTTTCACGCCGATTGATAAAGACGAGCTATTGGACAAGATGAGAGTAAAAAAAGGTGTGGAATCTTAAGGTTCGTATGCATCCAACTTCTTGATGTAGAGAATATGCCATATTAACAAAGTGTTTTTGACATAGTTTAATGGTAACTTAGAGAAAAGAAAGGGGTTTTTGACATGCCTATCAATTTCAAATGTCCACATTGTCAAGCAACATTACAAGCAGTTAGTGACTTGGCTGGTAAGCCAGGCATGTGTCCGAAATGTGATAAGGAAATTACAGTTCCAGGCCAAGATGCTGGAACCCAGAGTGAGGAGAAGGAAACGACGAAGAAATAGTGGCGTGCTCTAGCGACACCATGTCGGCAATTTGAACAAGTGCGCATCTCCGAATTATTTGTTGATAACCGAATATTAGGAAAGGGGTTTTTTACATGTTAATCAGCTTCAAATGTCCGCATTGTCAAGCATCGCTGCAAGTAGGGAGTGATTTTGTAGGCAAAACGGGTATCTGTCCTAAATGCAAAAAGGAAATTACAGTTCCAGAGCAAAATACTGGAACACAAAGTGACCAAAAAGAATCCGCGAAGAAAGAATAACGTGTTCTTTGATCGGGAGGCCCACAATTTTGGAAACTCTATCTTAGCTTGTAGATTGTGATGCGAGTCTCTGCGATATCGTCTGAGTGCTTCGCTCGCCCTGCACGTTTTGATCTGACTCGGCGTAATAACTTTTTGTCTGGATTTGGGGGCCGAACAAAGTTGCCTTGTATTTGCCTTCACCTAACTTGGGTTCGGTCCCCTGCCTGTCTGGATAGGAGCCGTTTGTCTTGAGGTCTCGGCTAAGAATCACATGTCGGTGTCCGGGTTGACAAGTAAGATGGGCGAAGCTCGCAGGGACTGCGATTTCTGTGAGCTTTCAGGCTAAAGCAGTGATCCCAAGAGGCGGGATCATAGCAAAGTGGGTATCTGTCGAAGAATGAGCCAATATACAAACAAAACCAGAGGCACACGACGAAGGGCCGTATGCGTCTGGGACTATGAAACGTGTCGCGATTTTGAGCAAAGGCTACAAACACTGTAAACATAACAATGAGAAAAGGATTTTCTAATGGCGATTTACTTCAAATGTCCTCATTGTCGAGAACGGCTGAAAGCCTTCGAAGGGCTTGCCGGACGAAAAGCTGTCTGCACCAAGTGCAAGAGGAGACTCATCATACCCGAAAACATGACCGCTCGCGCTCCTGTCAAAGGGGCCAAATCACAACACAAAAGAGCAAAAGGCGAATCTGAAGCCGAGGATGAGATCGCTAAACTCGACAGCGAAATTGAAAAAGCAATCCAAGAGAAAGAAGCCGAAATCAAAAAAGAAAAGACCGAACGGAGAGCCAAATCTCGGGAAGGCTGCGAGGTCATTCCCGAAAAAGTGTTTGTAGAACTCGTAAAGGAGGCCGATCAAGAGATTGTAGAACATATCAACTCCAAGGAAAATGAGATGAAGGAAGCAGAGAAAAAGGATAGTATTGCTCTATACGATACTGCTTTTATTGCTGCAGAACCGGCAACAATCCAAAAACTCATAACCTCTGCAATGAAAAGTAATCCTAACATTTTGGCTAGTTGTGCTGGAAGGGCACGAATCAAGCGGCATCGAACAGTTGCCGGATCCAACAGAACGAGAGGTAGAAGCAAAATGTCGAAAGATGACGATCTGATCGATATCATAAAAGACACGCTCCATAGAGATGAGAGACTCTCTCTTGAACCCATAGATGTCTCTGTGGCCGACGGAATGGTCACGTTGAACGGTGCCGCGCGAACGCACAGGCGCAGACTGGCTGCCCAGGAGATAGTCTCTTCGTTTGAAGGATGCCGCGACGTCGTGAATAAGCTAACTGTCGACCCAGAGGCCCCGCCGCCCGACACAGAAGTAGCTAAGAGCGTAATGTGCTCACTAAATGCCAGTGCGGATGTCGTGGCTGATGTGGTCAACGTCACCATGAATAATGGCTTTGTAAGTCTCAGCGGCGCCGTCAGAAGTCCGTGGGAGCGCCTTGTCGCAGAAGATGTAGCACGATCAGCTCAAGGCGTACGTGATGTTGAGAACTTACTCGTCGTTGATCCATGGCCGAAGTCGACCATGGAGAATGAGCCAGGGAAATGAAGATGATGCTGGACCATGCACCGGATGTGAAGGGCACGAAAGTCGATATTCAAATTAGCGGAACATCGGTAGTCCTATGAGGCACTGTTTCCATACTTTCACAAAAGAGACAGTGGAGATCGTAGTCCATCGTTTTGGCCTACATGATATCAGAAATGAGATTCTTGTCGCTGGATAGTGAGGCATTCGGTGTCTTTCTATAGATAGGAAAAGAAGTTCATGAAAACATAAACAATTATCCTTAAATGAAAGAGAAAATCAAGACAACGGGTGACAACCGACGCGTAGAGTTGCCCGGCCACGCAAACGTAGAATTGTCCGGCCACGCAATATCTTCTGGCTTAGCGATTGGAAAGGTGCTTAACTATCGATACGTTGGGTGTGGAGGGTGGGAACTTCAATTTTGCGGGCCTTGTGAAATTCCATGACAATCTCGTGCCCTGTAGTTGTGCCGGTTCAGTACGGAAAGCATCCTTTTTCGAGCGAACCGTACCATTTGTGCACACCTCTTGTGCTTGCAGTAAAGATATTTCTTAAGCATAGCTCCCAGCACAGGTCCCAATTCTCATAACTTCTGTTTAGTAAAAGCCTTGCGCAAGGCGCCCAATTCTCTGGCATACCATTTGCTCAATGTCTATTAGTGTGCCAACAAAGCAGTTGCTCTGTATGGAGCATTAGCATTGCCTATTCATAGCCGTTGAGACATGAAAGGGATTCTTGACATGTTTATCAGTTTCAAATGTCCGCATTGTGGGACAGCACTGCAAGATCCGAGCGATTTTGCAGGTAAGAAAGGGAAGTGCCCGCGGTGCAAGAAGGAAGTTATTGTGCCGGAAAGAGATGCTAGGGCACAGGGTAGGGCGAAGGAAGTAGCAAAGAAGGAATACTGTGTTCACAGAATAACTGGAGGTCTTTTAATGGCAGATAAGCTGAAGGGATTGCTTGAAGCCGACAGTCAACCAGTGCCTACTAAGCTGGCTGGTGAACAGAGAAACAACGTCTTTCCAGAAGTGGACAGGCTGTCGGGCGGCAAGCGGCGCCGAATTAGATTCAAGTTGCTTAATGAACACGGCCTAGAAGAAGTCCTTGAAAAGGTCAGCAGGATCATCCGACATGAGTTTTCTGATTTAGTGGCATTTCAGGAGTTGACCAGTTGTATCTCGGAGCTTGCTCTCGATACAGACCGGGAGAAAATCGGAGACGCGTTTGCCAAGGACAACCTTTTCATCATACCGATCATTGACAAGGAAAATAAAGTCGTGGGACGTTCCGTATTTGCCTTTGTCCGAAGAGGGCAAAAAAAAAGAGTTAGCGAGAGAGTTGAACAAAACGTGGAATCTGACTGATTATTGCTAAGAGGCCATTAAGATGTGGAACAGACATGTACTAAGAACTTTCGGGCGCATGGCTTCAGTGATTTTGGTGACTGTGTCCACAATAATTCTTGTCAACCTGAGTTGCTACAGGGAAGTACCGATGCCGGTAATAATAGAACCAACTGAAGACATCCATTCGGGTAAGCCCAGAGAACAAGCAATTAACGAAGGACAGGATGTGCGAGGCATTCCTATCCTCTCAGAAGATCAAACAACTGAGCCCCTGCCGGGGCCTAAGAAGAACACGGCTTCTGGTAGGCCCAAAGAGAGCATCACTACCGAACAGGACATAGGGGAGTTATATGCTATTCAGGTAGCTGCTTTTTCTGATTTGTCCACAGCCAAGCATCTGGTCCAGAGACTGAGGACGGAAGGCCACCCTGCCTATATCTCCCCAACAGACTTAAGAAAACAAGGAAAATGGTACAGAGTTTTTGTGGGTAATTTTGAGGACAAGGAACAGGCGGCTCTGTTGTTGCCTAAACTAAAGAACATGTTCGGAGATAGCTTTATGACATTTCGCCTGAAAGGAGGCAGTTCAAGATGAAGATATTGGTTACCACAGCGGGCCCCGTGCCTGCCAAGAACAAGGCGGAGTATATTGTCGATATCGCCAAAAGGTTAGGTGCTGACGTAATTGCGTTGCATATCATGAAGGGGGAAGACCCGATGCAAGGCCAGAAGGCCCTTACTATCTTCTCTGAAGCAGGGCGAAAGGCACATGTAAATGTAGCGAGGGTTTTGGAAAGAGGCGATATCGTTCCTACCATTATTGAGTGTGCCGAAGAGGAAACAGTGGATCTCATCATTATGGGTGCCAGCGAGGGTAAGGTCGTTGCTGAATGGGTAAGTGCAGGTGTGATGGAGAAAACAAAGATACCGGTAGTTGTGATTCCCCATGAATTGAAAAGAGCGGCAGGTAGTTAGGTTCGCGAGCGTAGCAGAAGAATATGTGGTTATCAGGACAAAGTAGAAGCGAAAGGAGCCCAACCATGAAGGTGAAGTGGATAATGCTATTAGTTTTGGCCGTTCGCCATGGAGTTTCTTTGAACACAGAATTAGGGGATACTATTCCCCGAAAGGAGAGCTACATATGTTGAACGACGAGGATTTATCTGACCTGATAAAAGATGCGATTCGAAGAGATGAACGGGTCTATCTTCAGCCCATAGATGTTTCCGTCGACGATGGAATAGTGACGTTAACTGGTACTGTTTGCTCGCACCGTCGCAAAGAGGTTGCCTATGAAATAGCATCTTCGTTTGAAGGTTGCCGCGATGTTGTGAACAAGCTAATGGTTGATCCAGAGACCACACTTCCTGATAAAGAAGTAGTTAAAAAAGTTGTCAGCTCATTAAACGCCAACGCTGATATAATAGAAGGTACCATCAATGTTGCTGTAACCGAAGGTGTTGCAAGTCTCAGCGGTACCATCAAGAGTGAGTGTGAACGGCTCGTTGCAGAAGACGTTGCCAGGTCAGTCAGGGGTGTGCGGGATGTAGAAAATATGCTCATCGTTGACTCCATTGCAGAAGTGTATAGCGATGAACTTGCTAAGGGGATAAAGACGGCACTTGACCATGCCCGGGGTCTGAAGGGTGCAAAAATAGATGTGAAGGTTAGTGGGATATCAGTAGTCCTGTTGGGTA
>Ga0307428_1000495_pt1 | contig 25089 bp, 22 predicted proteins | sample SalMarWE160240MG_FD_202161 | JGI IMG/M metagenome (GOLD analysis project Ga0307428, IMG submission 202161) | Salt marsh sediment microbial communities from the Plum Island Ecosystem LTER, Massachusetts, United States - WE1603-240 | ecosystem: Environmental > Aquatic > Marine > Intertidal zone >...
TAAAAAGACGGGATCAGAATTCACGTATATTGATGGTTTCACCACTCCTAAATTTTCTAATAATTCTTTAGAGGGCTTATCTCTTACGGTAATTAAATCAACTTTATTTAAAATCCACTTTATTAATTTTTTGTTAATCTGCTTATTTACCGGACCGATACCCTGGGCATAAATCATAACCGGCACTTTAACTTTTTTTGCTGCCAATATCAATCCCAGGTAATATAATATGCTCCAACCTTTTCCAGTTGAATCCTGGAGTAATCCTCCACCCCCGCTAATAAAGAGATTAGTATCTCGTAAGCAGCGCATAATATCAATTAAATGCAGTCGATTTATAGCTTTTACCTGATAACTTTGAGAGGTCTGCAAGGGACTTTGGGAAAGAACTGTTATCTTTATTTGAGGTATCTTTTCTTTAAAGGCTCCAACCATAGATTTAAGAATGGCTTCATCCCCGGTATTATTAAAACCATAATAACCGGAAATCATTATCTTTGTTATGGTTTTAGACTTTTCCATAATTAATTTTTTCCCTAAATATTTTTGCCAGATAATAAAATAAAGTAACTGCAATTAATCCTAATGCTAAACCTAACCATACCCCGTTAAAAGTGCGTAGCATCGAAAATAAAAAGGGAGTGTGAATATGACAGAAGGTATTAATTAAAGTAACCGGACCTATGGCCCCGATAATAATTATGGGAATCTTAAATTCTTTTATTCTTAGGTAGTTCATACTCATCGCCAATAATAGAGCGGGATAACCGATTAAAAACTCTTTATTTCGGGGTCGGGCAATTAAAGTTTTTTCCAGGAAGATTCTTATCTTCTCCTCAATGCCCAAAACGGGAATAAAAGAGAAATTTCCTGAACGGGAGATATAAATCACCAAAAATACCGCAAAGAACATCATTATAATTACATGTTCAATCAGAATGGGCTTCTTGATATTTTCCAAAATCATTAATTTACCCTTATTCACCTTTAGCCACATTATTACCAGGACCAAAAGAAGCGGGAACAGATATGAAATCTTTATTCCACTAAACTGTTCTATCCCCAACATAAATTTATTATTGCTTAATAAAGCTGCTATTAACAGGGCACCGGACAAAGTAATCAAAATTATCCTGAAAAATCCGGTTGAAATTTGTTTTATCATCAGAATAAAACTGGGATTATTTTTAGAAAAATCTTGGGCATCTTTAAATTTAGAATTATTATTTTCCAAAAAATACTTTTCGTTATTAATGATAGCTAAAGTGGGGAATATTAGAGCTGTCAGTAAAGCCATTAACTTTATTAAAAAGATTTCTCGATTTAAAAAGAGAAGAAGTAGAGAAAATAAGATTCCTAATAATAACAGAGAATATTCTTGATATTTTTTTATTTTGAAGACATTTTTTAAGAGTATTAGTCCCCCGGAAATAACTCCCAGGATTAATAAAAGAATAAATATTTTTGGTGCCTGATAGGGAGTAGAAAGAATACTGGCTTTTCCCGTGCTAAAACCATTCACTTTCAACTCTTCTGTTATGGTTCTGATATAAGATAGATTCTCCTCGATAAGATTAAAGTTAGACTTCATAAAAGGCTTAAGATAAAAAATTCTCACCTTTCTTTCTTTGGTTGCCCTAATCCATCTTTCTGTGGCTTTCTGTGTAAAAATAATTTCCATTTCTTCTTTGGTAATACTATGAACTCTAACTGCTAATTCACTTGCTTGATGAGCGATTGTTTCGATCCCTTCTTGTCCGGCAAATTCTATAATTCCGAAGGGATATCCTTTTGTTTTTAGAAGTTCTGCAGTGTGAATTAAGTTTTCTTTTGAAGGATAACCTAAAACTGTTTCCCCTTCAAAAATTATTCCCGAAATCTTTCCGGCTTTATCACTCTCTTTAAACTTGAACTCTATATCTTCCTTATTTATTTTAGCGAAATTTTTGAGACGTAAAATGACCTGAAAGCCTAAATTTTTTACCAACTTAATATCTTCTTCTGAAAATCCTAAACCTAAATCAGTAAGTTTTTCTTCACTCCCTTTCACTTTTAAACCTATATGAGGAAGAAAACCAAGATCTGTTACTAAATCTTCGCCTAATTGTCTTTGTAAATTCTCCTTTATACGAAGATAATCATTTTTATCACTGAATACAATATAAGCTTCTCCCGGTGTAGGTTGAAATTTTTTGAAGGGGTCGATTGATTTTAAGAAGAAATTTAATCTATTAAGTTCTTTATCGGAAAAATAGAGTATCTTTCCGGACAAAGCAAGGCTTTCCAGGGTATCTTCATGAACAGCTATTGAATTAATCCCGGAGTTTTTTATTTTAGCCAGTAGTTCAATTTCATCATAACCTTCCTGATAAGATAATTCTCTCAATTCATTCAGGCTCATTACCAATTCTACTTGCTTGAAATTGCTCTCCAAGACAGAACGATGAAAAGTAATAATCCCGGCAACTACTAAAGCGGCAATAATAAAAAAAATCAAAATCGAATAAGATTTTTTAGGCACAATAATATTTCCTTTACCTTCACTTGATATCTGATAAACTGAAAATATTTTAGCATATTTATAATAAGAAGTAAAAAATCAATCGGTAAATTTTTAAATTTACCGATTGATTAATTTTCCGATTCACCAATTGACCAATTAAATTATTTAGTTAGCCAGTCTACTAGCAAGTTATGTAATGTGTAATATGTGACAAATAATCTGTTTTTACACATTCATAAATATAATCTCATTACTTACTACTCATTACTGTATTTTGTACGAAATACGAATTATTTTTATTGCAACAAAGTCAACATTACCCCAGCAGCAACTGCGGTTCCAATTACTCCAGCCACATTAGGTCCCATGGCATGCATCAATAAAAAGTTGCTCGGATTTGCTTCTTGACCTACTTTCTGGGCTACCCTGGCAGCCATAGGCACAGCAGACACCCCGGCAGCACCGATTAAAGGATTAATTTTTCCTCCGGTAATTTTATTTAATAATTTGGCAAATAAGACTCCACCTGCAGTTCCAAAAGCAAAAGCAATTAAACCAAGTACAATTATTTTAATAGTATTAAGGGTTAAAAAATATTCAGCTTGCATAGTTGCGCCAACAGAAGTAGCCAAGAATATGGTAACAATATTGATTAGTTCATTCTGTGCCGTATTAGACAATCTATTTACTACCATACTTTCTCTAAACAGATTCCCTAACATCAGCATACCGATAATGGGAACCGAAGCTGGTAATAATAGACCAATTAAAACAGTTGAAATAATAGGAAAAAATATTCTCTCTGACCGGGATACCGGCCTGAGCTGTTTCATAACTATTTTTCTTTCCTCAACCGTAGTTAATAATTTCATTATAGGAGGCTGAATTATAGGAACTAACGACATATAAGAATACGCCGCTACTGCTATTGCTCCTAATAGTTGGGGAGCCATTTTAACAGCGAGGTAGATTGCAGTCGGTCCATCTGCACCTCCAATAATTCCTATAGAACCTGCTTCCTGAATAGTAAATCCTAAAAGCACCGACCCGATTAAAGCTACAAATACACCTACTTGAGCCGCAGCACCTAAAAGGAAGGTTATCGGATTAGCTAATAAAGGACCAAAATCAGTCATCGCCCCAATCCCCATAAAGATTAAACAGGGGTATACTTCATGTTTTATTCCCCAAGAAATAAAATACAAAAGTCCTCCTTCCTCCATTAGCCCAGTCAGGGGTAAATTTACCAATATCGCTCCAAAACTTATAGGTAAAAGAAGTAAAGGTTCGCACTTCTTTACTATGGCAAAATACAATAATATACCCGCCACAATAAGCATTATAATATTACCTGAAGTAAGCCCAGCAAATCCCGAAAGACTAAATAAAGGAAGGATTTTCATCAAAATATCCATTAATTTCTCCTTTCTATTCTAACCTATCACCAATAAGACGGCACCTGTATCCACCATATCATTTGCGGCTACATTTACCTTTTTTATGTTTCCTGAGGTATTAGCTACAATTTCATTTTCCATCTTCATCGCTTCCAAAATTAATAAAGCATCTCCCTCTTTTACACTATCTCCCTCTTTTACCTTTAGTTGAAGTACCTTACCGGGCATAGGTGCTACTACTTCCTCTCCTGCCACTACTGCAGTTGGTGCTTTAGTAGGAGTTGGGCTAGGTGAGGGTTTAGCTGCTTTCTGACTTACCGGCTCTTCTTTCACTTTAGTTGCAACCGGTTGAGGAGCAGAAATGGTTCCAGTTGATGATTCATTCCCCCCTACTTCTTTTACTTCTACTTCATATACTTTACCGTCTACTTTAATTTGAAATTTTCTCATTTTGTTTATCTTTCTCCTTTTCTTTCGGTATTAATATTTAATATTTTTCTCTAACATTAATTCTTGCCTCCCTATAGCAGTCCAGGGAGCAATCAAGGATGTTTGATATTTTTTAATGTTAACTATTTTAAATTTACTTTTCGGCTTTTCTAAATATGAAGCTACCGCAGCAGTAATTACGGCTACTAATTTACCATCAATTTCTTCTTCTTTTATTGAAGTAATACTTGATGGTGGAGAAGTGACCTTAACTTCTTTAGGTATCTTTTTTTCTTTTTTAATTCCTAAAATATTCTTTAAGTACACTATAATTAAAGCTAACCCTCCCAAAACTAAAAACACTATAATCATATCTATAATTGCTACCTGTATAGCTCCCCTAATTCCTTCAAACATATTTATTTATTCCTCCTTCTTTCAATAGTCGTTAGTCAATTAGTCGTTAGTGAATAGTATATAGTTAAAAGCGGCATGTCATTCCCGCGGAAGCGGGAATCTATTCTTCTTCTTTTTCCGATATCTGTGGGCACGATTCATTGGGCACCTTATATCTTTTTCTTTCTTTCTTGACTCGATACTATATACTCGATACTGCTTTTACACTGGGAAATTGCCGTGTTTCTTTGCCGGCCTACTTTCCCTTTTTGTAGATAACATCTCAAAAGTAGTTATAAGACGTGGTCTGGTTTCCCGAGGGTCAATAATCATATCAACATAACCTCGTTTGGCTGCTTCATAAGGGTTAGAAAATTTTAGTTGAAATTCATCAATCTTTTCTTGACGAACCTTTTCACTGTTATCTGCTTTAGCTATCTCTTTTCTAAAGATTATATTTGCTGCACCCTGCGAACCCATTACGGCAATTTCTGCTGTAGGCCAGGCGATTACTTGATCTGCCCTTAAATCTCTAGCACACATCGCTAAATAAGCTCCACCGTAAGATTTACGAACAATTAAAGTAATTTTAGGAACAGTTGCTTCTGAATAAGCATATAGTAATTTTGCTCCGTGACGAATGATCCCTCCATATTCCTGTGCGGTCCCTGGTAAAAATCCCGGAACATCTACAAAGGTTAAAATAGGAATATTGAAAGCATCACAGAATCGGACAAAACGCGCTGCTTTATCAGAGGCATTTATATCCAAACATCCCGCTAAGACTTTTGGTTGATTAGCAATTATACCTATGGATTGGCCATTTAATCTGGCGAACCCGGTAAGCATATTAGTAGCATAATATCTATGTGATTCAAAAAAATCTCCCTCATCTACAATTAATTTTATAACATCTTTCATCTCATAAGGTTTATTGGGATCTGTAGGAACGATATTTAAAAGAGCCTCTTCCATTCGATTGGGATCATCTTTGCATTCTATGGATGGGGGGGTTTCCATATTGTTAGAAGATAGGTAACCCATCATTTTTCTTACCATTTGATAGACTTCCTCTTCGTTCTCAGCAGCAAAATGAGCCACTCCACTCTCCCTATTATGAGTCATAGCTCCTCCTAATTTCTCTGAAGTTACTACTTCTCCGGTAACTGCCTTTATAACTGCTGGCCCGGTAATATGCATTATGCCTACATTTTTAACCATAAATACAAAATCCATTATAGCAGGAGAATAGACTGCTCCGCCGGCAGCAGGTCCAACAATTATTGATATTTGGGGAATTACTCCGGATGCTATGGTGTTACGATAAAATAATTGGCCGTAACCGCTCAATGAATCTACTCCTTCTTGAATACGAGCTCCACCAGAATCATTTATACCAATACATGGCGCACCCATTTTCATAGCCATATCCAACACCTTACATATCTTCTTAGCGTGCATTTCTCCCAATGAACCGCCAATAACGGTAAAATCCTGAGCAAAAACATAAATCAGTCTTCCGTCAATAGTTCCATAACCGGTTACAACTCCCTCTCCGGGTGCTTCCACTTTATCCATACCGAAATTGTTACATCTGTGCTCAACTAAAAGATCAAGTTCTATAAAGCTATCTTTGTCTAAAAGAAGATCAATCCTTTCCCGAGCAGTAAGTTTGCCTTTTTCATGTTGAGCTTTTACTCTCTTCTCTCCTCCGCCTGCTTTTACTTTTTCTTCTTTTTCTTTTAAATTTTTCATTAATTCATCAATTGATAATTTCATTAATTTATCTTACCACCTTTCTCCAGTATTTTTATAAATAATCAAGTATTCAGAATTCAGGAGTCAGTAGTCAGAAGAATTTTAAATATGCTTTCTGGCTTCTGGATTCTGGTTTCTGAATTCTATTTTTTCTATTTATCTCTCTCGCATAATTCAACGAGAATACCATTAGTGCTCTTGGGATGTAAAAAAGCTATCTTTGCTCCGCCAGCTCCATACCTCGGTTTTTCGTCTATTAACCTAACTCCTTCCTTTTTTATTTGTTTTAATACTTCCTCAATATTATTAACTCTAAAAGCAATATGTTGAATTCCCTCACCTTTCTTCTCAATAAATCTGGTAATAGGACCCTCCGGTGAAGTAGATTCTAACAGTTCTAATTCACTATCGCCTAAAGGTAGGAAAGCAACTTTAACTTTCTGTTCTTCTACAATCTCTTCGCCAGCAACTTTCAACCCCAGTATATTACTTAGAAGTTCACTGGTTTCTTTAATACTTTTTACCGCAATTCCAATATGATCAATCTTTTCTATCATTTTTTACACCTCCCTGTGCATAAGAATGCGCTAATATACTTGACAATTTCTCTACTGCAGTATAGGGGTCTTCTTTCCGCTTTACTATCTTAGTCACTATCTTATTTAAAAATCCATTATCAATAAAAGTTGAAAGTATTTCTTTCCATTGTTCCTGAATAAGGTCAAATATCTCTTTCTTGGCACTCTCCCGGCGTCTTTGTTCTAATTCTCCACTTTCTTTTAGATATTTGATATGTCGATCAATCTCTTCCAAAAGTTTTTTAATACCGACGTTGTCGGTAGCTATAGTCTTCAGAACCGGGGGATGCCATCTCTTATTTTGGTTTAAATCTAACATCATTCCTATCTCGGTAGCTAAACGTTCACAACCTTCTTTGTCGGCTTTGTTAATTACAAAAATATCTCCTATTTCCATTATTCCGGCTTTTATAATCTGGACATCGTCTCCCATTCCCGGCATGCTTATCAATACAACCGTATCAGCTACTTTAACTATATCTACTTCTGACTGGCCTACGCCAACTGTTTCAATAAATATTATATCTTTACCTAATGCATCTAATATTTTTACCGTTGCCTGGGTAGCCTGAGAAAGTCCCCCCAAATGTCCTCGAGTACTCATACTTCTTATAAAAACACCTTTGTCTAAGCTTAAATCCTGCATGCGAATTCTATCACCCAACAACGCTCCTCCCGTAAATGGACTGGTGGGATCTATGGCAATGATTCCAATTTTCTTGCCTTTTTTTCTCAATATTTTGGTAAGTTTATCGGTAATAGTACTCTTGCCTGAACCAGGAGGACCGGTTATCCCTATTACCAGGGCATTTCCGGTATAATTATAGAGCTTTTTCAAAATCTCCTGAGCTTGGCTAAAGTTATTTTCTACTAAAGTTATTAGCTTAGCAGCTGCTATACGGTCACCATTAATTATTTTTTCTACAATTTCTTCTTTCATTTAACTTACCTTTGCTTGTATTGCGTATCGCGACTATTTACCTATACCTTATGCGCTATTCCCCGTATCTTCTTGTATTTTATTGTATTCTACTTTCACTTCTACCCACACCTATACCCTATACGCTATACGCTCTACGCTATCATTTATTTTACTTTTTCCTTAATAAATTTAATTATGTCACGAGTGTCAGTCCCCGGGGTGAATATTTCTGCTATACCTATCTTTTTTAATTTAGGAATATCTTCTTCAGGAATTACTCCTCCGCCTATAACAATAATATCTTTAATATTATTTTCTTTTAGAAGTTCCATTGCTTTAGGGAAAAGATGGGTATGGGCTCCTGATAAAATACTCATTCCAATAACATCTACATCTTCCTGAATGGCAGTTTCCACAATCTGCTCAGGAGTCTGCCGTAATCCAGTATAAATTACTTCCATCCCAGCATCCCTTAGAGCTCTTGCTACAACCTTTGCTCCTCGGTCATGACCATCAAGTCCAGGCTTAGCTATTAATACTCTAATTTTTTTTCCTTCCATTTTTTCATTCCTCCACTTTTTAAAGCTTTACAGACTCTTTATATTCACCAAAGATACTTCTTAAAACATCACAAATTTCGCCCAATGTAGCATAAGATTTTACACAATTTAAAATTAAGGGCATTAAATTTGCATCTGTTTTTGCAGCTTTCTCTAATAATTTTAAATTTTCTTTTACTTTATGATTATCTCTTTCCTCTTTCAACTTTTTAAGTTCCCCAACTTGCCGGCGACCCACTTCCGGATTAACTTTCAAAAGGCCTTTAGGTGACCCTTCCTTTATCTTAAACTTATTAACACCTACCACTATCCTTTTGCTCTCTTCAATATCTTTCTGGTATTGATAAGCACTGTTTTGTATTTCCTGTTGAATAAATCCTTTTTCAATAGCCTGAGTAACACCGCCTAATTTATCAATTTTTTCAATATATTCAAAAGCTTTCTTCTCAATTTCATTGGTTAAGGTTTCTACATAGTAGGAACCGGCCAAAGGATCAACTGTTTCAGTTACTCCACTTTCGTAAGCTAAAACTTGTTGAGTTCTAAGGGCAATCCTTACCGAATCTTCAGCAGGTAAAGCCAGGGCTTCATCTCTTGAATTTGTATGGAGGGATTGGGTTCCTCCCAATACTGCCGCTAAGGCCTGTATGGTAACTCGAGTAATATTATTATCCGGTTGTTGAGCAGTTAAAGTACAGCCGGCTGTTTGGGTATGAAATCTAAGCATTAAAGATTTTTTATTCTTAGCTTCAAATCTTTCTTTCATAATTTTAGCCCACAACCTTCGAGCTGCTCTAAATTTTGCTACCTCCTCTAATAAATCATTATGAGCATTAAAGAAAAAAGATAACCTTGGTGCAAAATCATCAACTTTCAATCCAATTTTTATTGCTGCATCCACATAAGCTATTCCATCTGCCAAAGTAAAGGCCACTTCTTGAACTGCTGTGGCTCCAGCTTCTCGGATATGGTATCCACTTATACTAATGGTATTCCACAGAGACATCTCTTTGAAACAAAATTCAAAGATATTGGTAATTAATCTCATTGAAGGGACTGGAGGAAAAATATAAGTTCCCCGAGCAATGTACTCTTTTAGTACATCGTTTTGAATAGTCCCCTTTAGTTTTTTAGGAGCTACTCCTTGTTTTTCCGCTACTGCAATGTACATGGCTAAGAGTACAGGTGCAGGAGCATTTATAGTCATTGAAGTGCTTACTTTATCAAGGGGAATCCCATCAAATAACATCTCCATATCTTTTAAAGAATCTATAGCTACCCCCACTTTTCCTACTTCGCCTAAGGACATATCGTTATCCGAATCATAGCCAATTTGTGTGGGTAGGTCAAAAGCAACACTTAATCCGGTTTGTCCTTGATCTAACAGGTATTTATAACGCTTATTAGATTCTTCTGCTGTGCCAAAACCGGCATATTGACGCATAGTCCAAAATCGGCCTCGATACATAGTTGGTTGCACCCCGCGGGTATAAGGGTATTGTCCAGGGAAATTCAAGTCTTTATTATGGTCAGACTCTTCTAAATTTACAGGAGTATAAAGATGCTCAACCTCTTTCCCTGAACCGGTAATAAATTTATCTTTTCTTTCAGGAAAACGTTCAAGAGTTTTCTGTACAACATTATTTTCCCATTTTTTCTTTGATTGTTTAATTTTTTTCATTTCTTCTTTATCAAACATCTTACACCTCTTTAATAATAGTATCGCGTATCGAGTATCTAGTATCGCGTTTAAAAGACTGTGATAAGTGATATGTAATGAGTAACACGCAACGAAAAATTTAAAGCGAAAAACCATAATTTATTTAGATAGCGTTTGGCATATAGATATTTAGTATATAGTTATCCAGTTACCCTGTTTGCCAGTTTACCGGTTAAAAAAAATTCATATCCATACAACTAATTTACCAAATAACCCTTTTCTCTCTTCACTAAACAATATATACCATTCTTTAATTTTAAGTTTTAAGCTTTGGTTTTACATTTTTCGTTTTGCGCTTTGCGCTACATAATACTTGTTGTGCTATTTTGTTTTTAAAATTTTAAATTATATACAAAAATATTTATTAAAATGACATTTATGCCAGTTATATATTCTAATTCTTTTTTAAGACTTTTTTGAATTTTTAATCCAACCTGGGGAATATCTTCCCCATATCTAAGCATTAAACTAATATTTATTAGAATGCCTTCTTCTTTAATACTGATTTGGGATTTACCCAATTTTACAACTTCTTTGAAATCTTTAAGTATATAAATAATTATATCTAAAATTGCATTTTCAGAAACATATAATTTCCCAAAATAACTAAAAGGCGGCCTCACTATTGCTCTTTCGCCAATTTTCCTTTTGCTATATCTTCTCTTATAAAATATCTCTAATGATTCTAATATATTTACCGGGAATTTTCTTTGTACTTCGATCCCGGGTAAGGGAATAACATGCTTCCCTTCTTTTAATCTAACGGATTTTGCTTCCTCAATTTCTTTCTCAGTAGAAACATCTCCAATCTTTAAAATTCTTTTAGGGGGAGGCAATTCTAAAGTTCTAGTAATTTTATCAATCATCCTAACTGATGTTCCAATAACTAGTATTTTAGCTGGTTTAGCTTTTTTTATTACCCCTATTACTTCATGAGCATGAGAAGGCTCTTCGAAAATAGCTGTCCTAATTGCTTGAATTCTGTTCTTATCTTTTTTTGCAGAATGTCCGGCTAATATTTTATCTTTCCTTATTAAAAGACCATCATCGATTATATAATTTATATTATATTTATGGGCAATTAACAAGGCCTTATAACTTTTACCGGTTCCACTCTCTCCTATTAAAGCAAATATCTCCACTTTTAATTACCTTCTCCCAGAATAATTAGTATCGCGTATCGAGTATTGCGTATTGTGTCTGTTTCCCCCTCACCCTAACCCTCTCCCCCAAAGGGGAGAGGGAATAAATAGTACAATTTCTGTCTCTTGACTACTATTGTCTTTGCTATATACTCGATACTATATACTATCTTTACTCTGTACTATCCTGTATTTTTCTTTTCTTTCTTGACTCGATACTCGATACTATATACTCGATACTATCTTTACTTCTTAGGTTTTACCCAACCTCTTCCTTCTATTGCCTTTGCTACTCGCAGAATAGAGATAAAATAAGCTGCATCACGAGTAAAACACTTCTTTTCCACGGCTAAATCTGCTACCGCATTAAAGGCATTGGTCATGATACGATCGAGTTTTTCTAAAACCTCATCTTTTGGCCAATAGTAATTCATATTATTTTGAACTTCTTCAAAATAAGATACTGTTACTCCACCTGCATTACAAAGGAAATCGGGAATAACATAAACACCTTTCTCCTTTAGCACTTCATCTGCTTCTAAAGTAGTAGGAGAATTAGCTGCTTCAGCATATATTTTAACTGTATTAAAATTAATATCATTAACATTATCTTGAGTTACTGACTGCCCTAAAGCAGCAGGAATAAGAACATTAACATTTTTCTTCAACCAGGCACCACCGGCTTCTTGTTTCCAACCAAAAGATTTAGCCTTTTCTGGATCGATAGTTCCAAATTTATCCAAAGTACCTGGTGCAAGTAAATCTTTAGGGTTAATTCCTTTTTCGCAACTGTAAGTATAGGCTTTTTTGTCTTTAGAATCCCAGCAAGATATAGCTACTACCTTACCACCATACTGAACAAACTTATCACAGGCATACTGAGCAACATTACCTGCACCCTGAATAGAAGCTGTTGCATCTTTAAAATCAATGCCTAACCTCTTTAGTGCTTCTCGAATACAGTAAACTGTGCCGTAACCAGTTGCCTCTGTTCTGCCCAGTGAACCACCTACTCCCACTGCCTTACCGGTAACAAAGCCAGGTTTTCTATTTCTATTAATAGTATCATACTCATCCATTATCCAGAGCATATCCTGAGGATTGGTTGCAACATCAGGTGCAGGGACATCTATTTCAGGACCTACAAAATCATAAACTCTTCTAACCCAACCCCGGCAAAGCCTTTCAGTTTCTCTATCGGACAATTCTCTGGGATCAACAATAATCCCTCCCTTTGCTCCACCTAAAGGAATATCTACGACTGCACATTTCCAGGTCATCATTGTCCCTAAACTTTTTACCATTTCAATTGTTTCATCTTTAGCAAAGCGGATACCGCCTTTAGCTGGTCCACGAGCGGTAGAATGTTGAATTCTAAAACCAGTAAAGGTCTTGGTGGTACCATTATCCATATCTACCGGAATAGTAAATTGTATAGCTCTTTCTGGCTCTCTCATAAATTCCCGCAAAGCAGGGTCAAGATTAAGTAATTCTGCATTATGATCAAATTGAGCCTGTACCATTTCAAAAAGATTCATTTCTTTAGACATTTTTAAAAGCTCTCCTAAATAATTTTTTTTAGAATTTTAATTTAAATTAACAATATTTTAACTAAATTTAAAAATTACCAATTCTCTACTCTGCCATTTACCTCCCTTTTTTAGAATAATTCATCTTATTTATTTTTTCTTGAACTTTTACCCAAAGATAAAAATTCATCAATTGCCCGGGCTGCCACCTTACCATCTCCTACAGCGGAGATTACTGTAGCCGAGCCTCGAACAATATCTCCTCCGGCAAATATCCCTTCTTTAGTAGTAGCTTTGGTGTCATCATCTATAATAAAATAACCCCACTGGTTAATATCAACCCCACTGGCACTGCGGGCTACGATAGGATTAGCTGAAGTTCCGATGGCATCTATAACCATATCTACTTCGATTGTAAAATTAGAACCGGGGATAGGGATAGGTCTTCTTCTACCTGAATCATCCGGTTCACCTAATTCCATCTTCAGACATTCCATTCCCATAACATTACCTTTATCATCACCTAATACTTTAACAGGGAGGGTAAGAAAATTAAAGATAATCCCCTCTTCTTCCGCATGATGGATTTCCTCTGCCCGAGCTGGAACTTCTTTTCGGGACCGGCGATAGATGATATAGGATTTTTCGGCTCCCAATCTTAAGGCTGTACGGGCTGAATCCATAGCTACATTTCCTGCTCCGATAGTAGCTGCCCTTTTGCCTATCTTAATAGGAGTATCATATTCTGGGAAAGCATAAGCTTTCATTAAATTAGAACGAGTTAAAAATTCATTTGCTGAATAAACATCATTTAAATTCTCTCCGGGGATATTCATAAAACGGGGTGCTCCTGCTCCGTTGGCTAAGAAGATGGCATCAAATTCCCGGGTCAGTTCATCTACGCTCCTGGTAGCACCTACTACAAAATTGGTTATTACTTTCACTCCTAATTTTTCAATTTCTTTTACTTCGTATCCTACTATCGATTTAGGAAGTCGAAATTCAGGAATACCATAGACTAAGACTCCTCCCGGTTGGTGTAAGGCTTCAAAGATGGTAACTTCATAACCTAATTTAGCTAAATCAGCGGCACAGGTAAGTCCGGCAGGACCGGAACCCACTATGGCTACTTTCTGTTTTTCTTTATTGATCCGGGGTGGGTTACCATGAATGTTATTTTTGCGAGCCCAATCAGCAACAAATCGTTCTAATCGACCGATAGCTATCGGTTTTTTTTGTTTTTCTAAGATGCAAACCTGCTGACACTGTTCTTCTTGAGGACATACTCTCCCGGTTATGGCCGGAAGGTCATCGGTCTTTAATATTTCCAGATAGGCTCCAGCAAAATCTTCCTCAACAATTTTTTCGATAAATTTAGGGATGTTAATCTCCGCCGGGCAACCGGAAATACATTTAGGGTTTTTACACTGGAGGCATCTTTGAGCTTCATAGATAGCCTGTTCTTGGGTATAGCCCAAGGGCACTTCTTTAAAATTACAAGCTCGCTCTTTAGGGTTTTGCTCAGACATGGACACTTGCTCTCTTTTCATTCTTTCTTTTACTGGTATCATTTCAGCCATTAATTTGCCCTCCCTCCGCAGGTACAGGTATGATTGGGTTGGTGGTAGAGATCCCAGGATTTTTTTTCTGAGCCTTTATAACGAGAAAGACGATTGGAAAATTCTTCCCAGTCTACTAATTGTCCATCAAATTCCGGACCATCGGTGCAGACAAATTTGGTCTCTCCCCCGATGGTAACTCTACAGGAACCACACATTCCGGTACCGTCTACCATAATACTATTTAAGCTGACTATAGTCTCTACCGGATAAGGTTTGGTAGTTTCACAGGTAACTTTCATCATGATGGGTGGTCCAATAGTCCATACCTTCTTGATTGATTTATCTTTATCTAAGAGTTCTTTTAAAACTTGAGTGACAAAACCCTTTCGACCATAACTGCCATCATCGGTAGTAACAATCAGTTCTAAGGAGGCTTTCTTAATCTCCTCTTCCATAATAATTAGTTCCTTGTTTCTGGCTCCGATGATAGAGATAACTTCATTACCGGCTTCTTTTAGGGCACGGGTAATCGGATGGATACAGGCGATTCCGGTACCTCCGCCTACAGTTATTACTTTTCCGTAATTTTTAATCTCGGTTTCCTTCCCCAAAGGACCGATAAAGGAAAATAATTCATCGCCTTCTTTTAAGGTGGAAAGCTCCTCACTGGTCTTGCCTACTATCTGAAAGACGATGCGGATTAGTCCCTCTTCCCGGTTAAAATCGGCAACAGTTAAGGGGATGCGTTCTCCCTTTTCCTTGATCATTAGAATAATAAATTGACCGGGTTTGACGGCGGAAGATACTTCTGGTGCTTCTATCCACATTGAGTAGATAATTTCGTGTAATCTTTGTTTGTTAACTACTTTGTACATTTTATCTCCTAAATTTTACTCAATTACTACTATAAATTTGCTGAAATTTCTGCTGTATCTTTAGCAATCATTAACTCTTCATTAGTAGGAATTACCATAACCTTTACTCTTGAATTATCATTGCTTATGATGGCTTCTTTTGCATAAACTTTATTTTTTTCCGGGTCAATCTTTATTCCTAAAAATTCTAATCCTTCGCAGGCCTCAGCTCTGGTTTCTTGAGAATTTTCTCCAATCCCCGCTGTAAAAACAATTACATCAAGCCCTCCCATAGCTGCTGCATAAGCTCCAATATATTTTTTTATACCATAAGTAAAAACAGAAATAGTTCTTATAGCTCTTTCATCACCCTGATCTGCTTTCTTTCTTAAATCTCGTTTATCGCTTGAAATCCCTTCCGATAGGCCCAAGAATCCACTTTCTTTATAGATAATTTTATTGATTCCTTCAACAGTAAGTTTTTCTTTATCCATTAAAAAAGGGATAATTGCCGGGTCGAGATCTCCGCAACGAGTTCCCATTATTATACCTGCAACTGTCCCAAATCCCAAGCTGGTATCTATGGAAATTCCGTTTTTTACAGCACTAATGCTTGAGCCATTCCCTAAGTGGCAAGTAATTATTTTAAGCTCATCTATAGGTTTTTTTAAAATTTCTGCTGCTCTTTGAGCCACGTATTTATGCGAGGTTCCATGGAATCCATATCTTCTTACTTTATATTTCTTGTAATATTTATAAGGAATACCATAGAGATAAGCACATTCCGGAATAGTCTGATGAAAAGCAGTATCAAATACTCCCACTTGGGGCACTCCGGGCATTAGCTCTTTACAGACTTCTATACCTAAAATATTAGGCGGGTTATGTAAAGGGGCAAGTTCGATACATTCTTTTAAGGCATCCATAACTTCATCGGTAAGTAAAACCGAGCCGGAAAATTTCTCCCCAGCATGAACTACTCTATGTCCTACCGCTACTATTTCAGAGATATCCTTAATTACACCATAATCCGGATGAAGTAAGGCATCCTTCATCAATTTAATCCCTACCCTATGGTTAGGAATATCCTGATGGGTTATAACCGATTCCCTGTTAGAAGGATAATGATTAATAATTGAATCAGAAATTCCAATCCTCTCCACCAAACCTTTAGCCAGTACCGACTCATCGGTCATGTCAAATAACTGATATTTTATGGATGAGCTACCACTATTTACTACTAAAATTTTCATTTTATTCTTAATCTCCTTTTTCGCAAATTATTATTTTTTATTACTTGATTTCCTATTTTTTTGTTTTTAAATCTTTAGCAATATCATACCCCAGGAGCAATGCTTTTTCGTTTACTTCCTTTGCCTTAGCTGGAACCCTGGAACACACTGCCTTTTGAATAGCTTCTTGGGGAACCACTTTAGTTAGCCCTACAATTATTCCTAATGAAATAATATTGGTAACTAATTTTGTTCCAAATTCTTTTTGCGCTGTTTCGGTAATGGGAAATAAATATGTTTTGTTTGAGATATTAGGAACCTCTGTTACCAATGTAGAATCAGCAACCAAGATACCGTCTTTATTCAAATTTTTAACATATTTATCACAAGCTGTCTGAGTTAGAGCTAAAAGAATATCCGATTTTATTACTTTAGGATAATCTATCGTATTATTACTTATAACTACTTCTGATCTACTTGCTCCTCCTCGGGCTTCTGGCCCATAAGACTGGCTTTGAACCGCTTCTTTTCCATCATATATACCAGCTGCTTCGGCTAAAATTATACCGGCTAAAATTAGTCCCTGGCCTCCGGAACCGCTTAAACATATTTCAATTCTTTCTTTCATTATTTATTGTCTCCCATCTCCTGAGCTTTTTTTATAATTTCTTTATATCGTTCGGTATAGTCTGGCCTATCTTTGCTTAAAAATTCGCCTATAGCATATTTTCCCTTCTTTTCATCAGAGGAAAGCCCTTCCCATAGTTTTCTGGAAACTGCTATATCTTTTATCCATTTTAACATATCAACCGGTAATTTCATTTTATTCATCTTACCGTAAGATACAGGGCAATCAGATATTATTTCTACTACTGAGAATCCTTTTTTATCTAAAGCCTTTTTTATTAAAAAAGTGGACTGCCGAACATTATAAACCGTTCCTCGAGCCACATAACTTGCCCCTGCTGCAATAGCCAGTTCAGCCAAATCAAAGGATTGATCAATATTTCCATAAGGTGCAGTAGAACCAAATTTACCGGTAGGAGTAAGGGGTGAATATTGACCTCCGGTCATTCCATATGTCATATTATTAATAATTATAGCAGTTAAATCGATATTACGCCGTGCGGCGTGGATAAAATGGTTTCCTCCAATTGCTGCACAATCTCCATCTCCCATAACTACTATTACTTTTAAATCAGGATTGGCCATTTTTATACCAGTAGCGAAAGGTAAAGCTCTCCCGTGGGTAGTATTCATGGTACAAAAATCTACATATCCGGTAATTCGACTGGAGCAACCTATGCCAGAAACCGCTACAATTTTATCCTTATCCCAATTTAAATCATCTATGGCTCGTATTATGGCACCTAATACAATGCCATTTCCACATCCTGGGCACCATATATTGGGAAACATCTCTTCTCTAATATAATTCTCAATTACTGTCTTCATTTCTTTATCTCCTCCTGGATCTTTCCTAATATTTCTATGGGATTAATCAATTCACCATCTACCCGGCCATAAGGCACAACCCGACATTTTCCCTGGGAAGCTCTTTCTACTTCTAAAACCATTTGACCTAAATTCATTTCCGGAACTATAATTAGATCTACCTGCCGAGCCAGCCTGTTTACTTCTTCAGAACAGAAAGGCCAAATGGTTAATAATTTCAATAAACCTACTTTTAGCCCTTCTTCTCGAGCTAATTTTACCGTTCTCTCGGCAGCTCTTGCTACTGAACCATAAGCGATCAAAGCAATTTTAGCATCATCTAAAAAATATTTTTTGTTAATTATTATATCTTTAATATTCTTCTGAATCTTATTATGTAAACGCCTTATAAAAGCATCTATTTCTTGGGAGTCAGAAGTAGGTAAACCTTTATAATTATGAACCAAACCGGTTATATGATAACGGTATCCTTCTCCAAAGTTGGCCATAGGAGGAACTCCATCTTCATCAGGTTTAAAAGGTAAGTATTCTTCAGGGGGAACGGTAGGTTTTTTTCGGTTTATCACTTCAATACCTTCTGGAGCAGGAATCTCTACCTTTTCCCGCATATGAGCAATAACTTCATCCAGGAGTAAAATAACCGGGGTTCTATATTTTTCACTAAAATTAAATGCTTTGATAGTTAAGGTAAGTATCTCATTAACGGTGGAAGGAGCAAGAGCTATGATGGGGTGATCTCCATGAGTTCCCCATCTTGCCTGCATCATATCACCTTGAGAAGGTTTAGTGGGTAACCCGGTGCTTGGTCCTCCTCTTTGAGCGTTAACTACTACACAGGGTATTTCGCTAATAATGGCAAAACCTAAATTTTCTTGTTTCAAGCACATTCCGGGACCTGAAGTAGCAGTCAGAGATTTTAATCCAGCTATAGAAGCACCAATTACCGCTGCCATACTGGCAATTTCATCCTCCATCTGCATAAATTTTCCGCCAATTTTAGGTAATTTTCGAGCCATATTTTCAGCTATTTCTGAAGAGGGAGTTATGGGATAGCCGGCAAAAAATCTAACTCCGGCTAATAATGCTCCTTCAGTACAGGCTTCGTTCCCTTGTAGTAATTTTATATTTTTTTTCTTTTTTAGATTATTCATCTTTCTTCTCCACTCCTTCCACGGTAATAGCAAAATCCGGGCATCTTAATTCACAAAGACCGCATTTTATACAAGCATCAATATTTTCAGGAATAGGTTTCCCTTGATCATCAGGAACCAATACATCCTTGGGGCAAAATTCAATACAGATACCACATGATTTACACCATTCTCTGCGGACTGATATCTTCACTGAATTATTTTGATAAACTTCAAATAACTTTTTTTGCTTCATATCTTTTCTGATATGCCTCCTTCTCTTTTAATGTCTAAAATGGCTAATTTTAACATACTCATAGAACCTTTATCGGGAATATAAATAAACTCAATGAGGGGAATTTGGGGGGAAATTATTTTTTTTACTTCCTTCTTTCTCCCCGGAGAGGTTGTCACAATATCTGTGTGGGCTAAGAATTTTTTTACTTCGTTTCCATCATGAGAAGTGGTAAATTTAAAACTTAAGAATTTCATTCCTGCCTGTTTTATAGATTGGAAAACTCTTTGGGCAAACTTATCGGTAATACATACCAGGCCAATATTTTTATCTTTGGAAGATAAATGAGCAATGTTTACCATAGTTTCCATTAGAGGATCTAAGGCGATGGCAAGAACCCTCTGTTTTTGATCGACAAGAAATTTTTTAACTTCATCATAATGAAAAAAGGTAGTAACTACTAAATCTATAGATTTAATTCTTTCTCTAAAAGTATCTGGTTCTTTATAAATCTCATCTATTAATATGGGAATTATGGAAATACCGGTTCCCAATTCTATCCCTTTGGTAAAAAAATACAATTGCTCCTGATTACATTCAATAAAAGCTATGTTAATATTTTTTAATAATTTTTCTTTTTCTTCTATTTTCTTTTTTACTAATTTTTTGAACTCGCCTAACTCAAAATTTAACTCCAGAGCTTCATTAATAGTAACATCAATGATCTCTTCTATTTTTGATAGGTTATTATTCGTTTTAGATTTGGTAAACTTAGAGGTTTTCGGATTGGGGAAGGTTCCCCTCCCCGGGATAGATAGTATTATATTCTCCAATACTAATTCTTTGTAGGCCATACTTACTGTATTTCTGCTAACTTGCAAGCTTTCTGATAAATCTCTTTCAGTTGGCAGTTGCTCCCCTTCTTTCAAATTATCATTTTCTAATAATTTTTTAATCTGTTGTTTTATCTGAAGATATAAAGGAATTCCGCTTTTCTTATCAATATCAATTTTCATAAAAAGGCTTCCTCTCTAAAACGATAAATCTGTGTTCTAATATTGGACTAATGGACTAATGGATTGGTCTTTATATAAGAATAACATATATTCCCAAAAAATCAATATATTTTTAGAAAAAATATATTAATTCTCCAATTGACCAATTAACCGATTTACTAATTGAATAGTTAGGAAAGAAAAAATAGGATGCAGAAAGCAGAAGCTAGAATATAAAATAGTGAATGGTCGTTAGTATTTAATTAGCGTATAGCGTACAGCGGGTAGCGTATAGAAAAACAGTATACTATGATGATTTAAAACTGAAAGCGGAAAGAGTAATCGTATCTCGTATCTCGTGAATCGTATCTCGCAAAGATAATAAAAACCGAGAATCAGAAAAAATTCGTATTGGGTATTAGGTAAAGAAAGAAGAAAAAAAGCACCTTTCTTCTTTTTATCTATCTACCTCACTAAAGTTTACATTAACGAAGAAACCATAATTAAAAATTCAAAACTTTTTTGATAAAATATTACTTTTAATGTAAAGGTCGTATTTATCCGCCCCAAGTTATTCTGGTAATTTTTTTAGCTCATTACGGGCAGACACAAGATCTGCCCTTACATCTTTTTATTTCTATTTTCGCGATACGCAATACGCAATACTCGATACTAATTAGGTTTCTGACTTCTATTTTCTTTACTAAATACTATTCACTAACAACTATTTAGTTATTTTCGATTTTGTCTTGACTTTAAATTTTGAGTTATGGCTTTGCTTTACGCTTTTATTTTCTTCCTATACGCTCTACGCTAAGCGCTATACGCTTTTTATTCAGCTATTCTTCCAAAACTATTACTTTTTGTTCTTTAAGTAAGATCTGGGATAGTAAAGTAATTCCTATTAATGCCAGCCCCAATAAATTTATTATATAGTTTGATGGTATTATCATAAAAGAACCTGCTAAGAGCATCATTCTTTCATAAAATTTAGTCTCTCTAATCAGGTAACCCTGCATACCTCCAGCTATACCAATCGACATTGCTGTAGCTAATAATAAGAAAAACCCCAATTTAGCTAAATTCAAATCTGTAATAAAATTCCAGGAAATTAATTCAGGATGAAATATAAACATAAAAGGTAATGTATATCCCGGAATAGCCAATTTAGTAGATTCTATCCCTACTTTCATTGCTGGAGCTCTGGCTATTGCTGCTCCGGCAAATACTGCTAACATTACCGGGGGAGTAATATCAGCCAATATACCATAATAAAAAACAAACATATGAGGCAGGATAAGATGAGTATTTTCAGCCATTAATCTAATTAAAGCAGGGGCAATTAAAGTAGCCATTATAATGTAGTTAGCAGTAGTAGGAATGCCCATTCCTAAGACCAGAGAAGCTAAAGAAGCTAAAATTAAGGCGACAGGTAAAATCCCCCGCGAAACTTCAAACACGATTCCGGTAAATTTAAGTCCTAATCCGGACATGGTAGTAATCCCTACAATGATTCCTGCTGCGGCACAAGCTACTGCTACCGTAGTAGCAGAAATACCTGCTTCAGTTATGGCTTCTAAAAATTTCTTCGGGGTTAACCTGGTCTTTTTACTAAACATGCTAACTATAATTAATACTACTATACTGAGTACTACTGATTTTTGTGGGGAATAACCTTGTACCAACAAGTATATTAAAGCAAAAATGGGAGCTAATAAAATCCATCCCGTTTTTAAAGTATTTAATAGATTGGGTAATCGATCTCTGGAAAGGCCGCGTAAACCAATTTTTGCTGCCTTAAAATCTACGGCCATAAATAAGGCGAAATAATAAAATAAGGCAGGGAAAATTGCCGCTTTAGCAATTTCAATATAAGGAACTCCTAAAAATTCGGCCATAATAAAAGCAGCAGCCCCCATAATTGGCGGCATTATCTGGCCACCAGTTGAAGCAACCGGTTCTACCGCCCCAGCAAAGACCGAACTATAACCTATACTCTTCATTAAAGGTATAGTAAAACTACCGGTAGTAACTGTATTGGCTGTAGAGCTACCTGATACAGTCCCCATCATACCACTGGAAACTACTGCCGCTTTAGCTGGCCCGCCTCTGGTATATCCGGTTAAGGCAGTTGCAAAATCAATAAAAAATTTACCTGCCCCAGTCTTATTTAATATAGCTCCGAATAAAATAAAGAGGTAGACAAAACTCGCTGAAACGCCTAAAGGAGTTCCGAATATTCCCGCATCAGTCAGATAGAGATAATAGGCTACTCTCTTTATAGAAAAGGTCCCATGAGAAAACCTTCCCGGCATATAAGGCCCAAAGACTAAGGCGTATAAAAGAAAAAATGTTGCCACTAACATTAAAGGAAGACCCACCGCTCTTCGGGTTGCTTCCAAAGTAAGTAAGACCAAAATAACTCCTAAAAAAACATCCATGGGATTTGCAGCACCCGCTCGCCAGACCAACTCTTTATAATTAGTAAGTATGTAATAACATAAAATTATAGATATGCCAATAAATATCAAATCGTAAAATTGTATTTTATCTCTGGGAGTTTTTTTACTACGGGCAAAAAGACTAAAGGTTAAAGTTAAGATAAACATAAAATGGATAGAACGTTGGATTAAGCTAAAATATGCTCCAAACCATCCGGTATACATATGAAAAATAAATAATCCGATAGAAGCAACTATGATAGGAATAGACCATAAACCGGGTAAATTTCTTTTATTTTTGGTTTCAATCTCTTCGATTTCTTTTAATATTTTTTTATCAACTTTTACTTCAATTTCGTCACTATTTTCTTTATCAGTCTGTAAATTTTCCTTTTCTTTATTTATCATTCATGCCTCCTTCAGTGGCGACAATTATATCTATGGGGTCCCCTCTATCAGTCAAAGAAGATAGAATAAATTCTCTCTCTTTATATCTTATCTTTTGCTCTACGGTAAAAGCCACCCGTAAAGGAAGTATTTTCATCTCCCTGTTTACATTTACTATTACTAATTTATCTGAATATCTTATATCTTTAGAAGGATGACATTCTTGTCCCACCCCATACCAGGGATATTCCTCGATAAGCAGACAAAATATTCCGTCTTCTCTTATTTCAAAAGTATCATATACTGGATTTAAATCCTTTGAATTAATATATTCCAAATAAAATTTATCGCCGACAGCAACTTCAATTTTAACTAATACGGTATCATTTTTTCTGTTAATAATCTCTAAATAATATTGTGCCTGCTTATTTTCTTTATTATTTACAAAATATAAAATTGTGATAATAAAAAAAATAATCAGGGAAACCATAATGGTTCCCCTGATTATTCTACTAAACATTAAAGTAGTCCCTTCTCCTTGAAGTATTTTACTGCGCCAGGATGCATTTCAATACCTACTTTCACACCATTTTCAGGAATTAATTTCTTTGCAGAAGGATGTACATTGAATATATCTTCTGCATTTTCAAATAGTGTTTTTACTAATAAATATGCAGTATTTTCGTCGATATCCTTATTTATCACCACATCATTTCCATCTTGAATAGCTACAACATCGTAATCTTGCCCCTTATAAGTATTGGCAGGTATTTTACCTTCCTTGTAATAAGTATATTTGGAAGTTAATTCTTCAACAATATCTTTATCCACTGATATAAAATAGACATCTCTTACTGCAGTAACTTCACTTACGACAGAACCTGGAAGGGAGAAATTCCAAAATACCACATCAACATTCCTATCTTTTAAAGCTTGGGCTGCTTCAGGTTGAGAGTAATAACTTATTTTCATATCATCATAAGTTAAGCCGGCAGTTTCAATAATCAATCGAGCTACAGTTTCATTTCCGCTTCCCGGGGCACCTACTGAAACTTTCTTTCCTTTTAAATCTCTAATAGATTTAATATTCGGGTCTAAAGTTAAAATATGTTCGGGTGCAGGATACATGGAAAATAATCCCAATATAGGTTGAGGAGTACCCTTAAACGGATCTACTTCTCCTTTATAAGCTTTAAAGGAAACACTGGACATTGCCATTCCAATTTGGATTTCGTTGCTGCCTACCAATCTAGAATTTTCTACTGATGCTGCGGTTGATTCAGCAGTTACTTCAATTCCTTCTGCTTTCAATAATTTCGTCCAGAGATCAGCCATTGCACCACCTAAAGGATAGTAAGTTCCTCCGGGGCTACCAGTTCCAAAAGTAATATGAGTAGCAGCTAAACTAATTCCGGAAAACATAAATACTATTAAACTAACTATTAATATTATGCTTAAATGTTTTTTCATCTTGATACCTCCATTTTTTTTTAAAATTCACTACACTTACTAACGAAAATCTGCACTAAGCTAAAAGCTTAGCTTATCTTTAATTCTTTTATACCACCACCTCCTATAGTCAATTTTTCTTCTTAGGAGTTAAAATTTTAATAGTAGTACCAAATTGACTTGTATTCTTCGATATCTTCCCCTCTCTTCGCTAGTTCTTGAAGATATTTATAAATAGAAATATCTTTATAGACGTAGGGCTCAACTGGAGCTATACCCTTTTCCCATGGATGCCACAAATAAATTCTTCTCCCCTCTTTACTTATTCCTATTAGCTCTCTGTCTTGTCCTGCCCTTACATGATTTTTGCCTAAACGAGGAACATTAAATACCGGTTCATCGGTCCGAAAAATAC
>Ga0307428_1000498_pt1 | contig 25023 bp, 19 predicted proteins | sample SalMarWE160240MG_FD_202161 | JGI IMG/M metagenome (GOLD analysis project Ga0307428, IMG submission 202161) | Salt marsh sediment microbial communities from the Plum Island Ecosystem LTER, Massachusetts, United States - WE1603-240 | ecosystem: Environmental > Aquatic > Marine > Intertidal zone >...
CTCGCCCTCTATTTTATCATTTCTATTACTTTTATTCAGTTGATTTTTATAACAACTTCCCTGTATTATGACACAGCCTGATCTGCTTCGTTACAGCGCATTCGTGGTGAAGGACCACAACTTCATGCGCTGTGCCTTGCATCTGCAGCAAGCTTGGCTCGTGAATAACCCACGTTTCCTGAATTATTCATAAAGAATGCCGATACCGTTATTTAACATTGATGATATCTGCTTTTCAAAGATTTTGAATATCGACTGAAAAATGCTATTATAAAACAAGCTTCAGGAAAGGATACGGAGAGGTGCTGGAGTGGCTGATCAGGGTCGCCTGCTAAGCGATTGTACCGTTAATAAGCGGTACCGTGGGTTCGAATCCCACCCTCTCCGCCAGTGATACTGATTATTCATTTTGAAGTTTCCATTCGGCTGCCATTTTTTTAAGTGTAGAATCTGCATGTTCAAAGAACATCATGTATGATTTACAAAAGTGATTGCGTCCTTTATCTCGGGGATCGCGCAGGCGGTCTTTAGTACATCCCCCCCTGCAGTAATGAAGCCACTGGCATTCTTTACAATCGCTGGGAATAGAGGCTTTCATCTTGCCGAATTTGTTCTGGCGATCGGAATTTAGCATAGCCTTCAAATTGTTCTCCATCACGTTACCAAGCAGCCAATCAGGCTCAACGAAGAAATCGCATGAATATACATTCCCATTGTGCTCTATGACCACGTAAACTCCGCACTCTTCCTGCAATGTACATTCAGGTGGGGGGAGACCGACGTAATTGTAAAACACGGAATCGAAAAAGCGGATAGATGTGGAAGGCTTATTTTGGACAAAATCAGCAAGCCACAAATCGAACAATCTGCATAGGAATTCTCCATATTTTACTGCGGGAACGGAAAAAGAGGCTGCCCTTGTTGGATTTTTTGGATCTGTTTCTACGCAGGGAATAAACTGCATGTAATTCAGTCCGAGTGACTTATGATATTGGTATATTTCATCCGGGAACCGGACCGAATAATCATTTAAAACTGTTAAAGCGTTGACTTCTACACCGGAATCCAGCAATAACTTTGCCTTGTCAACTACAAGTGCCCAGGATCCTTTCCCGTTTCGCAGCCTGCGGTAATGGTCATGTATATGTTTAGGCCCATCTAACGACAATCCCACTAAAAAACTGTATTTTTTAAGAAATCTTGCCCATTGTTTGTTGATCAAAAGGCCGTTTGTTTGGAGTCCGTTTCCAACATTCTGAGCATATCCGTATCGCTGTTGAGCCCTGACAATTTTATCGAAAAATTGCAGTCCCATCAATGTTGGTTCTCCGCCCTGCCAGGCGAACGATACCTGCTGTTCGCCGTATGTCAAGGCCTGCCTAATCATTTCTTCCATTATCTCGTCACTCATCCGGTGGGTGTTAACGCCTGAGAACAGCTTGGATTTTTCCAGATAAAAACAGTATGTACAGGCCATGTTGCAGTCAGGTCCAGCAGGTTTTACAAGGATGGAAGATAGCGGTTTTTGGCGGTGTGAATAATCCACCTTAGTTATTCCTTAAACAGCAGTTCGCGTTAATCATATCTATTCTACATTTATATTTTAATTGGATATCATAGTCAAATTGCCTTAATAAGAGTATAATCGTTAATATGAAATTAAGGACGATAACAACAGGTTTTAACCTTGATCCGGCCAGGGCAGAGGACCAAATCAGGAAGGTCAGCGATTTTACGAATTACGTAAAGAAAGTATTTGAGCAGAACGGGTATATTGTTCAAACAATCCGTATAGCGACTCAACCGTGGGAAAAATATTTTACTTCCAAGAGTCAAATATTGAGGTTAGTTGAAGGTATAGAAGATTATACTAATAGATACAGCATTAATTATTTCAATATTGGGACAACGCTTGATTCAAGTAATATTTTACTCATATTTGACATGATAAAGAATACTTCCATCGGATTTTGTACTGTTCTTGTTTCTGATGATAGAAAGATTAATTATGAAGCAGCGAGGCAAACAGCTAAATTGATGAAGAAACTGTCAAGGATAGATAAAGAAGGTTTTGCCAATTTAAGGTTCGCAGCTATATTTAACACAAAACCTGGAAGTCCGTTTTATCCTGCAGCATATCACAAGGGCAAGACTTCTTTTGCTATAGGAACGGAAAACAGTGGGCTTGTGTATAAGGCATTTTCGAAAGCAAAGAATATAGAAGATGCAGGGAGGTATCTAAAAAAAATCCTGACTGATGAATTTAAAGGTATCGAGAGAATTGCCAATAAAATAAGCAGTGAAGAGAAGATAAAATATGGTGGAATCGATGTTTCTATTGCGAGTTCTGTGGATCGAAAGGAAAGTATTGCTTATGCTTTTGAAAAGCTCGGCTTAGGAAAATTCGGTGAATCGGGGACACTTGCTATTGCAAAACTAATTACTGATACATTGCGAGATTTGAAAGTAAAAAAATGTGGTTATTCGGGACTTATGCTGCCTGTCCTCGAAGATTATGGGTTAGCCAAAAGGAATAGTGAAGGTAAGTATAATTTGGCTAATTTGCTGCTATATTCATCTGTGTGCGGGACAGGGTTGGATACTATTCCACTGCCAGGAGATGTATCAGAAAAAAAGCTTTATGCATTGCTTTTAGATGTAGCATCTCTTTCAATTAAATTGAATAAACCGCTTTCAGCAAGATTAATGCCTATCCCGGGAAGAAAACCAGGTGAATTGACTTTTTATAAATTCGAATATTTTATTAATAGTAAAGTTATGAAGATATAGACTAGTTTTTCTTTTTCTTGCCTTTTTTGAACATTTGCTGAAAGTGCTTGCTAATGTTTTTTATATCCTTGCTTTCTTTTCTTGCCTTTTTCTTATGAAACTTTTTATCTGTTTCGGGAAAAAAGTTGCTTATTTTATCATCTTCTGCAGATTTTAAAGTTATGCTCACAGTATATGAAACTTTTTTGCCTTTTTTATTTTTCTGTTCGATATTTTTCATTATTCTCTTGCATACAATTTCAGCATCTCTTTTTTTTGTGTGGGGCAGTAAAATTACAAACTCGTCTCCTCCATATCTTGCAACAACATCAACTATTCTTGTGTTCTTTTTCAATATCCGGGCCAGGTCTTTTAAAATATTGTCGCCTGCTGAATTTCCATGTTGATCGTTTATTTTTTTAAAATCGTTTATATCAATAATTATCAGAGAAAGTCCATGACTGTAACGCTTATATCTTTCTATTTCCTTATTTAATTGTTTATCGAAATTGCTTTTATTGTATACGCCAGTTAAAGAATCAATATTGGCCAGATTTTTTAAAGAACTCAAGTAAAAAACATTTTCTATAGCAGCAGCAGCATAATCAGCAATAGTCGTTAAAATTTTGACGTCTTCTGGAGAAAATGGTTTCTTATTTGTCTTGTTGATTAACTGGATAACACCTATGATTTTGTCGATGCGACTGCTTAATTTTGGGTCCTTTTGGGCATCTTCAATCAAGACAGGCTGACCGGTTTCTACAACTTTGTTTGCGATGCTTTCTTCTTTTGGAATCCTCTTATTTTTCAATTTGCTGGCATTTTTGCCCCAAACCAGTTTGAAATAGAGTTTTTCCGTTTTTTTATCGATAAGTAAGAGAGACCAGTTGACTGGAGCAAAGATTTTACCGATTTTTTCCATTACCCGGTTCATTGCTTCATTTATTGTTTTCACTGCAGCGATTCCAACTTCTACATCTACAAAAGCAGAGAGTTTAACAAAATCATCCAGGTTTTCTAGTTCTTTTTCTTTATCAATCTTGTATGTTGCTTTTTCCCGCATTTGCTTATGACAAACTTATAGCACAGGAATATAAAGAGGTCAAATATTCAATCGAATCCTGTTAATGTCCTGCCCTCTTTTGAAAAGAATACTGGATAATGCTAATGTTTTACATCCTTTCTAGCTGAGGTATCCCCATGAGGGAAAGTGCCTGGTTGAGGATTTTTTTTTGGTAATAAATAGTCAAGATGCGGATATTCTTAATTTCCATATTTTCTTCAGACAGGATTTGATATTTGTGGTAATATGCATTGATTTTTTGACAGAGATTGAAGGAATATTTGGCTAGATGAGAAAATTCAAGAGAGCGGATAGAATGCAGCACCTCTTCATCAAGTTTTGAAGCCTGGAGGACAATATCCCAAAAATCAGACATCTCTGATTCTGGCAAATCATCAAATGAGATTTTCCCTGGTGAGATGAGCGATAGAATCTTTTCTTCTTCAATTCCTTCTCTTTCTTTAAGCTTGCGGAATATGCTGTTGATGCGGACAGAAGTGTATTGGAGGTAGACTCCTGTCTCTCCTTCAAAATTAAGTGCCTCGTCAAAATCAAATATGATGAGAGAGTTATTTGTAAATTTGAGCATGAAGTAGCGGAGGGCCCCACAGGCAATTTTATGGGCAGCAGTGCTTTTTTGGTCAAGAGAAAATTGAGGATTTCTTTTATTCACCTCTGCTAAAGCTTTTTCTTCAAGGCGGTCCAGCAGATCATCGGCTTTAACGCCGACTCCTTTTCTCCCTGAAACTTCGAGGAAAGTTTTTGTGCTGCCTTTCTCTTCCAGTTCCAGATCAAGTTCCTTAAGGCTTTTTGGGGAAAGAGCGACCATTTCGTATGAGAAGTGGATGGATTTTTCAGCTTCTTTGATAAATTTAAGAGATTTTAATCCCTGGATTACGATTTTTTGCAGGTAAGACTGTCTTGAATCTATAACATTATAAACCAGGCTGCCTTTTCCGAAACTGGCAGAGAATGTGGTTGGAGCTGATGATGTTATCCATATTACTTTTCCGTTCTGCTTTACAAAAGGTTTATAATAAAAATCTTTTCCTAAAAGGCCAAATTTCCAGAGCTGGTAAGCGATATCTTTCCCGACGTAAGTAACTGTTCCGTCAGAACGAACAATTATTTTTTCCTTATCAAGATCATCTTCAAGTTTCATGACCCAGCATCCTTTGTTCAATCCTGTATCTGATAAAGAGATGGCATTTTTCTTTTTAAGAAGGTTGAAGGCCTTTTCCCAGAATTTTAATCCTAGAATACTGCTTTCGCATGGAAGAACATCATAGCTAATATCGAGTCTCTGCATGGTTTGAAGATGGGCATTTATGATTCGCCGTGAGACGTATTCTGCTATTTTGAATTCGGGATTTCCCCCTTTTTCTATTTTTTTTAGAATTTCAGATTTTCTTTTTAAAGATTCTGGATGATCTTCTAGATATGAAGTAACTTTCGTATAGAGATCCCAGCAGTAATAATCGAATTTGCCTTTGATTTTTTGAATATGTTCCAGAGTTTTTTTCTCCAAATCCATAAATCCGAAGACAATATCTACCACTTGGACTCCAGTGTCATCTATGTAGTTTTGAATCTCAACATCTTCTCCTTTGAATTTGAGACAGCGTGCTAAAGTGTCTCCTAGGACAGCGTTCCTTAAATGGCCGATATGTGCAGCTTTATTAGGATTAATGTTGGTATGCTCTATAATGACTTTTTTCTCCTGGGGAAGGAGAGAAGTGTTTCCGGAAAAGAGGATTTTCTGGGAGAAAAAATTTCTTCTATCCAAATAAAGGTTAATGTATCCTCCTCCTGCTGCCTCGATTCTTTCAACTCCTTTAAGAGATGAAAGCTGAGGGATGATTTCAAGTGTCAACTCTCTTGGCTGCTTCTTTGTTTTTTTTGCCAGGAGAAAGGGGAATGCCAGGGCCAGGTCTCCCATTTTGATTTGAGGAGTATATGTAATTTCCAGATCTTCTCGTTCCAGAGGATATTTATCTTTCAGGAGTTTGTAGATTTTTTCTTTAAGATAGAATTTTAATTCCTTCATGATGGAGTTCTCATTATAACAAATTTGGCCAATTGGGCAAGGCAGTAGAGAATTTTTCTTGCATCGAGGGTTGTTATATGATACTAAATTTTATTATAGAAATGAGATATAATAAAGGAAAACCATGAAAAAGACACGTCTTAATAGCTTCCATAAAAGTCATAAAGCCAGGATGGTCGAGTTCTTTGGTTGGGAGATGCCAATTAAGTATTCTGGGATAATCCAAGAGCATCTTGCAGTACGCAATAGAGCTGGATTGTTTGATGTGAGCCACATGGGAGAAATCCTTATTTCAGGAAGTCAGGCCCTTGATTTTGTCCAGTATTTAACGCCAAACAATGCGGCCCGTTTAACTGAGGGGAAGGCACAGTATTCTGCCTTAACTACTCCACAGGGGACTTTTGTTGATGACCTTTTAGTTTATTTTCTGGATGAAAATAAATATTTTTTGGTTGTTAATGCATCTAATTCTGATAAAGATTATGAATGGATCCTCAGTCATAAACAAGGTTTTAATGTTAAGGTTGAGAATCAGAGTGATGATTATTCACAGCTTGCTATTCAGGGGCCAAAGGCTTTAGAAATTCTTCATGTGCTGACAGATATTGATTTAGAAGGAATGAAGCCCTTTAATTATAGCAGAGGAAAGGTTGCTGGTATTGAATCTATTGTTTCGCGTACTGGTTATACAGGAGAAGATGGGTTTGAAATTTATACTCTTTCTTCTAACCCAGGTATAATCTGGGAGGCTATCATAGATAAAGGCAAACCTTTTGGTATCCTTCCTGTTGGCCTCGGAGCTCGTGATACTCTCAGGTTGGAAGCCATGTTAAGGCTGTATGGGAATGATATTGATGAGACCACAACCGTTCTGGAGGCAGGCCTGCGCTGGATTGTTAAGTTTAAGAAAGGAAATTTCATGGGAAGAGAAGTTCTACTTAGACAAAAAGAAGAAGGAATCAAAAGAAAAATTATTGGGTTTGAAGAAATGGGCAGAGGAATTGCCCGTTCACATTATCCTGTTTTCATAGAGGGGAAGAAGGTTTCTGAAGTGGCTTCAGGCACTTTTTCTCCGTATTTAAAGAAAAGTATTGGGACTACTTATCTTCCTGTTGAATTTACAGAGATCGGTACTGAATTTGGAATTGGGATAAGAGGAAGTATTGTCAATGCTAAAGTTGTCCCTACTCCTTTTTATAAGCGTAGTTAGAAAAACACAGAAACAAAAATAATATACAATATTTTGAAGGATTGAAGAATTTCCGTTGCCAGTAACAGGTCACATATGACATGTAACTGGCACAGAGGAGGAAAATATGTATCCAGATGATTTTTATTTTACAAAAGAGCATGAGTGGGCAAGGTTAGAAGAAGATGAAGCAGTCGTTGGGATCTCAGATTTTGCTCAAAAACAACTCGGAGATGTAGTTTTTGTGGAAATGCCTCACGTTGGAACACAATTGAAATTCCATCAATCTTTGGGAGTAGTTGAGTCTGTTAAGTCTGTCTCTGATATTTATTCCCCTCTTTCGGGCGAAGTCACCGAGGTGAATGAAGAATTGAGTGATTCCCCTGAGTTGTTAAACGAAGACCCTCATGACAAAGGATGGATAATTCGTCTAAAGATCAAGGATGCTTCGGAAGTTGAAAAGTTGATGTCTGCTTCTGAATACGAGAAATATCTTGAGGGGCTTGAAGAGTAATCTTTTATAAAATAATTCGAGGATGGTTTGAAGAATGAGCTATATACCTTTAAGTGATAAAGATAAGAAAGAAATGCTGACCAAAATTGGAATTTCTTCTGTTGAAGATCTTTTTCATTCGATTCCAGAAAATATAAAATTAAAAAAAGATCTTAATTTGTCCGGTCCTTTGTCAGAGCTTGAACTCATTCAATATTTTGAAGGAAAAGCCCGGAAAAATAAATATGCTAATTTCCTTTCCTTTTTAGGTGCCGGAGTTTACCGTCATGTTATACCTGCTGTTGTGGATTATTTAAGTAACAGGGGGGAATTCATTAGTCCTTACACACCTTATCAACCGGAAGTAAGCCAGGGAACACTCCAGATTATTTTTGAATTCCAGAGTCTTATCTGTCAATTGACCGGTATGGAGGTTGCAAACGCATCACTTTATGATGGGGTTTCGGGTGCGGCAGAAGCCGTTTTAATGGCATACCGCATAAAGAAAAAACCTAAAATACTGGTAGCAAAAACTCTTCATCCTCAATACAGGAAGGCGATAAATACTTATACGAAAAGGCTGAATATTAAGATTGAGGAGATAAATTATTCAGATTCAGGTGAAATCGATTTTAATGATCTTCAGAAAAAGCTGGATGATGAAACGAGTGGAGTAATCTTTCAGTCTCCGAATTTTTTGGGAGTCATAGAAGATATAAAAAAAGTTTCAGGTATTGCCCATAGTTCCCAAGCTCTGTCCGTTGTTTCAGTGGCTGAAGCAATATCACTTGGAATGTTGGAGCCTCCCGGGAATCTTGGAGCTGATATTGTTACAGGTGAGGCTCAATCTTTTGGAGTTCCTTTGAGTTTTGGTGGCCCTTATGTGGGCTTTATGGCTTGTGGAAAAGAGTTTGTCAGACATTTACCAGGCCGCATTACTGGACAAACCGAGGATGTTGATGGAAAGAGAGGGTTTGTTCTAACTTTATCTACAAGAGAGCAGCATATTAGGCGGGAACGAGCAACTTCTAATATATGCACGAATCAAGCTTTGTGTGCTCTGAGGGCAACCATATTTCTGGAAACTCTTGGTCAAGAAGGGTTGAGAGAACTGGCCTTGCAGAACCTTCAAAAATCTAATTACGCATTAAATAATCTGGATAGGATAGAAGGAATAACCAGGAAGTTTAAAGGAGCTTTTTTTAATGAGTTTGTCCTTAAATTTGGAAAATCCTGGTCTGAAGTGGATCAGCACCTCAGAAAAAAGGGAATCGTCGGAGGATTAGATCTTAAAGAATATTATCCAGAACTTGAGCATTGTGCACTGTTCTGCTTTACTGAAATGCATAAGAAAGAGGATATCGATAGATTATCCCAGACGCTGAAGGATGCATTAAGATGATAGATTCAGAATTTACTAACGTGGATAATTAAGGTGGAGGTGGTATAGAATAAAATGATAAGAGAACCATTGATTTTTGAGATTAGCAGTGAGGGGAAGAGAGCTTTTTTGCTTCCAAGGTTGGATGTTCCTGAAAAGAAGGAGCTGCTTGAAGGGATTCCTGTCAGGAAAAAAATTGAAGGATTCCCAGAGGTTTCAGAGGCAGAGATTGTAAGGCATTTTACGCGGCTTTCCCAAACGAACTATTGTATTGATTTAGGATTTTACCCATTGGGATCATGTACGATGAAGTACAATCCAAAAATTAATGAAAAGATTGCTTCAATAGAACAGTTTGTTTCTTCACATCCTTATTCCCCGCAAGATTTAGTCCAGGGAAATCTCGAGATCTTGAAAACTGCGGAAGAATTCTTTAAAGAGATTACAGGAATGGATGCCTTTACACTTCAACCTTCCGCAGGGGCGCATGGTGAGCTGACAGGAATGATGCTTATACGTGCTTGCCTAGAGAGCAGGGGAGACCCAAGAAAAATCGTACTTATTCCTGATTCGGCTCATGGGACCAATCCTTCTAGTGCTCATATCTGTGGTTATCGAGTTCAGGAAATAAAATCTAATGAAAACGGTACGATTGATGTGGAGGATCTCGCCAGGGCTATGACAGAAGAAGTGGCTTCAATAATGGTTACTAACCCTAATACACTGGGGGTTTTTGAGTCGGATATAAAGACAATCGCTAAAATTGTCCATTCCAAGGGAGGTTTTGTGTATATGGATGGGGCAAATATGAACGCTCTGATGGGAATATGCCGTCCTGGAGATATGGATGTTGATGTCATTCATCTAAATTTACATAAGACTTTTTCTACACCCCATGGAGGTGGGGGGCCTGGCTCAGGACCTGTTGGAGTTAAAAGGGAGTTGGAACCATTTCTTCCTGTCCCAGTCATAAAGAGACAAGGGGGCTCATGTCGGCTTATTTATAACAGGCCAAAAAGCATAGGTCAGGTCAAGGGATTTTATGGGAATTTTTTAGTTATCGTTAAAGCTTTGGCTTATATGTTATCTCTAGGCCCGCAGGGAATAAAAGAGGTTTCTGAGATTGCTGTATTAAATTCAAATTATATAAGGAGAAGTTTGGAGGATGACTATCATCTTAAGTACAAAGCGGCCACACTTCATGAGTGCGTTTTTTCTGATAAAAATCAAAAGGAACACGGCATAAATAATATCGATATTGCAAAGAGGCTAATAGATTTTGATCTCCATCCTCCCACAATGTCTTTTCCTTTGATTGTCCATGGAGCTTTAATGATTGAACCAACTGAAACAGAGAGCAAAAGGGATTTAGATCTTTTTGTTAATGCTATGAAACTAATTTCCAGGGAGGCCGAAGAAAATCCTGATATAGTGAAATCTGCTCCACATAAATCTTATGTACGGCGGCTGGATGAAACCATGGCTGCCCGGCATCCTGTTTTGAAATGGAGCAGAGATAGAGAAAAAGGATAAAATGGCTATTCAAGATTTGATAATGGATCTCCATACTTTCTGGACTGGGCAGGGATGTTATATTGCCCAGTCCTATGACCTTGAGGTTGGTGCCGGGACAATGACTCCTGATACATTTTTCAGGGTGCTGGATAAAAGGCCGTGGAAAGTTGCCTATGTACAGCCCTCTCGTAGACCTGTGGATGGAAGATATGGGAAAAACCCCCACAGGGTCCAAAAGCATTTTCAATACCAGGTCATTATAAAACCATCTCCTTCCGAGATTCAGAATACCTACATTGAGAGTTTGGCTTGCCTTGGTATTAATCTTCGGGACCATGACCTGCGTTTTGATGAGGATAATTGGGAATCTCCTACTATAGGAGCATGGGGAGTTGGATGGCAGGTGCTGCTCGATGGATTGGAGATAACTCAATTCACCTATTTTCAGCAAACAGGGGGAATAGAGCTTTTTCCGGTCCCGGTTGAGATAACATATGGGTTGGAAAGATTAGAAATGTTTCTAGAAGGAAAAGATAATATTTATGATTTGAAGTGGTCAGAAGATGTTAATTATGGGGATTTGAGATTTTTTGAAGAAAAAGAATTTTCGGATTATAACTTCAACTTTGCCAACGTAAAACTGCTGAGAAAATCGTTTTCTCTACATATCAAGGAAGCTAACGAACTTATTGACAAAGATTTACTGCTTCCAGCCTATGACATATGTCTGAAATGTTCACATTTTTTTAATCTTCTGGACTCGAGGAAGGCAATAAGTGTAGCAGAAAGAGTCAAGATGATTTCTCAAATAAGGGGTGTTGTAAATAAGATTGCAAAAAAATATGCTGCAAAGGAGGCTTTATCCTGATGGAATTTCTTCTAGAGATCAACACAGAAGAGCTTCCTGCTAGCCATGTTGAAATAGCTCTTTCCCAGCTTGGGAATAAAGTTAAAGATAAGCTTGAGGAGTCAAATGTCCTGATTTCCGGAATAAAAACATATGGGACTTGCCGTAGACTGGTGGTTGTAGGAGATTTTGCAGCCGAACAGAAGGATAAAAAAGTGGAAATTATCGGACCTCCAAAGACAAAAGCTTTTATGGCAGATTGTTCACCTTCTCCTGCAGCTAAAGGATTTGCCAAGTCACAAGGTGTCAGTGTAGATGAACTTGATGTGATAGAGACAGAAAAGGGAGACTATATAGGAGTTAGAAAAGTTATAAGAGGGAAGCCTACTCAGGAGATTCTTATTAATATCCTTCCTCAGATTATATCATCTGTTTCATTTCCAAAAATGATGAGATGGGGAGAAAACACATTCAAGTTTTCCCGTCCTGTAAAAAACATTCTCTGCCTTTTTGATGGGCAAGTTCTCTCTTTCTCTGTAGGAGGAGTTTTTACAAATGATTTTACTAGCGGGCATAGAATGTATTTTCCGCAAAAAATACAAGTAAGATCTTTCTCTGAATATAAAAATATTTTAAAGAAAAATAAAGTTATACTTGAGCAGGAAAAAAGAAAAAAATTGATACTGTCTCAGATAGAAAGGAAATTGATTCCTTTGGAAGCACAGCTTTTCAGGGATGAACAGCTTTTAGAAAAACTTACATATGATATTGAGCATCCATATGTCTTTTTGGGGAAATTTCCTGAGGAATATCTAAAATTGCCCATTGAAATTCTTAGTACAGCTATGAAAGTAGGTCAGAATCTTTTTTCAGTCATCAAGAGAAAAAAGCAGTTGCCATATTTCTTAGGTGTAGCCGATGCTTTTAAGGACACAAAAACTCTTATTCTAGGAGGAAATGAGCGGGTTCTAAAAGCTCGATTGGAAGATGCAAGGTTTTTCTGGGAGCAGGATTCTAAACTTACTTTGAGGGAGAGAACAAAGCAACTCAATAAAATTATTTTTCAGCAGGAGTTAGGAAGTTATGAAGATAAGACCTGGAGATTAAAAAAGATTGCTTCTTATCTTGCAGATAAGCTTGAAGTGAATAAAGAAAAAAAACATATTATCCAGGCGGCTGAATTGTGCAAGGTAGATCTTCTTACAGAAATGGTAAGAGAATTTCCTTCTCTTCAGGGTAAAGTCGGTGGGCTATATGCTCGTAAAGAGGGATATCCTGCATTGATTTGGAAGGCTATATATGAACACTATCAACCTCTCAGCCTGGAAGATAAATCTCCTTCTTCATTATCTGGCGCGATTCTTTCTATTGCAGATAAAGTAGATTCTATAGTGGGACAGCTTGGAATTGGGATCAGAGTATCGGGCTCAAAAGATCCCTTTGGGCTGCGTCGTAGTGCTCAGGGAGTATGTAAGATTATACTGGATAAAAAACTGAATTTACCTTTCTCGCGTTTTATGGATAAAGTATTAAATGTTTTAGGGAATAAACTTCAAAAGGATAGGCTTGATGTTAAGGATTACTGCCTGAGATTTTTTAAGGGCCGGTTGCAATACATTTTTGAAAGGAAAGGATATCGATATGACCTGGTTAATGCAGCTCTTGCGCCCGGGATAGATAATATTTACTATTCTTATCTCAGGTTAAGGGCTTTAGATAGCCTCCAAGATAGCTCTCAATTTGAACCGATGATTCTTATTGCCAAGCGCGTAAATAATATTCTTCGCGAACAACCACAGTATAAAATCAACTCAGAATTGTTTTTTGAAAAGCAGGAAAGGGAACTTTACACTACTTTTACTATAATTAAAGAAAATATTCTTCCGCTGATTTCAAGAGGAGATTTTTCTAAGGCTCAGAGAATTGCTTTCCGGATAAGGTCATCCATAAATAATTTTTTCGATCATGTCCTGGTTATGAATGATGATAAAAGAATCAGGCGGAATCGCCTGGCTCTTCTTCAGGCAATAAGCAAACTTTTGATTCAGATCGCTGATTATTCTCGAGTAGTTATAGAGGGATAGATTATTTTTTTTACCTGATTTTCAAGACAAGAAACTATGTGGAATTATCTGGGGGATTATTGATTTGGGTGTTTATCTAGCCGTCGACTTCAAATTTGGAAGCATGGGAGCTGTCAATGTCGGTTTTTTTCTCTGTTGAAAACTTCTGTTCCAGGGCAATAATTTTCACGAGCGTGCCAGGATAGTTCTGCCCTTTTTTTTCTCCATAGGGATTGAATTGAACCCCTATTTGGTATTTGTAACTTTTCCCCACATTTGGAGAAATCCATCTTATCTGGCCTTTGATAACCAGGGGGATCCTTTCGCCTGGAATAGATATTTTCATGATTAGATTCTTATTGATTTTTAAAGATAGCTGGCTGAGAAAACGAAGTCCCCCCCGGCTTATATCTAAAACAGGGCAAAATTCCTCTCCATATTTACTTTTTAAAGGAAAGATTTTTTTTGTCTTGTGGTTTACTGTTGCTCCTGGTATTTCAAAACGTAAACATGTCCTTTTTTCTATTCCTTTGAAGTCCATACGAGGCCTCCTTTCTTCAGCTATTTTCAACCATTGCTTGATTATTAAAGTAAGTATATCAAATTCTTTATTAATGTCAAACATCAAAAAAAGTATAATATTTTATTTTCTCGAGTGTCTTAGCAAGAAGAGAAAACAGAAAGAATTGAGAAGCAAAAGGTATTTTAAAAGAGGCAAAAGCCCAACGAGTGGGATGAGAAGAGAAGATGCGACGAGTGCTCCAAAAAAAGAACCGAGTAAATCTAAGCCATAACCAAGTCCGTAATTCTGTTTTTCTTCTAAATATAAAAGGTTAGAGACAACAAATAAATCTCCGGATAAAAAACCAAGAGAAAACAGAAATATGAAAAACAGGAACTCAGCAGGCTGTGTCTTTATTACGGCAAGGAGAAGGAAAAGTATGATGATGAATAGGAATTGGATTATAAGGATTTGTGAAAAGTCGAGTTTTTTTCTATTTTTTCCACGGAAAGAACCTAAAAATAGGCCAAGCATGAAGCATGCAAAAAGGAGAGCTATTTTTTGATAAACATATCCACAGTATATTTGAAAGGCTATTATCACTATTATTTCTACTACTATTGTAGTCAGGCCCATAACTGCAAGAGGGACCATGAAAAAATATGTTTTTTTTCTCTTTAGACTTAAAATAAAAAGTGAAATCAGGAACAAGAGCAGGGGAAAATCCAATAACCAGAAAGTGCTTATTTTTGAGAAGAAAGAAAATGCCTTTGCTTCTAGTCCTCTAAAGTGAGTGCTCCAGAGTACAGAATTATAAAAATAGCTGACTGGGGCCAGGTCATGATTTATTGTTTTTTTCCCTGAAGTGATTTTTTCTTTTAAGTATTTCACTCTAAGCTTGTTGAGCCGTGATATGAGAAGTTGTGGGCTGACATAAATATTATGGAGGTTTAAATTTTCTATTCTCCGGCTGATCTCTTCGTACTCTAGAAAAAGAGGATGAAAGGACGCAAGGAAAATATTAGTGTCCCCAGGTACGATTTCAATAAAGGGAAACACTTCTTTGAGTGTAAAGTAAAGAGAGGCAAGAAAGTCTTGAAGCTCCACGCTGATATAGTTCTCAGCAGAAGGTATACGGAAAGAAAATATGCCTTGTTTTGTCAGCCGTTCTTTAATTTTTTGAAAGAATTCCTCTGTATAGAAGCGGTTTATCTGAGCTGTTGCTGGTTCCGGCAGGCTGAGAATTATGATATCATATATTTTTTTTGTGCTGTTTAAAAAAGCTCTTCCATCTTGATAAAAAATATGTATTCTCCTGTTTTGAAAAATTTCTTGTTCTGATGCAGGGAGATGTTGAAGAGAGAAGCGGATAATTTCAGGATCAAGTTCAATATAATCTATTTCTTCCAGTTGATATTTTAAGGCCTGCCTTAAACTTCCCCCTGCACCTCCTCCGATGAGAAGAGCTTTTTTTGCCCTAGGGTTTTGGAGAAGTGCAAAGTGAACAGATTCTTCAGAAGATGCAAGATCAGGATAAGAATAGACCATGAGATTGTTATTATAAAGAGATATCTGTTCTTCTGTTTTGATGATTTGAAGTTTTCCATAGGGAGTGTCTTTACTCTGGATAAGGTTGAAAGGCTTCCAATAAAATTTTTGGGTTGGGAGATCGTATAGATAAAAAAATGCCAGGAAGGCAAGTGTTAAGGAAAATACAATCTTGTGTTTTCTCCCTCCAAATGTAAAGAAGGCAATTAAGGAGATAAATATTCCGACTATGGCAGTAGCCTGCCAGTTAGAAAAAAATGGTATTAAAAGAAAATAGACAATTATACCTGCAATTGAAGAGCCAAGGGCCTCGAGAAGATAAACTTGAGGCAGATTCCCCTTTAGGAAATGGATGTTGAATACAAAGAGTATTCCTATGGGGAAGCTTATAAAAAAGGCAAGAGCCAATGAGAAGATCAAAACCGGAATTGTTCCTACGATCTCCCCAGGCAAAATCTTAAGTGGAAAGCGTGAAAATCTCAGACTAATAAGGCATAGAGAAAATAGAATAATGATAACATAATAAATTTGAGGAAATCTTGAAGTATTAAACTTGAATTTTTTTGAAGATATGCTTCCTACTCCGCTCCAAAGGAGCCAGGCCGCAAGAAGCAGACCGAAAGTGATTTCATTCCCGTAAAAATGAACTGAAAATTCTCTAAGAAGAAGAGTTTGAAATGAAAGGGCAAGAAAACCCAGGAGAAAAGGAGGTAGAAAATTAATCAAGACCAGATTCCAGGGATAGGATTATTACAAAATTTGCATTTTCCATTATTTAGATTGTTTATTTGTATCTGATACCCCACTCGCTTTATAAGGATATTTTTGCACTTTGGACAGTATGTATTTTCTGCTTTGTGCCCTGGCACATTTCCGATATAAACGTAGTGAATTCCTTCGTTAATAGCGATGTTTCGAGCCCTTTCAAGCGTGGAAATAGGAGTGGGTGGGAGATTTTTCAAGAGATACATAGGATGGAACCTGGAAAAATGAAGCGGTACATCGGGTCCAATCTCTTGTAGTATCCATTTGCACATACTCCTGATTTCTTCAGGACTGTCGTTGAGAGTTGGAATAACGAGATATACGATTTCCAGCCAGATTGTGCTGTTTGCTACTATTTTTATTGCATCAAGAACCGGCTGCAGCTTTCCTCTCACATAGTTTGTGTAAAAATCCTGAGAAAAGCTTTTTAGGTCGATCTTTATTGCATCTACAACTTGTATCAATTCCTTTAGAGGGGTAGGATTTATATGCCCGCCGGTAATAACGACATTTTTAATTCCCTTTTTTCTGGCTTGCTTAGAAGTATCATACATATATTCATAAAAAATAATCGGTTCAGAGTAAGTGTAAGCGATTATTGGGCAGTTATTTGCTTGGGCGGATTGCACGACTGAATTAGGGGGAAAGTCAACATGATTAATCTGTTCAGGCCTTACCTGAGATATTTCCCAGTTTTGGCAGAATTTGCAATTTACATTACACCCGGCAGTAGCTATAGAAAGTGTTTGGCTGTTTGGGAGAAAATGGAACAAGGGCTTTTTTTCTATAGGATCAACATGAATGGAGCAGGCTTTTCCATAGACTAAAGTGTAATATGTTCCCCCCATGTTTTCCCTGACGCCGCAGTATCCCCTTTCTTTGTCGCTTAGTTTACAGAAGCGTGGGCAAAGAGTGCATTCTATCTCCCTGTCAGGAAGCTTTTTATAAAAACGGGCTTCGACCTTGGAGAGATTAGCTTTCTGGCCAAAAGCATAGAGGTTCGTGAGAACTGCTGTCAGATTGGTGCCAGCCAAGATACCGGCTCCCCCGGTGGCCTTTAAAAATTGTCGTCTTTTCATTATTTAATAATCCAGATGAAAATTATTTTTACCATGTGATTATTATACTTCACTTTCAATAATTTTAACCTCATTTAAATTTGCCTTTCCCAGGCCCATTCTTTCGGCTGTTTTTAGATAGACAGGTTCTCTTCTTTCCTCTGCCAGGGAAGGAAGTCCTTTTCTGGCTCTGAGTTTTTCTATTAAATGCCATCCTGCAAAATCTGCCGCAACTGGATCGAAGCTGAAAATAAGAGCTCCATATTTTTCAGCCCATCTGGCATGGTATGAAGGTCCTCTATGATATTGAACAATAAGCGCGTCAAGAATTGTTATTTTGTGTTTTTTCCTGATTAATGCTGTATCAAAAAGTTCGGCAATATAGGGATTACAGTTTGTATCATGGTATTTATTTGGATTATGAATAGCTCCGAAATAATTTTTCATCCCGGCTGTCACACCTGCCAGGCCGTGATCTTTCAAAATGGCAAGACTGATGGATGCTGTTATGAAGTTTGCTTGAATTTTTGAAAAGCGACTTCCAATATTGAGATGAGAGATAAGTTCAGGATTATAACCAACTTCCTGAGTGTCTGTTCCGAGGATTTTAATGCTTCTTTTGTCTATGCTTAATCGATATCCTACATCTCTCAATTCGTGATTAGTTCGGTCCCAGATAAATATGTTTTTCTTCTGGATGTTATTATCCGAGAGTAAATTGGCTAAAGATAATGAGACTTCAGGACGTGTTGAGAGCAGTCTACCGCTGAGTGTATTTATTTTTATTCCAATTTTGTCTTTTATATTGAAGTTCAAACTTATGCATTCTCCAGGGGTCTTCTCGCCTGTCAGGGCACTGAATCCTTGGCTGAACATATGTGCCAATTTTTTTTTGTATACGTCCCCATATTGATTCAGGATTCCTTTTCCTCTGATAATGAAAACTTTTGAAATGCCCATTATCTAAAAAGCTACTCTTTGTTAAAATATATGTCAATATGCTCTTAAAATTAAAAATGGATTAATGTTATAATCCAGTTGCTTCCATGTTAAGCTGGATTATTCATAAGTTGAAAAAATTGCAATTTGTGCTTATAGTTAAAAAAACCAGATAGAGGAGCGCTTGAGATGAAAATGAATAAACATAAAGAAATATTGAAAAATATTGTAATATTTCTTCTTTTCTTTTCTGTTTTAAATATGAATGGTATTTCCTTGGAAAAAGAGAAGTTGTCGGATTTTTCTTTGCTGTTACCGGAGATTAATTCATGGAAGTCAGTAGAAATCCCGCAGAGTTACTTTCCTGAGACACTTTTTGAATACATTAATGGAGCAGCAGAGATTTATATTGCGTATAACTTCAAGGAATTGATTGTTGCTGAGTATGAAAAGAGCAACTCGCAAGCAACTATTGGGGTGGAAATATATGACATGGGGAATGAGAAAAATTCTTTTGGCATCTATAGTGTTGAGCGTTATCCTGATAATAATTTTATCTCTGTCGGGCTCCAAGGATATATTGAAGAGGGCTCTATGAATTTTCTTGTTGGCAGATATTATGTTAAACTGCTGTGTTTTGATTGTGAAGACCAATCTGATAATTTTCTTTATCTTTTTTCTCAAGAAATTGTGAAAAGAGTTCGGGAGAAGGGTACATTCCCTTCACTCTTAGAATTATTTCCTAAAGAAGGATTAATTCCTAACACAGAAAAGTTTATCCTAAGGAATTTCTTGGGATATAATTTTTTTCATGATGGTTATTTAGCAAATTATAAATTTAAGGACATTGAGTTTGACTGTTTTCTTATAGAAGGAAAAGATCAGGAAGAGGGGCAGTATATGATAAATCAGTATGTCAATACAAAGAAGAACCGGGATATAAAGGAAATTTTTCAGGGATATTGTTTTTTTGACCCCTACTACCATAATGTTTATCTGGCGAGAGTTGGAAATTATATCTGTGGAGTCATGAAAATAAAAGAAGGATTTGAGGAAGTGGGAAAGAAGTATTTGAAAGAATTTATCAAAGATTTGAAGGCCAGATAGGCTTTTTCACAGCTAGGAAATGTTTCAATCTCGTGAATTCTTTCTTTAATTCAATTAAAGTTGTCTTTGATTTTTCAATGTTTTTTTCTCTCCCGGCTAGTTCCATTTGAAATCCTGTTTCTTGTAGAGAGATTAAGCTTAGATTTGCAGAAGATCCTTTCAAACAGTGACCAATTTCTTGAATAAGTTTAAAATTTTCATGATTAATAGCGTCTTTAAGACTGTTGTATTTTTTTGGAAAATCTTCTGTATATATTCCTAAAAGTTCCTTTAGGAAAAGTTCATCTCCCTCCAATCTTTCAAGTGCTGAAGAGTAATCGATTAGAGATATTACTTTTTCGGAAAGTTTCTTTTCTTTCATTTTTAGCTTATTCTTGCGGACTTAAGTTTATTCTCATCTTTATTGATAATTATTTTGTTAATAATCATTTTTAGTTTTTTCGGATCTATCGGTTTAGCTATGTACTCATCCATGCCTGACGAGAGGCAGCGTTCTCGATCTTCCTTCATAGCGTGAGCTGTCATTGCGACAATTGGAATATGATTTCCTCTTTTCAGCTCTCTTTCACGGATAGAAGCAGTGGCCTTGAAGCCATCCATTTTGGGCATCTGTATATCCATCAGGATGAGGTCGAATGAATTATTCTCCCAGGACGACACAGCTTCCTTCCCATCTGTGACCACTGTGATTTCATGTCCGTAATTCTTTAAAAGGTTAAATACCACTTTTTGGTTAATTATATTATCCTCGGCTAAGAGGATATTTAAACAGCACCGTGATTCTCTTATTGAATGTCTTGTGATTAAGGGAATATCTTCTTGTTTATTTGTGGCTGCTCCTAGGGTTAACATGATAGCATCCAAAAGGTCAGACTGTTTTACGGGCTTCATTAAATAGGCTGAAATGCCCATTTTTTGGCACTGTGTTGCCTCCCCTCTGATTCCACTGGAAGTAAGCATTATTATGGTTGATTTTGCAATATTGGGATCTTTCTTGATTTGTTCTGCAAGTGAAAAACCATCCATTTCTGGCATAAGTGAGTCAATTATTATCAGTTGAAATGGTTCTCCTTTTTTCTCGGCTTTTTTCATGGCTGCAAGGGCCGATTTACCATCTTTTGCTCCTGAAGGCTTCATGTTCCAGTTGGAAAGTATTTCTTGTAATATGATCCTGTTTGTCGCGTTGTCGTCCACAATCAGCACTGAAAGGTCTTTAAGGCGTTTAACTTTTCCTTGAGTTATTTTTTTCTGCCTCGTTCTCTGAAGCTTAAACCATACAGTAAAATGAAAGCTGCTGCCTTTATGGATTTTGCTTTCAACCCAGATATCACCTTTCATAAGTTTGACAAGTTGAGAAGAGATTGCCAGCCCGAGCCCAGTGCCCCCGAATCTTCGGGTTGTGGAGCTGTCAACCTGTGCAAAAGCATTAAATATGGTTTGCTGCTTGGTCTTGGGAATACCAATTCCTGTGTCAGTTATTGTAAAAAGTAGACAGATACTATCTTTGGTTTTTTGTTTTACATTTATCGAAACTACGACTTCACCCTTTGATGTGAACTTTATTGCATTGTTAACGATATTGAGAAGGATTTGACGGAGGCGTCCAGGGTCGCCAATTATTTTATCAGGGGTATCGTTAGAAATATGGTATGCAAGTTCGAGCCCTTTCTTGTGGGCGTTTGTGGCGAGAGTTGACAGCATATCACTAATTGAGTCACGCACATTAAAGCTGATAAAGTCGAGATCGACCTTTTTTGCCTCTATTCTTGAAAAGTCGAGGATGTTATTAATAATATTCATTAAAGAATAAGCTGATGACTTGATCCCATTTAAGTATTCATGCTGAGATTTCGTAAGTTCTGTATTAAGAGCAAGCTCTGCCATCCCGATTATTCCGTTCATAGGGGTTCTGATTTCATGACTTATATTGGCAAGAAATTTGCTTTTGGCTAGGTTGGCAGCTTGAGCTTCTCGTCTGGCGGCTACCAGCTCTGTCACATCAATGATGTTGAAGACAGTCCCATCAAACATGCCGTTTCTATAGATTGGCTGGATACGGATAATCGTTTCCAGCTTCTGAAATGGACTTTGGATTACAAAAAGTGCTGATTTAGACTGTTTTTTGAAGCTGTCTATATATTTCTTTAGCCTTTCTGCGACTCCGCTAGGATAAAAATCCTCAAGTCTTTTGCCGATGACATCAGATTTTTTCTTTTTAACAAGTTTGAGGAAATATTCATTGGCCTCGATAATCCTGTCTTCTCTATCCGCGAAAACAACACCTTCTTCCATTCCAGATATCATTGAAGAGAGCTTAACTGCTTCTTTCTGGATTGCTTCTTCTACATGTTTACGCTGTATGATTTCTTTTTGTGCCTGTTTATATAGACGAGCATTTTCGATGGCTGTAGCGATTTGAGTGCTGAGAGTTTCCATAGCTGATACGTCGGTCGTGTTAAATGCATTAAATTCTATACTCTGTATATCGAGTATGCCTATTACTTTTTTGCCTAGTTTGATGGGTACTGCAAGTTCTGACTTTGTTATCTCTCCTGTTTTTTGTATGTAATAAGGATTTTTATTAACATCTCCGCTAACCTGGACTCTGCCGGTTGTTGCTGCACGGCTTGTCATTCCTTCTCCCAAAGCAATCCAGAGGTCCTGAGGGAAGGTTTTTTTGTATCCTCCTGCAGTTGAGTGCAAATTCAGGCGTTTGGTTTTATCATCAAGCATAAGCAACATTACGCCGTAGAAATTGAAAGCATCATATATAGAGTTAACAATTTCGGATAGTAATTCCTCTTGATTCAACTTGCTGCTTACACGCTGTCCAACTTCATAAATTAGCCTGGCATGGGCAGCACGATGTTTCAGCTCTTCTTGAAACTTTTCTTTAATGATTTTTTTTTCAACCTGGACTCGCTCACTAAGGTCATGAGAAATGTTGTCTTGGATATCAATTCTCGATTCTTGCTTTTTATTTGCTGTTTTTAATTTTCTTGTTTGTTTTGCCATTTTATTGCTTAGGATTATTCAGTCTGAGAAGTCTGTGGCAATTTCTATATGATTGCGCCCCTTTTTTTTGGCTAAATAAAGGGCGGCATCGCTTGCTTTTATAAAATCCTCATGGGATGCTTGAGGGAAATTGTCTGTTGATATTCCTCCTATACTGACTGTGATTTTTAAGGGGCCTTTTTCTGTTTGTATTTTTTTATCACAAATAGCACGATAGAAACGTTCTGCAATATTTCTTATTTGGGTATGATTGCATTGCGGAATAACCGCGAGAAACTCGTCTCCTCCGTAACGGCCAATTTTGTCATACTTCCTCATTGATTTATTGAAGCGCGTTACAACTTCTATGATGACTTGGTCACCAATCAAATGTCCATAGGTGTCGTTTATTTTTTTAAAATGATCAATGTCAGCAAGAATAATTCCTGTTGGATGATTCCTCCTCGAACCACGATCGATCTCTTCATTTAAGCACTCAAGAATTTTTTTTCTGTTCCAATGTTTTGTAAGGATATCAATAGATGCTTCTTTAAGACGGCTGTCTTCGAGTTCAACAATGCGTTCGCCGTTTTTGAGCCGGACTTTCAGCTCATATGGATTAAATGGTTTTGTAATGTAATCGTCAGCCCCGACCGAGAGTCCTTTAATGATGTCTTCTTGTTTATCCCGGCCTGTTAGTAAGACGATATAAATATAGTTTGAATTTTTTTCATTAATTTTATGGCGTATTTTCCTGCAGAGTTCAACCCCGTTCATCTTGGGCATTTCCCAATCAAGAATTGCCATGTTGGTTTTTTGTTTTTCATCCCTAGCATCCCAGGTTTTTTTTATTATATTCCAGGCTTCTTCACCATCTTTTGCAACGCTGACTTCGTAGTTCCATTCTGAGATAGTTTTTTCTAAAGCTCTGCTGGAAATTATGTCGTCTTCTGCAATAAGGACTTTCATGATATTTTTTCACTCCATAATAATATTATCTTTAATTTTATTCAGAGTGTAATTTTGGTCAATAGCCTTTCAGGGTGAAAACAGGGGTGATATTCGGTCTTAATGTTTCACCTTTTTAGGGGGGGGGAATTATAAATTTTGGATTAAAAAATAATAGATTTTGATTTCAGATTTAAATAGATTATAATGATAAAAAGAATGTCAGGAAATAAAGTAACGACAGCTTCTCTTGTTATTGTAGTTGTCTTTATAGGTGGAGTTGTAATACGGCTTGCAAAACCAGTGCTTTTTCCCTTTTTTCTAGCTATTTTCCTTACTTTTATACTTTCACCTGTGCTAGGCCTTTTAACGCGGCTAAAGATCCCGAAAGCGGTTTCTATTATTTTTATCGTCTTGATTGCATTTTTTATCATTTATTTATTAGGGGTTTTATTTTATTCAAGCGGTAAGACTGCTGCTGCAGAGTTTCCTAGATATGGCCAAAAAATTAATTCTATCCTTAATTCTATCCAGGAAAAGCTGAACCGGCCTGACTGGGAACCAGGTGACTGGGTTGGGCAGCTTGAGTTTAGTAAAGTAGGTGGGTTCATTCTTTCTTCTCTCGGTCCTTTTTTCTCTTTTATTTCGAACCTTTTTTTAATCTTTATCTTTCTCATTTTTGTTCTGGCAGGTAGGGGAAAGACAAGGATAAAAATAATGAATTCGTTCAGCAAGAAAAGAGCAGATAAAATAATCAAAGTTATCGAAAATATTGATAGTCAAGTCCAAAAATATCTGGCTATTAAAACAGGAATAAGCTTAGTAACCGGAATTCTTGTCACTGTTATATTGATGCTTTTTGGGGTGGATTTTGCCATATTATTCGGCTTCTTGGCATTTCTGCTTAACTATATTCCAAATATCGGTTCTATTATAGCTACTGCCTTCCCTGTTATTATCGCATGTTTTCAGTTTGAGACGCTGTGGCCGGCTTTCTGGATTCTTGTTATCCTTATTATTATCCAGCAGATTATGGGGAGTTTTATAGAACCCAGGTTAATGGGAAAAGGATTGGACTTAAGCCCTTTGTTAGTTCTTTTTTTTCTCTTTTTCTGGGGGTGGCTGTGGGGGATTCCTGGTATGATTTTGGCTGTTCCGATAGCTGCAGTCATAAAGATTATATGCAGTAATATTGATGGGCTTCAGTTCGTGGCAGAGCTCATGAGTAAGCAGTAGTCCTATTACATTTTGCCATATTATTTATTCACGATTCACGAGAGCAGGATAATCATGAAAACCACCTAACGTGGGTTAACGTGGGTTATTCATAAAAATTACTGATAATAGATTTAGATAAGATAAATTTGAGGGCATGTTTGCGCTCCACTAAGATTTTTAACGCCATTTCCTCCCCGATCTTCTCGGCTCTGCTGGAACTCCGCATGTTTATCTTAAGCAACGCCACAATGTCCACGAGCCACCATTAACACCGCACCTCTGATTCTACAGTGCTCACACATCCATCAGGCCCAACTTCCTCGGGTTCCCTCGAAGATCGACTCATAAAGGCTAAATCTTTTAATGTCGCTTCCTCCATCCCCTCAAATTCATATGCTTTTATTAGCAGATTCCATCAAGGTTAAATAAAGGTATCGGCAATTTTTATGAATAATCCAGGTGGACGTGAATAATTCAGGTGGACGTGAATTATTCACGAGTCGAGGTTGCTGCAGATGCGAGGCGTAAAGGATGAAGCTGTGGTATTTCACCGCAAATCCTTTGCAACGAAGCAGAT
>Ga0307428_1000499_pt1 | contig 25014 bp, 26 predicted proteins | sample SalMarWE160240MG_FD_202161 | JGI IMG/M metagenome (GOLD analysis project Ga0307428, IMG submission 202161) | Salt marsh sediment microbial communities from the Plum Island Ecosystem LTER, Massachusetts, United States - WE1603-240 | ecosystem: Environmental > Aquatic > Marine > Intertidal zone >...
TGACACCGAGTATGCTAAGCTGGTGCAGGAGAAGAAGTCTGAGCTCTTTCGCTCCTTCTCCAAACCGGGTATATTGGCTTAACGACTTGCACGCTCATGCTCATCTTCCAATGAGAAAAGACTGAGGTGGGCAAGCTCCTGCCCAGTGGGAAATCGAGAGAAACGTCCTTCCTCGGCTCCTCTCTTTTTGTAACATCGCAACCTGCCATGCCGAGGCATGAGGTCACATCTTCATTCTTGGTCTTTGTCCGACCGTTGAAGGCGAATACGCCCTGTCAGAGGCCATGCCCTACTAAGGATCATCGGACTTACCATGGACTTCGGCCTCCTACTCTTCTTCCTGCCTATCAATAGGAATCTCGATCAATTTCAGCTGGGGCAGTTTCTTCGCCCGGGCGTAGATATCCTTTATATCGCCCTCTCTCCTACTTATTCCTGGTTTCTGCTATTCTTCGCGGCTCTGCGCCTGCCTGTGCCGGCGAGGCAGACAGGCCTTTGCGAGAGGGGTGAGTTTCCCTGTCTGGCTATTCAGGCAGGCCAGATAGCGAGAAAAACCATTATCTTATCGTTATTCGGGTTTCTTGAAGAGAAGCGCGGCGTTCTGTCCGCCGAAGCCAAAGGAGTTTGAGAGCGCGATATCGATCGATTTATCGCTCGATCGGGGTGTGTAATCGAGATCACATTCGGGGTCGGGGGTCTCGTAATTCAGGGTAGCGGGGATGCATCCGTGTTCCATCGACAGGAGGGTGGCGATCGCTTCCACGCTCCCGGCAGCGCCGAGGAGGTGCCCCGTCTGCGACTTGGTCGAGCTGATCTTCACCGTTTGAGCAGCGTCTCCAAGAGCGGTCTTGATCGCTTCCGTCTCGGCTCTATCATTCAACAGGGTCGAGGTTCCATGGGCGTTGATGTAGTCGATCTCGGCTGGCAAGATGCCGGCACGGTCGATCGCCGTTTTCATAGCTTGTACAGCTCCCGCTCCATCCTCCGCGGGGGCGGTGATGTGTTCCGCGTCGGCGCTCATCCCGAAGCCGATGATCTCCGCATAGATGTGCGCTCCCCTTGCTAGAGCGCACTCGCGTTCCTCCAGGATGAGGAACCCGGCCCCTTCCCCCATCACAAAGCCGTCCCTGTCACGATCAAATGGGCGCGACGCACGCTGTGGCTCATCGTTCTTCTTGGATATCGCGCCGATCTGGACGAATCCAGCATAGGCGATCCGCACGAGGACTGCCTCCGATCCACCGGCCACTACGCGATCGACCAACCCGGAGCGGATCATCTCCCCCGCGATTCCTATGGCATGAGCGGAACTGGCACATGCGGAGACCACACCGAAGTTTGGACCACGTAGGCCGTATTCGATCGCGATCTGGCCGGCGATGGCATTGGGCATCAATCTGGGGATGAAGAACGGGCTCACTCGCCGCGGTCCGTGTTCAGTGAGAGCGGCGTAGTTCGTCTCCATCGTCTCAAGACCGCCGATCCCGGTTCCGGCGACTACTCCTGTCCGTTCCGCGTCGATCTTCTCTGCATCCAGGTTCGCATCATCGAGGGCGAGCTTCGTCGCCACGAGGGCAAACTGTGCCGCCCGATCGAGCCGCCGTGCTCGACGGCGATCCATGTGGTCGAGCGGGTCGAAATCGCCCACCGGGGCGCCGATCTTGACCTCGATCCCGGAGAGGTCGAGCCGGTCGTCCACGCGGCAAACCCCGCTCTTCCCAGTACGCAAAGCCTCCCAAAACGCTCTCTTTCCCATACCGATTGGAGTGAGTGGACCGAGCCCGGTCACAACAACCCGGTTAGGCATGATCTTTCACCACCCGTTCCTCGACTTGCAGCAGAGCAAGCTCGCGCTGCAGGAGGTCCTTCTCCTCCGCTTCTGCAAGCTCTTGCTCGATCTCGACGCGACGGGCTTTCACCGCAGCAAGGTCGATCTCTTCGACGGCGATCGCCTCCTGCGCAAGGATCATCACCCCGTCTGCACTGACGCGAAGGACTCCCGAATCAACGGCAAAGACGCGCTCCCCATCGTCCGTCTTGATCCGCAAGGGTGCTGTATCGAGCGCGGCGAGGAGCGGTGCGTGACCGGTCATCACGGCGAATTCGCCTTCCATGCTATGTGCTGCTACCAACGTCGCCTCCCCATCAAAGAGAGTTCGTTCCGGTGATCGTAATTGGCAGTGCATACATTCCTCCTCGTCGAACGAAGACTATAGGCAAAAGCCCGCTCGAAGTTCAAGGACCGGACGCGAGGTAGTCGGTGTAAGAGACGATCAGGTCGTGTGACAACTCGATCTCGTCCGTGGTAAGGCGGACGACTCCTGCCCGTTCGAGGGGCCGGGAGGAGAGGGTGTGAAGCGACAGGGCCAGTCCGCGTGTGATGGCGATTCCGTCCCCGTGGCTGCATGTGGAGCAGAGGAGCCCTCCCTGCGCAGGGACAAAGAAGAAAGTCCCGGAACTCTCCCCACAACGGGCGCAAGCCTGCAAATGGGGGCGATGCCCCAGGAAGGAGAGGAGCTTTAACCACGTGGCGAGAGAAAGCTGCTCTGTGGGAGCCTCACTCTCCTCCAACAAGGTGAGAAACCGATGAAAGAGCGTGTAAGTATGATCTTCTCGCTGGTGAAGCGGAAGGAGGCGATCGAGGGTTCGCCCGATAGCGAGGGAGGCAGATATGCTCTTGCGATCGCTCTTCAGTCGCCGAAAGCCATCGAGGAGCGACCCCTGGCTAACGAGATCGAGGCGCGACTTCTCATAGAAGACGACCTCCACCCGGTTCAACAGGTCGAATACTCCCCCCAAGCGGGAGTCGAAGCGCCGTGCCCGCTTGGCGATCGCCGTTCGCTTTCCCCAGCGCTCGGTGAACAGGGTGACGATCAGGTCCGATTCCGCGTAGTCACGGGTCCGCAGGACGAACCCGGCCCCCTGCAAAAGGCCCAACCTACTCGGGGGCTCCGTCGAGGATCACGCGGCTGCGGCTCGCTCCGAGGCGCGTTGCCCCGGCTTCGATCAGGGCGAGGGCCGTCTCGTAGTCGTGGATTCCACCGGCCGCCTTCACCCCCATAGCCGTCCCCACTGCCTGGCGCAGGAGGGAGACATCCGCGACGGTCGCTCCCCCAGAGCCGAACCCTGTTGAGGTCTTGACGAAGTCCGCCCCGCCTGCCTTCGTCAGGATGGCTCCGGCACGCTTCTCCTCGTCCTCCAGGAGCGCGGTCTCCAGGATAACCTTCACCAAGACAGGATGGGGAGCCTTCTCGGCAACGGCACAGACCCCACGAATGTCGTCGAGGACCGTTTCGTAGTTGCCTTCTTTCAGCGCGGCGACGTTTATCACCATGTCGAGCTCTTCCGCCCCGACCGCGACCGCTTTCTGCGCCTCGAATGCCTTTACCTCGCCGGTCGTCATCCCGTGCGGAAAACCTATCACGACGCAGACCTTGACAGTGGTCCCTTCGAGGAGATCCTTTGCCAGGGCAGCGTGACACGGGTTGACGCAGACCGAGGCAAAAGCGTATTTCTTCGCCTCTTGACAGAGTTTCTCCACCCCGGCGGTAGACGCGGTCGGGCCGAGGAGTGTGTGGTCGATCATCTTTGCAAGTTCAGCTTTTCGCATTATTCCTCCCCTTCGATCAGTTGCTGCGTTCAAGGATCGTCTTCCTGTCCGCGCGCTCCAATAAGTGGAAGCTGCGGCCGGCCTCGTGGACAAACCCGGTCATTGTATACCCATTTGTGAGGAGCCGCTCAAATAGGTCGCGCGTCTTCAATCGCCAATCCCGTGCTAGGTCAAGGTCTTCGTCGCACAGCCGGTCGAGATCGGCTGGGATCTCGACGAGGATGACCTTTCCCTTTGGTGTTTCTTCGTAGCCTGCGAGTCGGCGGATCCCGTTCTTCACGAGCCGGGTCTTCGTGATCACTTCCATCTTATCGAGCCCGAGGTGAAAATGATGCGGGAGTCGCCTGCGGTTAATGACTCCGCTCACACGTGGGGAATCGAGCCACCATTCGACGATCAAGCGATCTGATGCGAGGCTACGAGTAGCGAGGCCATGCATGGCGAGGCCACTTGTGGCGAGGCTACGAGTAGAGAGGCCACGGTGGTCAGGGGCAGTCGCTTCGCCGTACATGTTCCGTTTGTAGGAGGCCGCGATCGCCGCGAGCTTGTTGAACGCAAGGTGAGGAAGCTTGCTCTCCAACGGGTCGATCGCCCACGTGACGAGCGCAATCCCTTCCCTCTTTCCCTCCATCCGTTCCCGCAACCGCAGGTGATGGCCGATTCCCTGATTTTGCAGTTCCTTCCTGACGCCATGGAAGAGGGTGAACCAGGACCTACACCCTTGGCTCTCTCCGACAAGGTCGATCAGCGCTCCGGCGAGGGTGTAACCTTCGGCCTCGTTCTCCCGCGCTCCGATGATCAGCCCCCCGCTTCGCTCGATGTCGATCATGATGGAGGTGGGGATCCGCACGGTCCCGGTGATCTCCTGCTGGATCGCTTCACAGGTGGAGAACGCATGCGGATCTTGCAGCCGCTCAGTAATCATAGTCATCGGATTGGTCGGCGTGTGTGGCGCGTTTATCCGCGTACATCCTTTGGTCCGCCTCTTCCAGGATCTCCTCCAACGTGCGTGGGTCGTGCGGAAGGCGCGTGCAGATTCCGATACTCAGGCCGATCGAGAGACCATTCAGCGGTAGTTCCCGGGAGAGGCGCTCGATCGCTTCCTTCAGCCGGGTGTGGACATGCTCGGAGTCCCCGTCCGTCTCCGGCATGAAGATAAGGAACTCGTCTCCCCCATAGCGGATCACCCGATCGGAGGTGCGCACGCTCTCTTCGATGATCTTGGCAACTGCGCACAGTATCTCATCCCCTTTCAGGTGTCCGAGGTGATTATTGACGGCGCGGAACCCATCGATATCGATCATCATCAGGGAAACAGGGTGGTCGTATCGATCGGCGCGCTCGATCTCGAACCGGATCACTTCATTGAAGTAGTGTCTGTTGTAGATCTGGGTCAGCGGGTCGCGCACCGCTTGCTGCCGCAGCTGTTCCTGAGCGGTCAGGTTGGCGATCGCGATCGCGCCCTCGGCAGCGATTGCCTCCAGGAACCTCCTGTCCTCCTCACCGAAGAATTTCACCTGCTCGCTCTCAACGTTCAGCACTCCGAGTAGTTGTCCGGAGATCGTTATTGGCACGGCCAGTTCGGAGCGTATCCCCGGAAAGACCTCTGCGTAGCGTGGATCGGCTTCGACATCGTCCACGAGGGCGTGGCACTGGTGATGGGCGACCCAGCCGACGATCCCTTCATCGAGACCGAACCGGTCTCCTGTGGTAGGACCCGCCTCGGAATTTGGGTTGTTAATCCCACGTATCACCAGTTCTTTCTCCCTGTAGAGGAGGATGGCAGTGTGCTGTCGGTTGAAGTACTCAGCGAGGAAAGAGATGAGGTCCGCGGTCAGTTGGTCGAGAGTGAGGGCCTCGGTCAGCTTCTGTCCGAGGGAGTTGATCTGTGCGAGTGCCTCCCTCCGCTTGAGATTGGAGATCGCCACCGAGAGCTGGTTCGCTAACGAGGTGAGGATCTCCAAATCTTGCTTGCCAAACGCCGCCAGTTTCCTGCGCTCTACGCTGATCGAGCCAAGAGCTCCATTCCTTCCAGGGATAGGGACATCGACCTCCGAACGAGTCAGTGTAATCCATTTCTTGTACCGGGCGTCTTTCCGCACGTCGGGAACGATGGTCGGTTCACCGTGCTCGATGACCCACCTTACCAGGCCGTCCCCGGAGAGGGGTATGCGGATCCCTCTTTTTGGAACCTCTTCCTTGTTGATGCTCTCCTGCGCGGCGATCCCTTCGAGAGAGAGGTCGGCTCCATCCTTGAGCCATATGGCGCACAGCTCATAGTTCATGTCCCGTTGCAGACGCTCCGCCGCGAGTGAGCAAAGGGAACCGATCTCCTGTACCTGGGAGAGCTGGCGGCTGAACTTGAAGAGACTGTGCAACCGCTCCTTCTGCTTGCGCAGCTCATTGAGCTTGTAGATGCGTTCTACGGCCAATGCTGCAAAGTTGGCGAGCGCGGCGACCGATATGATTGATTCCAGTGTAGGAGCGGTGCGATCGATGGGGTCATCCACGGAGAGATGGCCGATGATCCCGGATTCTCCCCGTAGAGGGAGGAAGAGGAAGTCATCGGCATGCCACCCCTCAACCGTCGTCGTCCCAGCTAGCCCGAGATCCGGGCTCCACGGGACCTGGTCGTGTGGAATGTAGTAGGCGGGGCCGAGGCGAAATCGATCGGCGAAGGCAAGCTTCCTCTCTTCTGGCGTCAATCCTCCCTCGGAGCGGAGGGTTTCCACCTCCGCGGGGGAGAGGCCGGAGGTGAGGATCTTGTGGATCTCTCCCTGAAGTGGGTCGGCAACTGAGAGGTCGTAGAGCGATACGACCGCACGGCGGAACCCACTCTGTTCGGTGATCGCATCGAGGACGGACTGCAAAATATCGTCGATCCTCCCCGCGGCGAGGATCGTCTCGCCGAGCTTCGCCACGGTTCTCTGCAACTCCGTGAGCCTCCTTTCGCTCGTCACGTCGCGAAGCGTTCCTTCGATGAATAGTCCGTCCGGTGTTTCGATGAGGCGAGACTCTACCCGAGCGAGGATCGTCTCTCCGTACTTCTTGTAGAAGGTGTAGAGAGTGCTTTTAGTATCTGCGCCAATTGTGCCTTCCATCCGCTTTCGCAGGTGGTCCGTGAACCGTTCCCTGTCCTCCCGGGCGACGAATTCCTGTGGAAGATGACCGATCAGATCCTCCTTGCGATACCCACCCAGATCGAGGAGGTAGCCGTTGACGAACGAGAAGGTTCCACTCGCAAGCTCGATCTCGAAGACGCCGATCGGGGCCCTCGTCACCAGCCGTTCGTAGCGGGCCAGTTCATCTTCCAGGGATTGGAGAGCATGGCAACGATCGATCGAGCGGTCAAGGATCTCACGCAGCTGGTCAACATCGATCGGTCTTCCGAGGCAGTAGTCGGCCCCTCGGTGCAGGGGGAGCATTTCGTCCTTGCTGCACCCCGTACCCGTAATGACGATGATCCCAACCTGCGGTGATGCCTGGCGCACCCCAGGAATTAGTTCTCCCTTTTCGAGGTCGCTCTCGCCGATGGAGAGGATGATGGCGTCGAAGGGACGCTGCGCAAGGGCATCAAGGGCCGCTTCGTCGCTACTAGCTTCAACGGGATCATGACCGAAGCTGCGGACGCTCTCCGAAAGGGTGTAACGCGCCTCGGGATCGGCGTCGATGATGAGAATCCGCCCCGCTCTTTCGCGTTTCATCCTATTCCGGAATTCCCTCCCCGGTGAACCGTTCGATATCCTGTTCGTCCTTGGTCCAACCTTTCCGTACCTGGACCCTAAGCTCGAGGAAGACGTGCGTTCCAAAGAGGGATTCGATCTTCGTTCGGGAACTGGCTCCGATCTGCTTGATCATACTCCCTCGTTTGCCAATGATTATACCCTTCTGCGATTTGCTATCCACGATGATCTCGGCTTTGATCTCCAGTAGCCCGTCCTCCCGTTCGTGCAGCCACTTGACCCAGACTGCAGTGGCGTATGGAACCTCGTGAAAGGTCGATTGGAAGACGTTCTCGCGGATGATTTCGCTGATCATAAACTCATCGGAGCGATCGATCTTCACCTCGGGAGGGAAGATGGGGCCCTTCTCAGGAAGGTAGGAAATGACCGTACGTAAAACATCATCAAGGTTCTTCTTTTCGCGAGCAGAGATCGGAATCAACTCCGAGAACCTTCCCGTCGCATCGTAGGCAAGGAGTGTCTCTTCGAGGGCGTTCCCGCAGGCAAGATCGACCTTGTTCACGAGGAGGATGATCGGTCGGCTCTCCTCCTCCAGGCGTTCGAGCAGTGTGCGATCGTAGCGGCTCACCTTTCCCCACGGCTCGACCATGTACAGGAGAAGGTCGATGCCACGCAGGGCGCGGAACGCCTCGCGAAGGATGTGCCGACTGAGCAGATTGCGCGGTCGATGGAGCCCGGGGGTATCGATGAACACGATCTGCGCGGCATCGTTCGTGTAGATGCAGCGCACGCGGTTGCGCGTTGCCTGCGGTTTAGATGATGTGATGAGGAGATCCTCCCCCATCACCGCGTTCAGGAACGTCGACTTCCCGACGTTGGTCTGTCCCAATACGCCAACGAACCCCGCTCTAAAGGAGCCCATGAACCAATCCTCCTGTGGCGACCGCCCGTGTCAACCGCTCGATCTCCGGGGCGAGGTAGCGATCCTCCTCGAGGCGAGGGACGATCGTGCGAACCCGTTCGTGAAGTGTGTTGGTCGCCTCTCCCATACGTCCCTCCTTTTGGAAGTCGACCGCCTGTGCCGCGCACAGGAACTCGATCGAGATGATCCGCTCCAGGTTCGTGAGGATGCGCAGCGCCTTCCGTGCGGAGATGGGGGCAAGGCTGTTGTGATCCTCCTTCCCTCCTGAGGTGGGGATCGAATCGACGAGCGCGGGGTGGCAGAGGACCTTGTTCTCGCTCACGAGCGAGGCAGCGGTGTATTGGATCAGCATCAGGCCGGAGTTGATACCTCTTTCCTCAACCAGGAAGAGGGGAAGACCGCGGTGAGGGCTCGTGAGGAGCTTATCGATCCGCCGTTCAGCGATGCTCCCCACCTCGGAGAGAGCGATCGCAGCCATCTCCAGCGCCAGCCCGAGGATCTCCCCGTGGAAGTTCCCTCCGGAGAGGACTGCCCCGTCGGTGAAGATGAGCGGGTTATCCGTGGCAGCGTTGATCTCGATCGTCACCTTCTCCTTGAGAAAGGCGAGCGCCTCGAAGGTAGGGCCGAGGACCTGCGGGATGCAGCGTAGGCTATACACGTCTTGTACATCGTCCGTAGCGCTGTCCACGAGAGTGCTCCCCTTGAGTAGTATACGAATTGCTCTTGCCGCCTCGATCTGTCCAGGGTGAGGGCGGCTCTGGTGGAGCCTTTCGTCGAAGGGCGCGGTGAACGCACGCAGCCCCTCCAGGGAGAGGGCTGCCGCAGCGAGGGCGTTCTTCAGCAGGTTCTTCCCGCGCGCATAGACAAGGAAGGAGAGCCCGGTCATGAACTGGGTCCCGTTCAACAGGGCGAGCCCCTCCTTCGGGGCAAGGGAGAGGGGTGGCCGATCGATCAATGACAGTGCCTCATCTCCAGTGATGATTCTCCCATCGTGCTCGGCCTCTCCCTTGCCGAGGAGGACAAGGGCAAGGTGCGCGAGCGGCGCAAGGTCCCCGGAGGAGCCGACCGATCCCTGCTCGGGGATCAACGGGTGAACACGGTGGTTCAACAGGCCGATCAGGTACTGAATCGTCTGGAAGCGAATTCCGGAATTCCCCTTCAAGAGCGAGTTGCTGCGGAAAAGGAGGATCGCCCGTACCGCTTCCGCGGGGATGCGCTTCCCCACTCCGACCGCGTGGGAGAGGATGATCTTCCTCTGTAGTTCCTGCAGACGATCTCGCGGGATCGATTCGTTGCTCAACCGCCCGAAGCCTGTATTGATCCCGTAGACCGGCCGCCCCTTTGCGACGATCTTCTCCACGATCCCTTGTGCGCGCTCGACCCGGTCACGCGCCGCATCGCTCGCTGCTACCTCTTCGTTCTCAAAGACAACCCGTGTCGCCTGCTCTAACGTTAGCGAATGCCCATCCAGTTCGATCATCTATTCCTCTTTTCCCCTCGTCATTGGGAAGCGTTGTAAAACCCTTGACCTCTTACTATACTCGATTCCACATGAATACTCTCATCACGAACATCGGGCAACTCGTCACTCCACGCGGCCGCGCTCCTGTGGAGGGAGAGCGGATGAACGATCTAACCGTTCACGAGAGGGTGGAAATGAGGATCGATGGAGAGCGGATCTCACAGGTCGGTACCGCTGTTGATCAAGAGAACGTGGACCTGACCCTCGATGCCCATGGCGGGGTCGTCCTTCCGGGGCTTGTCGATCCGCATACGCACGCCGCCTTCGTTGGAACGCGTGAAGAGGAGTTCCTCGCGCGGTTACAGGGGCTGCCGTACACCGACGGAGGGATCCTCTCGAGTGCGCGTGCCGTCGCTGCGGCCGACGAGGAGGAGATCGTCGAGCAAGCGAGTCGTTTCCTTGGGCGCATGCTTGCCTGTGGAACGACGACCGTCGAGATCAAGAGCGGATACGGCCTGAGCCTGGAGGAGGAGGTGAAGCTCCTCCTCGCCATTCGCCGGCTGAAGAAGACGATGCCGATGAGGATCGTGGCGACCTTCCTCGGGGCACACGCAGTCCCCGCTGAGGTTCGTCGTGACGATTACATCTCGACGATCATCACCGAGATGATCCCCACGGTCAGGCGGCGGCGCCTCGCTCAGTTCTGCGATGTCTTCTGTGATAAGGGTTTCTTCACCGTGGCCGAGGCACGTACGATCCTTCGTGCCGCGAGAGGGGCAGGGCTGCGCCTGAAGCTACATGTGGACGAGCTTGCGGATACGGGTGGCGCGAAGCTCGCCGCCGAGCTCGAAGCGACCTCCGCGGATCACCTCCTAAAGGTGAGTGAGATCGGGATGCGCGAGCTGAAACGGACAGGGGTGATCCCCGTCCTCCTCCCAGGAACCGCGTTCACCCTTGGTTCGCCCTACGCTCCCGCGCGGCGGATGATCGAGTTGGGGCTCCCCGTCGCCCTGGCGAGCGACTTCAACCCGGGGACCTGCCTCATCTACTCGATGTGGACGGTCATCGGTCTCGCGGTGATGAAGATGGGGCTCTCCGTGGAGGAGGCGCTCACTGCAGCGACGTTGAACGCGGCCTGCGCGCTCGAGCTCGGGGAAGAGGTCGGCTCATTGGAGGAAGGGAAACAGGCCGACCTTGTGGTGTTGGATCTCGACAACTACCACCAAATACCGTATTTCTTCGGGCATAACCCTGTTCGCGTCGTGATTCACAACGGAGAGGTCGTCTACGAATCGTGAGGATCACGCTCCACGCCTACGCCAAACTGAACCTCTCTTTGCACGTCATCAGGCGCCGCAACGACGGTTTTCACGAGCTCGATTCCCTCGTTCAGACGATCGACCTTGCGGACACGATCACCCTGGAACGGATCACAGGGAAAATCGAGGTCGAAAACGACCTCGGGATCCCCTCCGAGGAGGACCTCGCCACGCGTGCGGCTCTCCTCCTTTTCCAGGAGAAGAGGGTAGAAGGAGGAATGAGGATCAGGGTGCGAAAGAAGATACCGATGGGAGCGGGACTGGGTGGTGGATCGAGCGATGCGGCCGCTGTCTTGTGGGGAGCCGATCGGGTGACCCCGCCCTCCCTTTCTCACGCGCGGCTCTCTCTCCTCGCCTCACGCCTCGGCTCGGATGTACCCCTCTTCCTTAGTGGTGGGCTCCTGCGCCTCAGCGGGCGTGGGGAGCGGATCACTCCTCTCCCGCATCTGCGTACGGAGCGCTTCGTGATCTTCGTTCCACCGATCTACTGCGCCACCGCCGCGGTCTACGATCGCCTCGATCGGCTCGGGTCCAGTGCGGGAAAGAAGCCCTCCTATAACCTTGGAGAGAACGACCTCTACACACCTGCCCTCTCTCTCTATCCTGTGTTGATCCCCTACGCGAAGGCAATCGAAGCAGTTGGCGCTGACTACTCCGGGATGAGCGGGAGTGGATCATCCTTCTTCGCCGCGTTCGCGGACGGAATAAGGGCTCATTCCGCTCAACGCGACCTTGCGGCCGCCTTTCCCGCAGCGTTCGTGCACCTGTGTGAGGCAACCGATTCCGGGTATCATCTGTGCAATGAAACCAATGCATATCGCGATTGACGGCCCCGCCGCTTCTGGGAAGACGACTCTCGGACGGGCGCTCGCCCGCCGGTTTGGGTATCTCTTCGTCGAGACCGGGAAGATGTATAGGGCGGTCGCCCTCGGCCTCGACCGCGGGTTCCGCCTCGATGAGATCGATCTTACCATGGATCCTGACGGGCGGACCCTGTTGAACGGAGAGGATGTGAGCGACCTCCTCCATACTCCAAGGCTCGATCAAGCTTCCTCGCGAGTCGCAACGCAACCCGAGGTACGGGAGCGGCTCGTCGCGCTTCAGCGGGGTATCGCCGCCGATCGTGACGTGGTTATGGAGGGGCGAGACATCGGCACGGTCGTCCTCCCGAACGCCACGGTGAAGCTCTTCCTGCAAGCGACCCCAGAGGAACGGGCAAGAAGACGGACCAAGGAACGCCATGGGTCGGAGACGGCAACTACGTTGAACGAGATCATTGCCCGCGATCGAAGGGATCGCACTCGCGCTCTTTCGCCCTTGAACCCCGCAGACGATGCAATTATAATCGTTACCGATCAAAAGAGCCTCGCAAAGGTCATTTCCGAAGCAGTTGGCCTTATTGAGGAGCAGTTGGGAGGACGTCGATCAAGCGGCTGAAGGAATTTCTCAAAGGGGTGCTCTATACAGTGTTGGTTTTCCTCTTCGCCCCACTGTGGATCCTCTTTCGTCTACGCGTTCACGGAAGGGAGAGGATCGCGCCGGATGGGCACTACATAGCCGTTGCTCGTCACCGTAGTTACTGGGATATCCTCTTACTGGTGATAGCGTTCGGCTGGCGGCACCGCATCCACTTCATCGCCCGCAAGGGATTGCTGAAGAACCCGATATTCATGCCGTTCGTTCGTATCTTCAGCACCACAATCGGTCGGGAGAAGTTCACCAGGGACGATTTTCGCCGCACGTTGAAGTCGTTCCGCAACGAGCGGATAATCGGGATATTTCCGGAGGGGACGACCCGGAGCCGAGTCGATGCGAAGGCCGGAGCGATCCGCTTTGCGCGTCACACCGAAAAGGAACTGCTCCCTGTCAGAATCGAGGCGCGTGGGCCCTACCCGCCACGATACCCGTTCCACTTTCCGCGGGTGACGGTGTTGATCGGAAAGGTGCTCAGTGTCCCGGATCTCGAGGCCGAGATCGGCCCTACGGAGGGGAGGGAGAACCGCAATCTCCTTCTTAGCAAGCGGCTGATGGAACGGATCGATGCCGTAGAATCGGGAAAGGGGGGTGGTTGAACGACACGATATCCCGTCGCAAGAGCCTAACCCTGAGATGCAAGGGGGAGGGGAAATCCTACAACAGGTGATTAAGAATGGAAGAACTAATTAAGATGGAAGACGCTTTCTCTGAAAGCGATGTCAAGATGTACAGTCGGGGGGATACAATCACCGGAACGGTTGTTCAGGTGAACGAGAGCGAAATCCTCGTCGATATCGGTTATAAGTCTGAAGGGATCCTTCCAGTAAGGGAACTCTCCCCCTTCCGCGAAGCAGGGAAGGTCGAAGAAGGGGAAGAGATTGATGTCCTTGTCACTTACATCGATGAGGAGAAGGGAACGGTCTACGCTTCGGAGAAGCAGGCCGAATACGAAAAACGGATCGACTTGCTGGATGCGGCCTACCATGAGGGAGCGGTCGTGGAAGGGGAGGTCACAAGTGAGGTAAAGAACGCGGGCTACCACGTCAATCTCGACGGGATCCGCGCCTTCCTCCCAGGATCACACCTCGGAAACGACCTTCCGAGTGCAATCGAGGAATTGAAAGGGAAGCGCGTTTCGTTCAAGATCCTCGAACTCTCCCGCCGCGACAAGAACCTTGTTGTCTCCCACAAGGCTTACCTCAAGGAAGAGAAGAAGAAGCACCGCATGCAGCTCTTCGAATCCCTGGAGAAGGACCAAGAGATCGAAGGGGCAATTTGCAGTATCGTCGATTTCGGCCTGTTCGTCGATATCGGCGGGTTCGAGGGGCTTGTCCACCGTTCTGAGATCGCCTGGAAGGACCTCCCGGTTCCACCAGCAAGTTACAAGGTGGGGGACAAGATTACTGTGAAAGTGGTCTCTTTCGACAAGGAGAAGGGGAAAGTTTCCCTGTCGATCAAACGCCTCCGTCCCGACCCGTGGCAAGGGATCGCCGAGCGTTACCCCGCGGGAATGCAGTGTTCAGGGACGGTGGTAAGTGTCACCGATTTCGGCGCCTTCGTCGAGCTGGAACAAGATATCGAAGGGTTGATTCACGTCTCCGAACTCTCATGGGGGTACCCTGAGAACCCTAAAGATGTGGTGAACGAGCGCGATAAGGTAGACGTGGTGATCCTCAACTGTGATGAGGAGGCCCATCGTATCAGCCTCTCCCTGCGCCGTACCCAACAGGACCCGTGGGAGGAGGTAGAGGCGAAGTACCCGAGTGGGCAGCACGCAATCGGTGTGGTCACGAAGATCACCGACTTTGGAGCCTTCGTCAAGCTGGAAGACGGCGTCGAAGGATTGGTACACGTCTCTGAACTTGACTGGGGACACGTCACCCATCCACGTGATGTCCTCAAGGAAGGGGAGACGGTTGAAGTTAAGGTGTTGGGCACCGACCCGAAGGAACGGCGTATCAGCCTGAGCATTCGCGAGCTGAAGGCAAACCCGTGGCGTCAGTTCGTCGAGCAGTTCGCCATCGATGAGATCATCGAGGGGGAGATCACGGAGATCAAGGACTTCGGCGCGTTCATGAAGATCACCGATGACGTCGATGGGTTGATCCACGTCTCCGAGATCAGCGATCAACGGATCGCGACCCCGGCCGATGTCCTCTCCGTCGGGCAGAAGGTGCAGGCAAAGATCATCGGAATCAACGAGGAGAAACGGCAGGTTCGCCTTAGTATGCGCAGCCTGTTCGGTCCACCCGAGGTTCCTTCAGAGCGGCCGCCGCGCAAGCAGCGTTCACGAAAGAAAGAGAAGGAGCGAGTCGATCGCACCTTCATCGATGACGGCGGGCACGAAAGCTTAAGCATGCGCGACCTCTTGGGCGATGCTACCCTGGACAACGGGGAATAAAACGAGCAGATAACCGATAACTGTTAGGAGGAATAGATCATGAACAAAGGCGAATTCATCGACCGGCTGTCCGATTCAACAAACTTGACCAAGAAGGAAGCGCGTAAGCTTCTCGACTCGGTCCTTAACCTCGTTCAAGATACCCTGCTGCAGGGTGAGGAAGTCAAGCTCGTCGGGTTCGGCAAGTTTGCCGTACGTGCGCGCAAGGCGAGCAGCCGCATCAACCCCCAGACGAAGAAGATGATTCAAGTTCCGGCCAAGGTCGTCCCGCTGTTCAAGCCGGGAAAGGAATTGAAGCGGCAGGTGGAGAAGAACCTCAAGGTGACCGCAAAAGGCGTAGCCAAGAAGTAGCCTTAAGGGCCTTCGAACAGGATACACGCGATGGCTAGCCTCCGCGTATGCGAGAGGCTGGCCTCGATCTTTCCACGCACGTGCGCGCAGTGGACGATGGGACGCCCGTCCTTCTGATTCCTCACCTCGATCGAACGGTACGGTAGAGGACGCCCGACCGCCTTGATCAACGCTTCTTTGATGGCAAACCGAGCGGCTAAACGCTCGAACCGACGATCGTTGCGCGCTGAGAACGCGTAGGTGATTTCTACTCTTGTGAATAAGCGGTCGAGGAATCGCTTTCCACGCCGCTTGTAGATCGCTTTGATGCGCTCGACCTCGACAAGATCGACCCCAATACTAGCCATGAAGGATACGGGATCGTTCGGCGACGATGATCGACCGCAGCTCATCGACCGCAATATCGAGTTCGTCGTTCACCACCAGGTAATCGAAGAGAGGGAGAGTTTCCACCTCCTGGGCCGCCACGGTTAGCCGAGCGCGGATCTCTTTGTCATCCTCCGTCCCACGGATTCGCAGGCGTTCCCCCAGGATAGCGAGTGAGGATGGGGTGAGGAAGACATAGACCACTGAGAAATCGAGCAATCCGGATCCCTTCAATGCTTTTGCTCCCTCAACATCGATGTTCAGGATGACATCCTTTCCGCGGGAGAAGACCTCGCAAATCTGGGCGCGTGACGTCCCATACTGATCCCCGAGGTAGGTGACGTGTTCGACCATCTCGCCCTCGCTGACGAGACGATCGAATTCTTGGTGCGTGATGTAGTAGTAATCCTTTCCGTTCACCTCGCCGCTGCGTCGCAGGCGGGTGGTGTAAGAGACGGAATAGGAGAGCCCGGGCAAGATCTGCATCACCCGCTCGATGACCGAGTTCTTTCCCGCTCCGGAGGGGCCGCAGACGACAAACGCGATTCCGCCGCCGGCTCCCCGACGTGTCTTGACGATCGATTCACTCGACATTCTGCACCTGTTCCTTGAACTCATTGATTGCCATCTTCATATCGATCACGAGAGAATTCACCGCAAGATCGCGCGACTTCGAACCGAGGGTGTTCACCTCCCGCAGGAATTCCTGACTCAGGAAATCGAGTTCCTTCCCAATCGCTTCGTCCTTGTCAAGGAGGGCGGTCGCCCGAGCCAGGTGCGCCTCCAAGCGAACGATCTCCTCGCGGATGTCGAACCGCTCCACAAGGATAGCGATCTCCATCTCCAGCCGTGCAGGATCGACCTCGACCTGCAACGCAGCGATCCGTTCCTGCAGGCGAACACGCAACTCCTCCGTCACCTGTGGAAGCCTCTCCTTCACAGTGTCGAGAAGGTCCGCTATCCTGCACAGTATCCTTCTGATCTCCACAGCAAGGTGTGCCCCCTCCGCTTCTCGCGCGGCGGTAGTGGCCGTAATCGCTTGCTGCAACGCGGCCGCGACGAGCGGCCAGGGGTCAGCCTCCTCCGGCGTAGCCGCCTGGAACGCTCCGATCCGGATCAGGTCAGCGAGGCTCGGTGGGGAGGAAAGGTTGAACTCCTGGACGATTCGTTGCAGCTCGGCGAGGTGTTCAGTAATCACGTTGTGATCGAAGAGGTCCTGAGACGGCCCTTGCGCCTCCCGTGTGAGGTCGACCGATACGTTGATCTCGCCACGCCGGAACGCCTCCTTAACCATCCCTTCAACCCGAACCTGCACGTATGGGTACTCGCTGAGTGAACGGAGACGAACGGAGAGGTAACGGTGGTTAAGGGTACGCATCACCGTCTCTACCCGCCACCCTGCTCCCACGGCAGAACCGGTTCCAAATCCGGTCATACTCCTAACCATCTTCCCTCCCAGTGAGTGAAATCGCAGCGTACCCGACGACGGAGTGGCTCTCCCCGGTCACATCCCCCGATGTCGCGTAGGAGAGGAGCTTGGTTTCGTCCCACCCTAGTCTGCGCGCGCAGGCCATCAACGCGACGATCGCTCCCCCCCCGCAGATCGAGAGACGTTCTTCGATCAGGCTTTGGTGAAAGCCCTGCACATCCAAGGCGAGGATCTTCTCAATCGCTCGGTGATCGACACTGCGTGCGGTCTCGTCTGGTTCGTAGTGAGTGAAGTCGCTACTCACGATGACAACCCCTGCTTTATCACGTGCTTTACCACGGACAATTCGCGCGATCGCCTCGCCCAACGCTGTCAGGTCGGAAAGGGCGGGGAGCATGACGCAGATTGGGATGAACGGGATCTCCGCTCCGAACAGGAATTGCAGAAACGGGAGCTGGACCTCGATCGAGTGTTCGTGCAGGAAAGCCTCGTCCGCAACCGTTACTCCCTCGGCAACAAAGCTATCGGCTACCTCGGTGGCGATCGGAGCATCACCGAGCGGGGTCCGCCAGATTCCCTCCCGGACGATGGAGACAGGAGCTCCCAACCCGGTGTGGTTCGCCCCGAGGATGATCGCCCACTCCGGGCGACCGTGCGCGGCGAGCTCCCGATAACCGGCCGCTGCCACCGCGCCGGAATAGATGTACCCTGCGTGCGGCACGACGAGCCCCATCGGCTCGCAAAGCGTTCCCTCGATGTGAACCTTCTGCTTAAGTAGGAGCGTAAGCCCGGCTGATAGTGCGGAACGACTTCCAGGGTAGAAAGCGTCGGCAACGACCGGCTCGCGGATCAAAGGCATCATGCTCAAATTGTAGCGTTAAGCCCCGCTACCCTGCAACCCCTCGATCTTGACAGCATCGCGCGTGCCGTTTAACATGTCCAGGAATCCTTGGGAGATCGTCTAAAGGTAGGACAACAGGCCCTGGCCCTGTCAGTGGGGGTTCGAATCCTCCTCTCCCAAATACTTTCGCCAAGCGACGGCGGTAGCGATCTAAAAGAGCAACATAACATAGTGTTTCAACGGGGCCTATTGCGTGCTTTGCAAGGTGAACGGCGCATTATCGTAAAGGAATCTTTGGATAATACGTTGAAAAGAAGGTTTTAACTGAAGCGCCTGGATAGGGAGCTACAACATAAGACGGCTCTTGTTGCGGGGGGTTTGTTGGTTTGGATCCCCTATCCCGATATCCTGACTCCACCATGACGAAGCGAACTAATCGACTGAGAGGCATGAGTAGCGGGAGATTGGCTGCAATTGGAATGGCGCTAGTACTTGGCGTTCTTGTTGCCGTGGTCCCTGTTGCCGCCGTGGTTGTCAATTTTCCCGACCCAGGGCTTGAAGAAGCCATCCGCCGCGCGATCGACAAACCAACTGGAGACATCGTCGATAACGACTTGGTTGGGTTGACGTACCTCTCGGTCTGGGGCCGGAGTATCTCCAATCTTGAAGGAATTCAGCACTGCGTGGATCTCACGGAGCTTGATCTGGTCAGCAACCAGATCGTCAACATCAGTCCGCTATCGAACTTGACCAACCTCACGACGCTCTGGCTGTGGGGCAACGAGATCATAGATATTAGAGAGCTAGCAGTCTTGACCAAGCTTGAGAGGCTCGAGCTGCGCGAGAACCAGATCATCGACATCAGCGCGCTATCGGGCTTAACCAACCTCACGGAGCTCAATCTATACGGCAACCAGATCGTCGACATCAGCGCGCTATCGGGCTTAACCAACCTCACGAGGCTCGGGCTGAGCGACAACGAGATCGTCGACATCAGCGCGCTATCGAGTTTGACCAACCTCACGGGGCTCCGCTTGGACTATAACGAGATCGTCGATATTAGTGTGCTATCGAGTTTGACCAACCTCACGGAGCTCAGGCTGGACAACAACGAAATAGTTGACATCAGCCCACTATCGGGCTTGATTAACCTCGCGGAGCTCTGGCTGAACAGCAACGAGAGCATCGACATCAGCGCGCTATCGGGCTTGATTAATCTCGTGGAGCTCTGGCTGAACAGCAACGAGATTGTCGACATCAGTGCGCTATCGCGTTTGACCAGCCTCACGGGGCTCCGCTTGGACTATAACGAGATCGTCGACATCAGGATTCTATCGAGTTTAACTAACCTCACGGAGCTCTGGCTGAACAGCAACGAGATCGTCGACATCAGCCCACTATCGGGCTTGATTAACCTCACGGAGCTCTGGCTGAACAGCAACGAGATCGTCGACATCAGCCCGCTATCGAGCTTGACCAATCTCACGGAGCTCTGGCTGGACAACAACGAGATTGTCGACATCAGCTCGCTATCGGGCTTGATTAACCTCGCGGAGCTCTCGCTGAACAGCAACGAGATTGTCGACATCCAGGCGCTCGTTGATAATCTTGGGTTGGGCGTGCGGAGCTGGGTGGATCTTCGCAATAACTACCTTGACCTCACGTCTGGCTCTCCAAACATGATGGATATCGAAGCTCTACAAAGTCGAAGGGTCCACGTTGACTTCGATCCACAAAACTGACACCGCTCCGAAGCCCGTATCACTTGGGACTGTGGGGAGTCATCTTGTTAGCGCTGTTGTTCTCAGTTTCCTGGTGAGGCATTCTCACCCTTGTTGACTGTCTACTGACCCAGCAATCGACTGAGAGCCCCGTTGTTGCCTCCTGTCGTCATGACCTAGGGTTCATAACACATCAAAAAGGGCCTTTATCGGGAGCAAGAGAAGACAACCACTCCAAAGCGGCCCCCGTGAATAAGGCCGCTTTTCATTGCCCCTAGTGCCCGTGGCTTATATGTTGAGTGATACAGGCCGTAAAATGTGCATTATGCGGCCTCAACAATGAAAGGAGGAGACATGGCAACGGCGAAGAAACTCCTTACAGCAGTGCAATTAGTCGACATACATGGCCCAACAACGGTCATCGTTGATGTCAGGATTAACGATGAGGGAGATCTCGTGTTCTCCGGACAAGACCTGGGGTGCTTCAGATTATGAATATTGGTTGTACATCGCAGCAGCCGACAAGGATCTTGTACTCCTAGCCTTGATCCAGAAGATGTACTCTGGCAACGAGAAAGTCGTTACAGAGTTCAAGAGCTTCTTGACCTCAAAGCACATCCCGTGCAAGTTCGGTTCTTACGTCTAAGGAGGAGAGATGGCCAGGGCAAAGAAACTCCCTACAGTTCTGACGGAAGACGAACAAGCGCGGCTCTTGGAGCAGCCCAACCCCCGTTACCCCACCGGCGAAACGGGACGATGCTTCGCTTGATGCTCAACACGGGGCTACGGTTAGCGGAAGTGACGTCCTTGAAGTGGAGAGACATCGATCTCACCACGGGCAAGCTAATGGTCCGGCAGGGCAAGGGGAGCTAGGATTAAGGTGTCTGTTGCTAATTCGTCAGAGGACAAAGATTCCGGCTGTTTCGATATCCACACATCCGGGAGTTCGAGAGCTGTCCACTACTCCCAGCTGTCGAGGACGCCAACTCTATCCCTTGTCATGTCCTACTCCCCACGATAAGATCTTGTAAATCCGTGGCTTTGGGCCATTGGAAAGTTCCAAAATTGTCCACCAAGAGGTAAAGTAACACCCACAAAAGCCGTTGGTGCCTTCGCGCACGAATACACTGTCTATTACCGAACGGATGCCAGAAGGTCAATCCGATACCGACAGAGAAATTCAGACAGCAAGTGCCACAGTACTACGAAGAGCTGTCGAGACGACCGGGATTCTTGTGTATGCGGGCAGTGAAACCTATCGGAAAGCAAACTTAGAAACACGCAAGGGGGGAGAATTGATCTCCCCCCCTGGAGTTCATAGTTAATCGGCCGAACGCCAAAAATAGCGTTTGGTTACTTTTACTTCTTCCTCCCTTTCTTGGCAACGGCCTCTTTGAGGTTCTTCCCTGCTTTAAATGCCGGGACCGTCTTTGCTGGGGTCTTCATCTTCTGCCGGGTCTGTGGGTTGATGCGTGTTGTGGCCTTCCGCTTGCGGGTTTCAAACTTGCCAAATCCTGTGATGATTACAGGCTTATTTGCCACAAGCGACTTTGTGATGACTTCAACCAAGCCATCCACTGCCGTTCGCGCATCCTTCTTTGTGAACCCCGTCGTCTTCGTCAGTTTCTCCACCAGTTCCGCTTTGTTCATACGGTATCCCCCTCTGTAGTTTGAGAATGTAAAGCAGTATAGCGACTTAATGGGCATTTGCCAAGAGGAGAGCGCACAGGCTGCACATCGAAGAGCCTCCATCGGGGTGAGTCGCCGCAGATAATCCAGGAGAAACTACAGAGTTCATCTTACAGCAAAAGCTGTCTGGTAGCGTATATCCCGCGTTTTCGCTAGGTCGTTGGTTCTTTGTCACTTCGAGTGAGCCCTCTCCCAAAGGAGGCTCCAGTGCAGGGAAGTTTGGGCTTGAGTTTCCCCCTGAGAACGATGAGGAACCCGATAATTGGTTCCTCGCAGACTGTTGCACGAATCTCTTTTCCTTGCGAAACAGAAGCTTTCACCGCCGAGGACGCTCGGGGGGTGTAGTAAATTCCAAATCGGCTACTACACCCCCCAAGCATGCAGAGAGTGGGAGCCGGATTGGCAGGATTGAGTGATTGAGCGAGTGAGTGAGTGAATGATTGAACTTCCCAATCCCCCGATCATTCAATCTTCCGATCTCTCAATTCCTCAGCGCCCTCTGCGGTAAAATGCTTGAGACTAGGAGCCAAGCTTGAAGACGAGCGGTAGAAAAGGTTTACGCAACAGGCTCCTCGCTCTTCTAAAATGGGTAAACGCCTCCAACTCAGGTTGTTTGGCCGGGCGGAAATAAAAGAGTGAGGTCTACGGCACCGGGTCGAATCCACCAGGGTGGAGCGGATGGCATCGGAGAACCCGCCGCAGGGCGAGGTAGCCACCTTTGAACGGCCCATACTTTGAGATCGCCTCCGCTCCGTATTGCGAACAGGTCGGGTAGAATCGACACCGCGGCGGAAAGAACGGGGAGACGAACCGCTGGTAAAGCGAGATAATCCCTAGCAGAAGCCTCTTTAGCATAGCTGAAGTGTACCTTCCCTTCCTCCCCTTGACAAGGGCGGGGAGGCGTGTTATACTGTTTTTAGCAGTCAACCAGCGAGACTGCTAAAAAGCAACAACAAAGGAGGTTGTTATGCTAATTAGAAAGCTACCAGAGGTAAGACGTGGGCCGTTCTTGATGGAGACGGGGCTCTCCCAACTTGTAGACGAATTCTTCCGTGACTTTAGCCGGGCGGGGGGCTACGTGGCGTCGAGCTGCGGCCGGACCGACATCTACGAGAAGGACAAGGCTCTCGCCTTTGAGATCGAACTCCCAGGGATGAAGAAGCAGGAGATCTCTATCAAGGTGGAGGGAGACCAGCTCATCATCTCCGGAGAGGTCAAACGCCGCGAAGAGGTGAAGGAAGAGAACTACTTCCGTCTTGGCCGCCGTTATGGTCAGGTCGAGCAGTGCTTCCCTCTTCCGACCGACAGAGTCGAGAAGAGTGGGATCAGAGCGAACTTTGAGGATGGCATCCTTAAGGTGACGGTCCCTCTCAAGGAGTCGATCAAGGAGAAGGAACAGCCGGTCGAGGTCAAAGTGGAGTAACAGCATACCACAGCCACACTCAGAAGGTCCCAGCCACAGTGCTGGGACCTTTTTTTTGGCTCCTCGACGATTCGAGTGAGTAGAGCCTGTCCGACAAACCATCTTGCCGCTCTAGTACCAGATGATTATACTATCTTCATCTGATGGAGTTGGAGGTACCTGTGATGGCATACAACTTTCTAGCATACGATGAGCAACAGCTGTATCTACTTCCGGCATCGATTGTGGAGTGGGTGCAGGACGACAGCCTGGCACGGTTTGTGGGAGAGACAGTGGACCTATTAGACCGCCGTGGTCAGCTTGGTGGGTTCTACGAAGGCTACCGCAGGGACGGGTGGGGACATCCGGCGTACCATCCGCGGATGCTGGTAAAGGTATTGGTGTACGGCTACTGCATGGGGGTAACGAGTTCACGCAAGCTGGCGGCGGCATGCGAGAACGAGGTAGCGTTGAGGTATCTGACCGCGAACCAACAGCCGGACTTTCGCACGATCTCTGACTTCCGCAAGGATCATCTGTCGGCATTGAATGAACTGTTCGTAGAGGTACTGGGATTGTGCCAAGAGGCGGGGTTAGTGCAGCTGGGGCGGGTAGCCCTGGATGGGCGGAAGATCGCGGGGAATGCGTCGTTGGATCAGAACCGGGATGAGGAGTGGTTGCAGAAAGAAGTAGGGAAGTTACTGGCGGAGGCAGAGCGGGTGGACGTAGAGGAAGACGGAACGTACGGAAGAGAGGAACGAGGGGACAAGTTACCGCAGGGGTTGCGCACACACGATGAGCGGATGAAACGGTTGGAAGCAGCGTTGGAGCGGATTGAGGAGAAGAAGCGTCAAGCAGCGGTGCAGCAAGAGCGCAAGATCGAGAAGCGGAGAAGAGAGGAAGCAGAGACAGGTAAGAAGAGACGGGGACGTAAGCCAAAGGATCCTGAGACGGCGGCGATGGAGGTAGCGAAGAAGACGAAAGCGAACGTGACGGACCCGGAGAGTCGCATCCTGAAGACACGGCGGGGGTGGGTGCAGGGGTACAACGGGCAAGCGGTAGCTGATTGTGAAAGTCAAGTGATTGTGGCCCAGGGCCTGACGCAGGAGGAGAACGACGTAAAACAGTTGGGTCCGATGCTTAAGAGATGTGAGGAGCAGGCGGGGACGCGACCCGGCGAGGTGTTGGCGGACGCGGGGTACTGGAGCGAGGAGAACGCGAAGCTGGAGAGTGAGGAAACGGAGCTATTCATCGCGACGACGAAAGACTGGAAGCAGCGTAAGGCGATGAAGGAGGCACCGCCACCACGGGGACGGATTCCTAAGGGGTTGTCAGCAAGAGAGCGGATGGAGCGGAAACTGTTGACGAAGCGAGGACGTGAGGCGTACAAACAACGTGGGTCAACGATCGAACCGGTGTTTGGGCAGATGGTGATGCGGGGATTAGTGCGGTTTCTGTTACGTGGGTCGAAGAAGGCACATGCCGAGTGGTCGCTGTGGTGTACGACGCACAACCTGTTGAAACTATGGCGGAGCGGATGGCGAGCAGGGCAAGCAGTGGAAGATGAGGTGACGATGGCAACTGCGCCTTAAGGACGAGTAGTGCGCCGTTGGTGGCGAACACGAGTGGCCTACTGAGAAGAGAAAAGACTACTGCTCCTTCCTGTTCGAGGGGGCACGAGGGCTGCGGAAGAGGGGAGCGAAAAAGACTCGCCCCCGCTAGAGTTGCTGGATGATTTGTCAGACAGGCTCAGTAGTGACATCTAATTTCGGTCCGCACGGGACGAATGCCGGTTGCGAAGCAAGACCGGAGATCGAAGAGAATTCACCACGAAGAGCACGAAGGACACGAAGAATGGAATTCGATGAGCTGTCGAACAGGGTAATAGGCTGTGCGATTGAAGTGCACCAGGAACTGGGCCCAGGATTGTTGGAGTCGACCTATGAGCAGTACCTTTGACCCCTTCGTGCTCTTCGTGTCCTTCGTGGTGAAACAATCCTGTACCTCTGCAAGAGTCTTGGCGCGTCACCTTTCTCTTTAGTTACCCACTCGAAACGACAAAGAGCATTTTTTTGGCTCCTCAACGATTTGAGTGAGCAGCCGAAATTGATCTGTTTCTCTTGCTTGCTACAGGGAGGCCGAAAGTCTTTTCTCATTGGAAGATGAGCATGAACGCGTGAGTCGTTAAGTCAATATACCCGGTTTGGAGAAGGAGCGAAAGAGCTCTGTCTTTTTCTTCTGCACGAGACGGGCATACTCAGTATCAGTGTGCTGCTGCTCTACTTCCTTCAGGTAGTCCATCGTTACCCCTTTCTTAAGGAACTGCTCATGGTTGGGCAGGC
>Ga0307428_1000501_pt1 | contig 24892 bp, 21 predicted proteins | sample SalMarWE160240MG_FD_202161 | JGI IMG/M metagenome (GOLD analysis project Ga0307428, IMG submission 202161) | Salt marsh sediment microbial communities from the Plum Island Ecosystem LTER, Massachusetts, United States - WE1603-240 | ecosystem: Environmental > Aquatic > Marine > Intertidal zone >...
AGCTTGCACCGTGTGCATTCCCCCAGGACCTGCCGGACCTCGCCGAGGGGCAGCGTCCCGGAGACGAGCAGCTCACGCTCCGACGGCGGTCTGTTTGGCTTGGCGACCTCGGGCGCGCCCGGGACGAAATCGAGTCCCAACTGCTGCTGGGCCTCGAGGAAATCTCGCGTCTGCTTGACGAACGCCGCCGCCTCGCGGCGGACATCATCCGCGGTCACAGTCTCACCATGCCTTTCAGGGATACGAGGTTCGTCCCGAGAGGGGTCAGCCGCGCTCCTCGCCGCGCAGCGCCGCGATCCGGTCCAGGATCCGGTCGGCCGCCTCCCGCTTCGAAAGCTCTGGCAGCTCGTCAACCTGCCCCTGGCGATCGAGCAGCGTGACCCGGGTGGTCTCGCCGGCAAAGGCGACCCGAACGTCGTTGGCGACAATCAGGTCCAGGTGCTTCTTCCGCAGCTTCTCTCGGGCATTCTCGAGCAGATTGTCCGTTTCCGCGGCAAAACCGACCAAGATGCGTGATCCCTTGTGCAGACCTGCTTCGGCCAGGATGTCCGGATTGCGCACGAATTCGACCGTCAGGGTCTCTTGTTTCTTCATTTTTTGCGGCGCGCTGGTGCTCGGGCGGTAGTCCGCGACCGCGGCGGCCATAATGAGAATGGTCGTGATATCGAGCCGTTCCAAGACCGCCTGACACATTTCTTGAGCGGTCGTCACGTCGGTCCGCGTGACCCCTGGAGGCGTGGGAAGTGACGTGGGGCCGCTGACCAACAGGACGTGCGCCCCTCGATCGCGGGCGGCCTCGGCAATCGCGAAACCCATCTTTCCGGACGAGCGGTTGGAAAGGTATCGGACAGGGTCCAGCGGTTCCTGCGTCGGACCCGCGGAGACGAGGACTGTTTCGCCGGCGAGATCCTGCGGATGGCCGAGAAGCGCTTCGACGGTGCGGACAATGGTGAATGGATCGGCGAGCCGTCCCTGACCGATTAACCCCGACGCCAGTTCGCCGTATTCCGGTTCCAGCACGTGCACCCCTCGGGTCTTCAGGTGGTCCAGGTTTTCCCGGACCGCGGCGTGCGCATACATGTCGCGATCCATGGCGGGCGCGAGGAGGATAGGGCAGGTGCTGCAGAGATACAGGTTGGAGAGAAAGTCGTCCGCAAGGCCGTGGGCAAACTTGGCGATGGTATTGGCCGTCACGGGGGCGACGAGCAGCAGATCGGCCCGTTCGCCCGCCGTCACGTGACCGATGTGCTTTTCATAATCCAGGGTAAAAAGATCGGTCAGGACGGGGCGTCGGGAGAGGGTCTCGAACGTGAGTGGGGCGACGAACCGCTGCGCACTGTCGGTCATCACGACCGTGAGGTTCGCGCCGCGACTGGTGAGTTCCCTGAGAATCTCCACCGCTTTATACGCGGCGATGCTCCCCGTGACCCCCAGGATGATCTCCTTCCCCTCCAGACTCCGCTTCATCTCGAAATCCCTTCCGCGATTCCCTTCCAAGACGTTGGACGTTGGACTCTCAGACCCTTACCAGATGGTTGACCGGACCTTTCCCCTTCCCAATCTTGACCGCCTGCTGGATCGCTGCGCGGATGAATCGCTGGGCCGCTTCCACCGCGTCTTTCACCTCCTGGCCCTTGGCCAGTCCCGCCACGATGGCTGCGGAAAGGGTACAGCCACTGCCATGGGTGTTTTCGGTGGGAATCTTTGGACTTTCCCAAACCTGAAAGTGGGTTCCGTCGTACAGGACATCGAAGACCGTGGGTCCACGGAGGTGCCCGCCCTTCACCAGCACATGGTGCGGTCCCATGTCCTTGATGGCCCGCGCGGCCTCCTGCATTCCGGTGAGATCGTCAATCTTCTCCCCCCACAGGATCGTCGCTTCATCGAGATTCGGCGTGACCACCGTCGCCAGGGGAAGGAGGAAGGTCTTCACGGCGTCCACCGCATCCTCGTCAAGGAGGCGATGGCCGGTGGCCGAGACCATGACGGGGTCCACGACCAGATTCCTCAGCGGAAACGCGCGCAGTTCCGCCGCCACCGCCGCCACGATCTCGTTCGTGGCGAGCATCCCCGTCTTCGCCGCGTCGGCGCCGATATCCGAGAGGACGGAGCGGATCTGGAGCGTGACAAACTCGGGGGGAAGGACGTGCGCGCCCTGGACCCCGAGGGTGTTCTGGGCCGTCACGGCCGTCAGCACGGACAGGCCATAGACCCCAAAGGTACTGAACGTCTTGAGGTCTGCTTGAATCCCCGCCCCGCCGCCGGAGTCGGACCCGGCAATGGTCAAGGCCCGTCGCATCGCGTCTCCTCGATCGTCGGGACCATTATGCCCGACGTCTCTCCTTCACGCAAGCCTTCCCTCCGATGGTCCCGGGCTGCAGCGCGGGGTCGACTGCCGAAGAGGGCGTGTGTCTCGCTTATCCTCGTGGGGCGTACAGCGTACGGTAGCGGTCGTAGCTCCCCAGGACGCGTTTGATGTATTTCCGGGTCTCGGGATAGGGGATCTCCTCTATGAACACTTCGGGGTCCGTGAAGGGATGATGGTCCTTGAGCCAGCGTTGAACGGCACGGGGTCCTGCATTGTACGCGGCCAGCGTGAGGACAACATTTCCGCCGAACTGTTCGTGGAGCGTGGCGAGGTAGCGGGTTCCCAGGGCGATGTTGGGACCGGGCGTGTCGAGGTCAGGGGGGTTCGGCAGATCCGTTCCTCTCGCCACACGCGTGGCGGTTGCCGGCATCAGTTGCATGAGGCCCCGGGCCCCTGCGCTCGAAACGGCCGTGGGAGCAAAGGCGCTCTCCTCGCGGATAAGGGCGGTCACCAGATACGGATCGAGAGCCGTCTCTTTCACAGAGCGGTCAACCCAGGGCCAGAAGCCCCGAGGATACAGGAACGACCAAAATGTCGCCATGGCCTCCTCTTTGCGGTCGGTGGCGAGGAGGGTGAGGACATTGCGCCTCGCAATGCTGAGCACCTTCTCGAAGTCGTTGGCACGCGCAAGCACCTGGCAGGCCTCCCATTGCAACGAGATCTGGTGAGGGCGGGCGGAGGCGAGAATCCAATACTCGGCGGCTGCGTCCTCCCACATCCGCAAGTAAAAGAGTTCCCGTGCCTTGGCCAGGGCCTGGGACGAGCGGTCGTCGAATGGGCGAGGGGGAGCCGGTGAAAATTTCTGGGGCATCAGTTGCAGCCGTTCCCGCGCCCGCCATTCATAGTAGGGGTCCAACGTGGCTTCCTTCGTAAGCCGCCGGTAGATTTTGTTGGCCAGGGAACGTTTGCCCATTTCCTCCAACAGGCGGCCACGCCAGTACAGGGCCTGGGCCCGTTGGCCGGATTGGGGGTAATCCTTCAGGAGGCGATCCAATTCCTTGACGGCGCGCTCGCGCTTCCCCTGGCGGTAGAGCAACCAGGCTCGCCGCCAGCGCGCGGTATCCCCGAGGTCCCCATGGGGATAGCGGCGCAGAAGACGGGCGTACACCTCGAGCGCCGCATCATCCTGTCCCCGGCTCTCTTGGTTGAGCCCGATCAGATACAAGGCGTCGTCGGCCAAAGAACTCTGAGGAAACGAACCGGGGATACGCTCGAGGTACGCGATCGCCTGGAGGTACTCCCCTGTTCGCAGCGAAGCCCTGCCCATGAGATACAGGCTCGTCACCTGGAAGCGAGGATGCACGGGGGGATCCGTCAAGGGAAGCAGGACGGCAATGGCCCGGGGGTACTCCTTCATGCCGAATAGGCTCCGGCCCAGCAGGAGACGCACGTCTGCATTTTCGGGATCTGTCTTTAGGAGCTGGGTGAGGGCAGGGGTGGCTTCGTCGTACTTCCCCTCACGCAAAAGCGCCCGTGTCCGAAGCAGCTGTTCGTCGCGGGTGAGAGGGAGTACGTCGGGGATCTCGTGGAGAAGGCGCTCTGCCTCGGCAGCCGCCGGATCAGTCGGCGAGTGAATATAGAGGCGCTTGAGGAAGGGTGTCGCCTCCTGCGGCCGCTCGAGCGCGAGGAGGAGTTTCGCGAGGCGCAGGGAGGCCTCGGGGGCTTGGGGTGATGTGGGATAGCGGTCCAGAAAGGCGGACAAGGCTTTTCCCGCATCCTCGTGCTGCTCCATATCCAGATAGGTCGTGGCCAGGCGGAATTGGGCGTCTTCGGCGAGGCGGCTCTGCGGGTAGCGGGCGACGAGGCGGGAGAGGAAGAGAGTGGCCTTGCTCCGGTCCTCGAGTGCGAGGGCTGCCTCGGCGGCGTAGGACAGCGCATAGTCGGCCAAGAGATCATCTTCCGCTCCAGCTTCCTCAAGGAACGGGAGTGCCTCGGCCGCCCGATCCGTCCTGAGAAGGCAATACCCGGTGAGAAACCTGACGCGTCGTCCAATCGCTTCGGGTAATGGGTGAGGGATGCCTTCAAATGCCTCGAGCGCGGCGGGACAGTCGTCGGTTTCCAAGGCCACCAGGGCTTGCGTGAAGGCCGGCGGGAGATCGCTGGGCAGGGCTTCGGCAGGCCCGAAAATCAGGACGAGGAGCCCAATCCATACCTTCCAGTTGCCTCGGTGTTCTGCCCCTTTCTCCGTCATCATTCGTTATCGCGCGGCGGAAGGGGATCCGTAGAGTGTCTGGATGGCCTCTGCGAGCGGGGGATAGAGGACCCCCTGGTCGGTGATCAGCGCCGTCACCAGCTCCGCTGGCGTCACGTCGAAGGCAGGATTGGCGACGGGGAAGCCGTCGGGGGCAATGGACACCCCCCCGATGGAGGTGACCTCGTGGGGAGCCCGCTCTTCGATCGGAATCTGGTCTCCCGCGGGCAGCGCCGGATCTATGGTGGAGACAGGCGCCGCGACGTAGAACGGGACATGATGATACCGGCAGAGGACCGCAAGGGTATATGTCCCGATCTTGTTTGCCACGTCGCCGTTCATGGCGATCCGATCGGCGCCAACGACAACCGCGTGCACCTCACCGCGCCGCATGAAATCCCCCGCCATGCTGTCGGTGATCAGGCGGGAGGGGATTCCCAGGCGGTCGAGCTCCCAGGCGGTGAGCCGGGCCCCTTGGAGTACTGGGCGCGTTTCATCCACCAACACCTGAATCCGTTTTCCCCGTTCCCAAGCCGCCCGGATCACGCCCAGCCCGGTCCCGTATCCGACTGTTGCGAGCGCGCCCGTATTGCAGTGGGTGAGGATGGTATCGCCGCCCTTGATCAGCCGTTGACCATGCTCACCCATGGCGCGATTGCACGCCAGGTCCTCTTGGTGCATCGCGACGGCTTCTTCGGCGAGGCGCGCCTTCAGCGCGGGGAGTGAAAGATCCCGGCGCTTCTCCGCGAGGGTCAAAATTCGCTCCAATCCCCAAAAAAGGTTTCTCGCCGTCGGACGCGTCTGGGCCAACATATCCGCGATCCCTTTCAGGTCGCGGAGGAAGGTGGTGGCATCAGCGGCTTGCAGTCCCTGGGCGCCGAGGGCGAGTCCCATGGCTCCAGCGACCCCGAGGGCCGGGGCGCCCCGGATGCGGAGGCTTTTGATCGCTTCTGCCACGGCCTCCGCGTCGCGGCAATCCACATAGACCTCTTCCCGGGGGAGGCGCGTCTGGTCGAGGATGCGTACGCCTCCATCGCGAAGCCACTCGATGGTTCGGATTTCTTCAATCATCCGCGCGTCTCCTCGGATCATACAGTAGCAATCCTCCTCCGGCCGTTCAACGGAAATGTTCCCTGGGACCATCGGACGGGGCGTAGCCTTTTCGGGCGGCATGTCTTCTTTTCGTTTCCCCCCCCGTCCCCTTGCTCCGTAACGTGTGTATTTTTAAGGTCCCTCATCTTGGCATGGTCTTTGCGAGCGATACACGGGTGAAGGTTCAGACGGTTTCGTTCGGAGGGAGCGGATGGCGAATGTTTACTACAACACCGTGGTCGGAGCCCTGCTGTTGTTCCCGTGGTCGCTGGTCGGCCTGATGATCGTCGGCGCCCTGTGGGAACGGCGGAAGGTTCGCGCACGTGCCCGGATCCAACCCTAGACAAAACAAAAACCCCCGGGAAAGACCCGGGGGTTTTTGACAAGCACCTCGCTCTTAGTACATGTCGCCCATCCCGCCGCCACCCGGCGGCATGGGCATTTTTTCTTTCTTCTCCGGGATCTCGGTGACCAGCGCCTCGGTCGTCACCATCAGGCCCGCCACACTCGCGGCGTTCTGCAACGCAATTCTGGTGACCTTGGTGGGGTCGATGATCCCCGCCTCCATCAGATCCTCATATTCCTCGGTCTCGGCATTGAAGCCGAAGTTGCCCGTCTTTTCGAGGACGTGCTGGACGACAATGGAGCCTTCGGCTCCGGCGTTCGTGGCAATTTGGCGAATGGGCTCTTCGAGGGCCCGTCGGACGATGTTAGCTCCGACCTTCTCGTCCCCCTCCACTTTCAGTTTGTCCAGGGCCTTCAGGGTCCGCAGGTAGGCGACGCCGCCGCCAGCGACGATCCCTTCCTCGACTGCGGCGCGCGTGGCATTCAGGGCATCCTCGACCCGGGCCTTCCTCTCTTTCATTTCCACCTCGGTGGCTGCCCCGACCTTGATCACGGCTACGCCCCCGGCCAGCTTGGCCAGCCGCTCTTGCAGTTTCTCCTTGTCATAGTCGGAGGTCGTGTCCTCGATCTGGGTCCGGATCTGCTTGATCCGTCCCTCGATGACCTTCGGGTCGCCCGCGCCCTCGATAATCGTGGTGGTCTCCTTGTCGATGACGACCTTCTTGCACTTGCCGAGGTCCTCCAGGCGGATATTTTCCAGCTTGATCCCCACCTCCTCGGCGATCACCTCGCCGCCGGTCAGGATGGCGACGTCCTTGAGCATCTCCTTCCGGCGATCGCCAAAGCCCGGGGCCTTCACCGCCGCGGCGTTCAGGGTCCCCCGGAGCTTATTGACGACCAGGGTCGCCAGGGCCTCGCCCTCCACATCCTCGGCCACGATCAAGAGGGGTCTCCCCATTTTGGCGATCTGCTCGAGGACCGGGAGAATCTCCCGCATGTTGGAGATCTTCTTTTCATTAATCAGCAGGAAGGGATTTTCGATCACACACTCCATGCGGTCCGGGTCCGTGACGAAGTACGGGCTGAGGTAGCCCCGGTCAAACTGCATCCCCTCCACCACGTCCAGGTTGGTCTCCATCCCCTTGGCCTCTTCGACCGTGATCACCCCGTCCTTGCCGACCTTCTCCATGGCCTCGGCGATCAGGTTGCCGATCGTGCTGTCGTTGTTGGCCGAGATGGTGGCCACCTGGGAAATTTCCTTCTTTCCCTTGGTCGGAATGCTCATCCTCTTGAGCTCGGCCACGACGGTCTCGACCGCCTTGTCAATGCCCCGCTTCAGGGCCATGGGGTTGGCCCCGGCGGTCACGTTTTTGTGTCCCTCCCGATAGATGGCCTCGGCGAGCACCGTCGCGGTGGTGGTCCCATCCCCCGCGACATCAGAGGTCTTGGACGCCACCTCTCTGACCATCTGGGCCCCCATGTTCTCAAAGGGGTCCTCCAGCTCGATCTCCTTCGCCACCGTGACCCCGTCCTTGGTGATGGTGGGTGCCCCCCATTTCTTATCCAGGACGACGTTACGCCCTTTGGGGCCCAGGGTCACCTTCACGGCTCTCGCCAACTTTTCTATACCTTGAACGGTGGACCGTCGTGCATCGTCATCATACTTGAGCTGTTTTGCTGGCATCGATTACTCCCTCCTCCTTCGAAGCCTGTCAGCCGGTTCTTCGCAACATCTCAAACGCGTTCAGTGGGATCTGACGATCGGTGGCCCCCGTCTACTTGAGGATGCCGAGGACCTCGCTTTCCTTCATGATGAGGTATTCTTCTTCATCGAGCCGCACCTCGTTCCAGGAATACTTGCTGAAGAGGATCCTGTTGCCGACCTTCACGTCCATCGGGAGCCGTTTGCCGTCCTCGGTCAGCTTCCCGGGACCAACGGCGACCACTTCCCCTTCTTGTGGTTTCTCTTTCGCCGTGTCGGGAATGATGATTCCGCCCTTCTTCTTCTCCTGCTCTTCGAGACGCTTCACCAGAATGTTATCGTGCAATGGCTGAACTTTCACGGCCATACTTGTCCACCTCCCTTACCTTGCAGTGGTTGTCGTTGCTCTCCTCAGATGCGCAGTTGGGGTTGTTAGCACTCGCCTCGGGTGAGTGCTAAACATATTAGTCGACCCCCGCCATCTATGCAAGGGGTACTGCATGTTGATTCTGCTGAGTGTGAGGAATTGAACAGCTCTGACAGGAGTCCAGTTCATTCATAGTCTTAATATTGATAAAAAACGACGATTATCTCTACTTTTTGCGATATATTGAGAACGTTGCGGGATGCGCCCCGTGCTGGTATCATGGCTCCACTGCGGAGGGTGTGCCGTGAGAGGCTGGGAAACGCACGCCGTCGTGTCGCTCGATGCCGTCGCGCGGAATTTGGGGCGCATCCGGGACCACGTCGGCGCAGATGTCGCGATCATGGGAGTGGTCAAGGCCGATGCCTATGGCCACGGCGCCTTGCCTGTCGCACGGACCCTCGTCGAGGCCGGCGCAGACTGGCTGGGTGTCGCCCTGCCCGAAGAAGGGGTCCGGCTGAGGGATCGCGGCGTTCAGGTACCCATCCTGGTGATGGGTCCGACCAGTCCCGATCAGAGTGCAGTCCTTTTCGATTACCGGCTCGATCAGATGATCTACCACCCTCTCCACGCTCGGGCGCTCGCCCACCGCGGCGGTTCCGGGGCCCGCACGAGGGTCCATCTCAAGATCGACACGGGGATGGGGCGGTTAGGAATTACCCCCGCCGACGCCGCAGCCGCGGCGAAGGCGATTGTGAATCTGCCGGGACTGGAATTCGGCGGAGTGATGACCCACTTCGCCGCAGCCGATGCCCCCGATAAGGGCCACGCCCGGGAGCAACTTCGGCAGTTTCTCGAAGCGATCCGAGAGATCGAGGCGGCCGGCGTGCCCATCCCGCTCCGCCACGCCGCCAATAGCGCGGCAATCCTCGACCTCCCCGAGACCCACCTGGACATGGTGCGGCCGGGGATTGCGCTGTATGGGTATCCTCCATCTCTCTCTGCCGTGCGCCACGGTCTCTGGGAACCTGCTCTCACCTTCAAGACCCGCGTGGCCCAGATCAAGAATGTCCCAAAGGGCAGTACCGTGAGCTATGGCTGCACGTACGAAACCCCCCGGGATACCCTGGTTGCCACGCTGCCCGTGGGATACGCGGACGGGTACAATCGCCTCCTTTCCAACCGGGGGGAGGTCCTCGTCCGCGGCCAGCGGGTGCCGGTGATCGGCCAGGTGTGCATGGACATGATTATGGTTGATGTGACGGCGGTGAGTGGCCTTCAGGAAGGTGAGGAAGTGGTTCTGCTTGGATGCCAGGGGGGCGAAACGCTCTTGGCCGATACGTGGGCCGCACACCTGGGCACGATCGCGTATGAAGTCCTCTGCAATATCAGTAAGCGCGTCCCCCGCACCCACCTCTGGCAGGGGAAGATCACCCCGCCGTAAGATTCTGCAGCTGCGTCCGTCCTCAGATATCCGCGGCGTTCGCCCGCGGGGTCCCCCTTCGTCTCGTCGAATGTCCAGGCGCTCATTTTGGCCCTTTCCTTTACCCCTTGTGCCACACTGACCGGAATCCGTCGGCTGGGTGAAAATGAGAAAGTCGGTTGGATCGCGGGAACGGAATAACAAGATCTAAGTTACTGTTTTTTCAGGTCCGGGAATCTTGCGGTCCTCCCCTGTCTGGCATACGGCTTGCACCCACTGATGATTGATCGGCGTGGTCGGTAGACGGAAGGGCCACACGAACGCACGGAGGAGGGTCGCGATGGCAAATACGGCGGAGTCGGGAGTTGTCATCACCGGGGGGAGCGCGGAAACGCTCGCGAGCCGGATGGAAAGAGCCCTGCAAGCCGTGGGTGAGAGCGAGAATGTGGAAACGCTCGTGCTCGGTCTGGGGGCAGCCGCACTCGCTTTTCTGCTCGGGTATGCCATCATCATTCTCTCCAAATGCGCGCTGGGCATCTATGTCTTGACCCTCGGGTAGCCCCGCGCCGCGCGGAGCCACCCCTGGAGTATGGGGCCGGCGCGATCGTCGTCGGACAACCTTCACGTATCCATCCTTCGCACACGACTCCAACGACCCGAGCCACACAAGGAATAACAGGGGGGCATCTCGCCTGTTCAGGTGGGGCGGGCGAGAAGAATGGCAAGCATCCACGAGAAGTGGAAGTCGCCGTCGACCTCACGGATCTCGAAGGCGTTCCGCACGGCCGGAGAGGACTCGACGAATCGCCGCCGGAGCTCGGTCACCACGTCGGGTGGGGAACCCGAGGTTCGAACCCAATCCGAGAAGACCAGTTCAGTGCGGTGAGACGTGGTCAGTGTCTCGAGGGTGAATCCCGCGTCCTCGATCAGTTGCCTCCACTCTGAAGGCGTGTAGTTCCGCACATGGGTCGGGTCCCGAAGCGCTTCCGTTTCCTGGTGCCAGGTGTACGGCTCGGACTCTTCGGGACTTGAGGAGTCGGTGAGGACCAGTCGACCGGAGGGCCGGAGGATCCGATGCACTTCCCGCAGGAAGGCCGGGACCGAGGCGAAATGGTGGGCGGCGATCCGGCAGGTGGCAATGTCAAAGCGTGCGTCGCGGAAGGGAAGGGATTCTGCAGCCGCTTGGAGGAATCGAAGATTGCGCAGCTCTCGTTCCGACGCTAACCGTCGGGCCTCATGGACCATCTTGATCGTGAGGTCAGTGGCCACCACCTCACCCGACGCTTCAGCGAAAGCAAAGGCCGTGAAGCCCGTGCCCGTGGCGACGTCCAGCACTCGGTCGGCGGATGTGGGCTGTGCCCAATCCACCATCACACCCAGGCTTGTCCCGGTTGCGTGCGGACGGCTGGTCGCATAGCACGAGGCCTGGCGTCCGAATTGTTGCTGCACGGCTTTTTCGGGGCTCTTTTCACTCATACGTCGAAGATAGCATCTCTGCCGATGCCGGGCAACATGACCCGCGCCGCCTTGAGGATGCGTTTTCGCTGTGGTACAGTCGGCCGCGGAGGAGTGACATATGGCTCAGGAGGATCGGGAACATCTCGAGGCGGCACGGGCCACGGCCAAGGAGGCGGGCCGGATCGTGATGGAGGGATTCGGTCGCCGTCCGCGGGTGTATTACAAGGGGCGGATCAATCTCGTCACCGACATCGACCGCCGGTCGGAAGCCGCCATTGTGGATCTTCTGCACCGCCGCTATCCCGATTACACCATCATCTCCGAGGAGGGTCAGGGGTACGAAGGAAAAGGGGAGGCCCGATGGATCGTCGATCCCCTCGATGGAACCACGAACTATGCTCATGGGTTTCCCTTCTTCGCGGTCTCGATCGCCCTGGAACAGCGGGGTACCTTGCGCTGCGGGGTGGTCTATGATCCGCTCAGGGAGGAGTGGTTCACGGCCGTTCATGGCGGTGGAGCTACCCTGAACGACGAGCCGATTCACGTGTCTGACACCGACCGGCTGGACGAGGCGCTGTTGGCAACCGGCTTTCCGTATGATATGCGGGAGTCTCCCGAAAATAACTTGAATCATTTTCGCGATTTCAGCATGCGGGCTCAGGCGGTGCGGCGCCCCGGCGTGGCATCCATAGACTTGGCGTATGTGGCGGCGGGGCGACTCGATGGTTTCTGGGAGTTCAAGCTGAAAGCGTGGGATATCGCCGCCGGTGCCCTCTTGGTTGCCGAGGCGGGAGGAACGGTGACTGATTTTGGGGGAGGCCCCCTCGATATCTTTCGGGCAGAGATCGTCGCCTCAAACGGCCACATCCATGATGCCATGTTGCAGGTCCTCACCCTCCCACGATGGTCGTGAGACGTCCTATCGGCCCTCGATTCCCTTCGTCCCCTCAAGAGAAACGCAGTTCGGGCTTGACATGGAGATGGCGCTCGCATACAAGGGGATTACCTTTGAGCCACCCTCCGGGGTGTCGTGTCGGTCGTGGATACGGGAGGGGAGCGAATCGCTCCCCTAGAGGAGAGGGAGCGATGAAACCGGGGTGACCAGAACCCGCCGACCCTCCTCTGGCAGAATCACAGGTGTTTCAGGAAATTCTGACGCCTTCTCGGGAAAAGCACGGCCCGGGTGGGCGTTTTTGTTTCTACACCGTCTTGCGCTGATCGGACCTCTTCCCTCAGATGCGACAAGGAGGGCGCGATGTGGTTGAGAGTGGTTACGCGGCCTGAAGGATCCACCGACGGCGTACGAATCGCACGCCCCTGGATTTGGGCAGGGACAATTCCGCTTGCACTCGCACTGCTCATCGGCTGCGCCTCGGTCAACCCAATGCCCTTTCAGGAGTTCAGCAAGTCTGCGCAGGACATACGGACGGGTGCCGATAAAGTGCTCGAGACGGACTATGAGATGGCGCGTGAGCGCATGTTGAGAAATGCGAAGACAGACCCGGGGACCGCCATCAAGCAACTCACAATTGATCGCGCCGTCGGTCCGCAAGGCGAGGTGAAGGATTTTGCGTGGACGACGACGGGCGAGCCTCTGTTTCTGACGATTCGGCGATACCGTCGGGGCGTCGATGATTTCAATTCGGTCCTTGTCGCGTATGCGCAAGGTCTAGCGAATCTCGCCGGCCCAGTGACGATGACCAACGAGCAAGTCACCGAGATGGCGTCGAACCTGACGACGAATGCGAAGGAAGCCGCTCGGGGCCTGCAACTCGACGTCAACCAGGACAAATTAGCGCTCTTCAGCACGGTGGCGGTCGGTGCGTTCCAGCAATACCTTGTCTCGAAGCAGCGCAGTGATCTCAGAAAGGCATTGGTAGAAAACCAGGAATGGATCGTCGAAGTCAGCCGGCTAGGTGGCGAAGCAAGCAAAAACATGGCCACCGCTCTCTGGCAGGAGTTTCTGGCGCTCCAAAACGACATGAATGCCAAGATCGCGACGGCGGGAGCCGGCGCGCGTCCGACGGCGATTGAGGAGAAAATCGCGCTCAACGAGAAGTTTGTCGATCAACTCGAGGCATTGAAAACACTGGATAATGCCTATGCCAATGTGCCAACCGCGCATGCGGAATTGTCGGCCAGTTTACAGGCGGGCCCTTTCAGTCTCGAAAGCATTCGAGAACTCTCTGCGTTAGGGAAACGCCTCGAGCGGCTGTACCAAAAACTGAAAAAGCAAGATGCTGGAGGCTCGTGAGCCGGCGGGCGTGCCCGTCATGGCAGAGCATTTGTGAGAAGTGATCTGTTCGGTGGGGGGATCAATAATGATGGCCACAACATCCAGCGGGGAGCAACGCCAAATCATCGGGCAACTCCAGATCACCTACAGCAAGGGAAATGACTTACGCGTGAGTCTGTTGCTGGCTGATAAAGCACCCGATGCCCAAACAGTTCAGAAAAAGAATCGGGTGCTCGAGCAACAAATCGATGGTCTGATCTCGCGTCTGCTCGACCAGTGGGGCGTGGATGCAGGATCTGTGATAGAGGACGGCCGGAAGAGAAATCGGCAGCTTCAGGGAATGATCCGTGACATAGAAAACCAGATTGATGTGGCCAATAAGGTCATCAAGGCGATTGGATTCATTGATGACGCGATCGCCACGGCGAAGAAGATTCTTGTCAAGTTAGCATGACGGGTTGGAGCGACCGCAGTTGGGCGTTGCCTGAAGACCTCCCCGGGGGGGGGTGAGTTCCGGTGTGCGAGGCGCGAAGCTGGTGTCATGATAATTAAAAGAGGCTTGAAAAAATGGATAAGAGTGACCCCGGCGGACCGTGGATGGTCCGCGGAAGGCCGCGTGGAGGGCCCTCAGGTCTCCTGGATGTACACGCTCTTGACATCCATGTAGAAATTGATCGTATCGTCGCCGACCTCCCGGGCGCCATAACTTGAATGCTTAAAGCCCCCGAAGGGGAGATGGGAAAACCCGCCCAGCCCCGGCCGGTTGATGTGGATCATGCCGGCCTCGATTTTGTCGACAAAGGTGAAGGCCCGGCCGATATCCCTGGTGAAAATTGAGGCAGTGAGGCCGTACTCGACCCTGTTGGCGACCATAAGGGCTTCTTCGAGATCGCTCACCTCGATGAAGCTGAGCACGGGGCCGAAGACCTCTTCCCGGGCAATTTCGTGCTCGGGTCGCACATCACGGACGATGGTCGGTGTGTAGTAGTAGCCCTCTTGCAGTCCTTCCGGTGCAGATCCCCCAATGACGATCGCCGCACCTTCCGCGCGCGCGCGCTCGACGTATCCTGCGACGTCACGCAGACGGGCCTCGTCCACCAGCGGACCCATCGTCACCTCCGGACGGTCACCGGGGCCTATCCGGATGGCTTTGGTCTTCTCGAGCAGGAGGCTGGCGACCTCTGGGGCAACTTGCTTCTCCACGATGGCTCGGCTGGTGGCGGTGCATCGCTGGCCCGTTGAGCCGAACGCCGCCGGGACGAGATGGTCGACGGCCTTCTTGAGGTCTGCATCATGCAAGATGATCTGCGGGTTCTTTCCCCCCATCTCGAGCTGGACCTTTGCCAGACGGTGGGCCGCCGCCGTGTGAATGGCCAGGCCCACTTTCGTCGAGCCGGTGAAGGAGATCCCCCGGATCAATCGGTTGTTGACGAGTTCACTCCCAACCTGAGGCCCCCCGTGCACCAGGTTCAAGACCCCGGGCGGCACGCCCGCCTCTGCAAAGATCTCGACGACCCGGGTGGCGGTTGCCGGCGTCAAGGGTGACGGTTTGCACACCACCGTGTTGCCGCAGACCAAGGCCGGTGCGATCTTCCAGCAAGGAATGGCGACCGGGAAGTTCCAGGGGGTAATGGCGGCCACCGGACCAATGGGCTGCCGGGTCGTGAAGCAAAAGACGTGGGGGACCTCGGTCGGGAAAGTCTGTCCACCCAGCCGCCGACCCATCCCGGCGCTATACTCCATGATATCGATGCCGCGTTGCACCTCGCCGCGCGCCTCGCTGAGAATCTTTCCCTGTTCCCGCGTGAGGAGTTGGGCGACCTCCTCCAAGCGCGCCTCGAACAGCTGGGTGGCCCGGCGCACGATCTTTCCGCGCTCGGGAGGGATGATCCGGCGCCAACGCTCGAAGGCGTCCGCGGCCGCCTGGACTGCCCGGCGCGTATCCTCGACCGACGAATCGGGGGCCGTCGCCACCACGTCGCGCACGCCGGCGGGATTGACTCGCGTGATGCCGTTCGCCCCCTGCTGTTCCCATTTCCCCCCGATGAAATTGCCGCACTGAATCGTTTTTTCCGTGGTTTTCATCGCGCTGCTCCTTCAAGAGATCATTCGGCTCTTTGTGACTTCTCACCCAATTCGGCGTGGCGATAGTCGTCTATCGTGAGCGGCCGGGATGGAGAGGGCCGGTGTAGCGGGTGGCTTCCGATCGCTACTTGACCGCCCCGACCGTGAAGCCGGCGATGAAGCGGTCGACGAAGAGATTATATACGATGGCGATGGGGACGCTGGCAATGAAACAGGCGGCCATCAACGAGCCCCAGAAGTAGACATCGCCGCGGACGAGGAACGTGGGCACACCGACGCTCACGGTGAAGTTCGAGACCGCGCTAATGAAGGTCAGGGCATAGACGAACTCCTGCATGACCAGCGTAAAGCTGAAGATCACCACGGTAAGGAGCCCGGCCACGGACATGGGCAGCACGACCTTCACGAAGGCCCCGAAGCGGCTCAGTCCATCGATCATGGCCGCCTCCTCGAGGTCCCGCGGGATGGCCTTGAAGAAGCCCATGAGTAACCAGGTACAGAAGGGGATCGTGAAGCTCGGATAGACCAGCACGAGCGACCAGAGAGAGTCCTGAAGGCCAAGGGTGCCGATAATACGGGAGAAGGGGATAAACAGGATAGTCGGGGGAATCAAGTAGGTCAGGAAGATCCCGATCCCCAGCTGCTCACCCCTCCGCCCCGTCAGCCGGGCCAGGGCGTATCCGGCCGGGACCGCCAGGAGCAGCGTGATGGCGACCACGAGCAGGCCCACCCAGGCGGTATTCCACAGCCACTGGCCATATTCGGTCTCGAGGAAGAGGATCCTCAGGTGTTCCAGCGTGGGCGGGTCGTTGAAGAGAAACGGATTGTTCTTGGTGTTGAGCAGGTCGCGTGTCTCTTTAAAGGTCGTGATCAACATCCAGTAGAACGGAAAGGCGGCAAAGATGGTAAACGCCGCGACGATGCCGAAGTGCCCGCCCTTGGCGCCCCAGAGCTTGAGTCTCTGTAGTGACATGTCAGGCCACCTCCGCACGGCGCGCCACGCGGAGCAGCAGCATGGCGCACGCCGCGAGGACCGGGAAGAGGAAGAGGGCAATGGCTGCCCCCTGGGCGAGGTCTCCTCCGTCGATGCCGGTAAAAAAGGCGTAACTGGCCAGCACCTCTGTCGTATGGTAGGGCCCACCCCGCGTCATGACGTAGATCACGATCATGTCGGTGAAGGTGAAGACGATGCCGAACAGGACGGCCACGAGCATGATCGGCATCACGAGCGGGATGGTGATCTCGAAGAGATGGCGCCAAAATCCCGCCCCATCCACGGCGGCCGCATCGTGGATGTCGTTGGGGATGGAGGTCAGCCCGGCCAGGAGGATGACAGTCGCCAGGGGGAGCAGCCGCCAGACATGGACCGTGATCACCGAGGCCATGGCCAAATGGGGCTGCCCGAGCCAGATGGGCCATGTGTGGGGTCCGAAGATGCCGACGGCCCGGAAGGTCCAGTTGACGATGCTGTAGATCGAATCGAAGATCCAGAGCCAGCCGATGCTGCCGAGCGAGATGGGCGCGACCCAGGGGAGCAGGATCAAGAGCCGCACGACCCACTTGCCGCGAAAGTCCTTGAGGAGCGCGAGCGCGAGGATCTTTGCCAATACCAACACGATGACATTCGAGACAATGGCAAAGATAAAGGTGTTCCAGAGGGCCCGTTGGAAGGTGGAGTCGTCGAGCGCTCGCTTGAAGTTCTCAAGCCCGACGAAACTCATGGTCGTGCTGCCCACGGTAACGTCGCTCACGCTGTAAAAGAGCGCCAGGAAGAAAGGAAACCCGACTAGGAGAAGGATGTACACGATTGCGGGGCCGATCATCAGCCACCCAAGCCACTGCTCGCTGTCCAGAAAGTGGCCGAGCCGTCTCGCGCGAACTCCTTCGGTCGCGGCTGTCACGCGCGCTTCCATGTCGCCTTCCTAGAGGGGCCGCGGGGCCGTCCTGAGCCCCGTAGCCCGGTCGAAGAACTTTAACTCTTTCTGCGGGACGGCGAATTCGTGCGTCTCCCCAACCTGAACGGAGAGGATCATCGTAGATGGGAGGTCGGCGATGATCTTCTCGTGGGGAAACGGCTCGCCGAGGACTCCGTAGAGCAGGCGGTCCGATCCCAGGTGTTCGACCCGGGTCACCCGGAACTGGAAAGTCGCCAGGTTGGCCTGGGTCTCATGGATCTCTGTCGGAAGAAACTCCTCGGGCCGGAAGCCCAGGATGTAATCATCCCGCTCCACCAGATTCATGGGGGGGGACCCGAGGAAGCCTGCGACGAAGGTATCGGCGGGTTCTTTATAAACCTCCTGGGGGGTCCCGAACTGCCGGACCTTTCCGTGATGCATGACGGCAATGCGGTCCCCAAGGCCCATGGCCTCGACCTGATCGTGGGTCACGTAGATCGTCGTGATCCCAATCCGTTTCTGAAACTGCTGCAGCTCATCTCGGGCCGACGTTCTGAGCTTGGCGTCCAGGTTGGACAGCGGCTCGTCCAGCAGAAAGACAGCCGGCTCCCTGACCAGCGCCCGGGCCAGGGCCACCCGCTGCCGTTCCCCACCGGACAGCTCCCGGGGCTTCCGATGCAGGAGCTTCTCGATCCCGAACATCGAGGCGGCCCACTCCACTTTTTGGGGAATGGTGTCCCTGGGGACTCCTTGAGACTTGAGGGGAAAGGCGATGTTCTTGAAGACCGTCATGTGAGGGTACAGCGCGTAGCTTTGGAAGACCATGGCGATCTTCCGGGCCCGCGGGGGGAGGTCGTTCACGACCTGCCCGCCGATGAGGACGTCCCCCTCGGTCTGCTGCTCGAGCCCGGCGATCATGCGGAGCAGCGTGGTCTTTCCACAGCCGGAGGGCCCCAGGAGGACCAGGAACTCCCCCTCTTTGGTGGAAAGATCCACCCCGTCCACCGCTTTGACGTCTCCGAAATATTTCTTAATGCCTCGCGTCTCTACGGTCGCCATCGGGAATCCGTCTTTGGCTCACGCCAGCCTAACAGAGAAGGAGGCCCCGAGAATCGGAGCCCCCCTCTCGTGACGGTGGCGAATCCACACCTACTGGGACTAGATCATCCCCTTCTCTTTCCACTTTGCCCAAATCGCCTCGCACTTCTTGTGGGCTTGGTCGAGGGCATCCTCCGGGGTTTCCGCCCCGACGGCGGCCTTGGCGAACATGGTGTTGAGCACCCACGTGCCGAAGGCCTCGTCAATGGCCGCGTTGGAGTACCCAGGATATCCGACATTGGTCGCCCAGTCGAGGACGTCCTCGAGCACCGCGTACTTCGTCGGCGGGTGGGCATTGGGGTCGTTGGCAATCAGCTGCTTCAAATCGGGTACCGTCTTTGGGAAGCAGGGGAAATTATAGAACGCGCTCGCCACAAACGCCTGCTTGAAGTTGCCGATGTAGTCCACGAGGAACTTCTTGGCCCCTTCGATGTTGTCGGCAAACTTCCAGATCACGTAGACGTCCATGACGTGCTCGAGGCCGATGCGCCGGACCGGGCCTTTGGGCGCTCTGGCCACATAGATCTTATCGCCAATCGGGAGCTTCTTGGTCTCGGCGGTCCGGGTGATCGAGATGGCATTCAGCGCCGTGGAGCATTTGCCCGCCAGCATGCACCGGTTATTCGAGGAGGGATCCCAGGCGAGGACCTCCGGCGTCATCGCCTCCTCGAAGAGGGCCTTGAAGTACTTGATCGCCTCCAGGGTGTTTTTGGATTTCAAGACCAGGTTGCCCTTCTCGTCCTGGACTGAGCCGCCGAAAGAGTACAGGAGGGCCCGACACGCCATGCCGGTGTCGAGCTCGGCGGAGAGGCCGATTCCGACGGGATTCCCGTGCTTTTTCTTGATCTTGGCCCCCCCGACCCGAATGTCGTCCCAGGTATCGGGGAACATCCCGACACTGTCCCACAGGTCCTTGCGGTAGTCGACGGGATCGGGGACGTAGCTGTCCGAGAAGCCGAAATACTTCTTGGTTTTCGGATTGTACGTGCTCTTGATGGCCAGGGGAAGCGCCTTGCCGTGCTTGCGTTCAACCTCCTGGTAAATCTCCTTGTGGTCGATCACCTGGTCCTCGTATACCGCCGGCGGCGCAAGGAACATGAACAGGTCGTGCCCCTTCTGGGCGGACACCTCGGCCGCCGCCCGCGACGGGATTGCTCCGAGGCCGATGTTGTCCACGATCACCTCGGTGTTGTTCTTCTGCCCCCACTCCTTGACGTAGGTACCGTTAAACCACTTATCGTACGCCGGGACGAAGTGGACCCACTGGAGGATCTTGAGCGTCTTTTTGGCGGCAAGCGACCGGCCCGGGATGATGATATTGGCGCCGACCCCCGCCGCGGCCGCGCCCGAGGCCTTGAGGAACGTCCGCCGGGACAGACCGTGTTGCCCCTGTTGGTCCTTTTTCTCCTCCATAATATTCCTCCTTCGCTGTGTAGATACCATGACTGGGACAAAGCCGAACGTGTCTGCTCTGGGCAAGAAACACCCTGCTGGCGTTACGACGTCCTTGCTCGAAGGGACCTTGGGAGGATAAGAGAGGGGTCATTACACCACGGGGAAGAACGCCTGTCAACAGTTTTCAAACGGGGTTTCGAACGGCGGGCGGGAAGAGTCAAGAGAGAGGGGGGGTGGGGTCGTGGCGGCCCGAGATTGACAGGAAAAGGCGGCGTCAAGTAAGGTGGGACCGCGATTGGAGGAGGAGTTGTGAGCACGCTGCTTCAGGTGAAAGGTCTCAGGACGCACTTCTTCACTATGGGAGGGGTGGTCAAGGCCGTGGACGGGGTGACGTATGACGTCCGAGAGGGGGAAACGGTCGCGGTCGTGGGGGAGAGCGGCTGCGGCAAGTCCGTGAGTGCACTGAGCATTATGCGGCTGATTCCGTATCCCCCGGGTCGTATCGTGGGTGGGGAGATCTGGTTCGCCGGAAGAGATCTCCTGAAACTGAACCACGAAGAGATGCGACAGACCCGGGGGAAGGAAATCGCCATGATTTTCCAGGAACCGATGACCTCACTCAACCCCGCGCTCACCATCGGCCGCCAGCTGACCGAGACGCTCGAGGCGCACCTGGAGATGAGTGCATCCGATGCGCGGGTGCGCGCGGCCGAGCTCCTGCGGATGGTCGGCATCACCGAACCCGAGCGACGTCTCACGCAATATCCGCACCAGTTTAGCGGGGGCATGCGCCAGCGGGTGATGATCGCCATGGCGCTCAGCTGTAATCCCAAACTGATCCTGGCCGATGAGCCGACCACCGCACTGGACGTGACGATTCAGGCGCAGATTCTCGAGCTCATGAAAGAGCTGAGCCAACGATTCGGGGTGGCGATGATCATCATCACCCACAACCTGGGCGTCGTCGCCCGCTATGCGGATCGGGTGAACGTGATGTATGCCGGCAAAGTCGTCGAGCAGGGCCCCGCGCGGGACATTTACCACACGCCCCGCCATCCGTATAGTCTCGGTCTGCTCCGCTCGGTGCCTCGGCTGGATCAACCTCGGAAGACCAAGCTGGATCCCATCGATGGGCAGCCGCCGGACTTGGCCAACCTGCCGTCGGGATGCAGCTTTATGCCTCGCTGCAAATTCGCCGTGGAGAAGTGTGCTCATGAGGTGCCGCCACTCACGCCGGTGGGGACCGCGCAGCTCTCGGCTTGCTGGGTAGCGGATAGTCTCTCGTAAAGAGATGGAGCGACGGATGCGGACCCCTGGCCTCAGTGCCGATCCGGGGACACAGGACACGAATGGCGGTTCCGACGTCCTCCTCGAGGTCCGGCGCCTCTCAAAGTACTTTCCCCTTACCTCTGGCATCCTCGTCCAGCGGGTCGTGGGCTTGATCAAGGCGGTGGATGACGTCTCGTTCTTCATCAGAAGAGGGGAGACGCTGGGGTTGGTGGGGGAGTCGGGATCGGGCAAGACCACCACGGGCCGGTGTATCCTGCAGCTTGATCGGCCCACGTCGGGCGAGGTCTTCTTCGAAGGACAGAACCTGACCACCTTGGATGAGGCCCAGGTGCGGCCCATGCGTCGCCGGATTCAGGTCATCTTTCAGGATCCGTATAGCTCCCTCAATCCCCGGATGACGATCGGACAGATCGTCGGTGAGCCCCTCCTGGTGCACGACATTGTCCAGGGTAAGGAGGCATATCGAGAGCGGTTGCGAGAGCTCCTCACGGTCGTGGGCCTCAACCCCGCCATGGCCGATCGGTTTCCCCACGAGCTGTCAGGGGGCCAGCGGCAGCGCGTGGGGGTCGCGCGCGCGCTGTCGGTGAACCCCAGCTTTATCGTGTGCGACGAGCCGGTCTCGGCCCTGGACGTCTCTATTCAGGCCCAGATTATCAACCTCCTCGAGGACCTGCAGGCCCAATTCGACCTGACCTATCTTTTCATCGCGCATGACCTCTCGGTCGTCCGACACATCAGCGATCGGGTGGCCGTCATGTACCTCGGCAAGATCGTGGAGGTCGCAGACCGTCGGGAGCTCTACGAGAATCCGCTCCACCCCTACACGAAAGCCCTCCTCTCCGCCGTCCCGATTCCGGATCCCAGCGTCGAGGCACACCGAGAGCGCGTGATCCTCAAAGGTGAAGTCCCCAGTTCGTTGAACCCTCCCGCCGGCTGTGTCTTTCATCCCCGCTGTCCCATTGCCGTTCCCGAGTGCAGCCAGGTTGTCCCGAAGCTTCGAGAGCTTTCACCGAATCACTGGGCGGCCTGTATTCGGGCCGAGGGGTACGACCACTCATCTTGATGCCGGTGGCGTCGGCAGACGAAGTAATTTTCCGACCGCGAGGAATCTCGGGTGAGCAGTATGGGGAAGGTTGACGGACTGAAATGTCCCCAGTGTGTCAGGGGCTTCTCGGTGGACATCACGGAGCCCCGGTGCCCGGAATGTCATCTAATCCTTGAGGTCGCCGTAAGTCTCGAGGGGCTCAAGGCGAAAGGACCCGCCTTGTTCCTGGATCGTCGGGAGCGAAGCATTTGGCGGTGGCGAGAATTCCTCCCGATCGAGAAGGAGGGGGCGATCGTGACCCTGGGAGAGGGAGGGACACCCCTGCTCCCCGCGGGACGACTGCGGCGCGAGGTGGGCGGGGCGGATCTCCATTTTAAAAACGACACCCTGCTGCCCACGGGGTCGTTGAAGGATCGTTCGAATGCGGTCGGGATTTCTCGGGCGATGGAGGCGGGGCACGAGGTGGTCGCGGTGGTGTCGACGGGCAACGCGGCGGCCTCGGTGGCCGCCTACGCCGGTCGGGCAGCTCTGCAGAGCGTCGTGCTTGTTCCCGAAGCAACGAACCATGAGAAGGTGGTTCAGGCGGCCGCCTATGGGGCTCGGATCGTTCGAGTCCGCGCTGGCTTTGACGAGACGGCGCGCCTATACAGCCAGGCCATCAAGGCATTGGGCTGGTACAATTGTCTCTCGTCGGATCCCTTTCGCAACGAGGGAAAGAAGACTTATGCCTATGAGGTCTGGGCAGACCTCGGTGGCCGGGTTCCCGACTGGGTGATCCATCCGACGGCGGGGGGGACGGGACCGGCCGCCTGTTGGAAGGGGTTCAATGAACTGTACGGCCTGGGATGGATCGAGCGCCTTCCGCGGATCGTGGTGGCCCAGGCGGCAGCGTGCGCCCCGATCGTGCAGGCCTTTGAGGCCGGGTGGGACGAGGTTCGGCCGGTCGAGCCTCAGCAGACGATCGCTGAGAGCATCAAGGTAGGCGGCCCGTCGACCATGGCGTGGCGCGCCCTGCGTGCCGCGCGGGATTCGGGCGGAACGGCCGTGGCCCTTTCGGAGGCAGAGATCGAGCGGAGCCAGATCCTACTGGCCAAGGAGGCCGGCATCTACGCCGAGCCGGCGGGAGCGGTCTCTTTGGGGGCGGCCATTCGGCTCGCTCAGACGGGGACAGTCCAACCCGGAGATCTTGTGGTCGCGGTGGTCACCGGCCACGGTCTGAAGCAACCGCCAACTCACCTCTCCCTCCCAGAGGCGATCCCTCCAGACCTCACCGCACTCGAAAAAGCCCTCCAGGTTCCCTAGGACCCGTTCATGGTTCGTGGTTCGTAAGCGGCACCAGCATGCCCCTCGCTTCACGCCTCGCATGGGACCCGAGCCCGGAAGGGCTCGGAGAGCGGGTCTTCCCCGGCGGAACAATTCCACAGGTCGGTCTCGCGAACCATGGTACTTCCGCGCCGAACAGTTCGGTCTTGCCGCAGGACGGCCATCCCCCACTTGCACTGCGTTCCGGTGGGAGGTGCCCCCTGGCCGAACGCAAACCAGGGTTCCGCCGGGTCCAGGCCCGACCCCCCTCGCCCTCCCGAAAACACTGGGTTCTCCTTGCGACGCTTGCCTTGCTAGGCACGGCCTGCAGGCCCCGAGCGAGGTTGCCGGGAGCGCCGGGGGCCACCAACATGATGAAGATCATTGTTTGTAATGATAGGAATCATTGCCATGATGTTTTGGGTACCTTAAATTATGAGGTATGGTAACCTTAACTACGTGTTAAAGTAGTACGTAAGCTTTCATTTTTAAAGCGATGGGGCCCGTAGCACCGTACAGGGACTACGATAGAAAAGGCAGTGATGGCTGAGTTGCTGGAGTTGTTCAAGGGTTCGGCCAAGGCGACGAAGAAGCTGGCCCTGGTGGGCCAGCCGAACGTGGGCAAGAGTCTGATTTTCTTCCGGCTGACCGGCCAATATGTGAGCTGCTCCAACTATCCCGGCACGACGGTGGAGCTTTTCCGGGGCACCACTCGGGTTGATGATGAATCCTGGCACGTGCTCGACAGCCCCGGGGTGATGGGGCTGACTTCTTCCTCCGAGGCCGAGCAGGTGACACGTGACCTCCTGCTGTTTGGCGGCGTCGACGCGGTGGTTCAGGTGGCGGATGCGAAGAACCTCGAGCGTACGCTGCAGCTATTCATCCAGCTGGCAGAAATGGGACTGCCGCTCGTGCTGGATCTGAATTTGGCCGATGAGCGCCGGGCCCGCGGGGTGGAGTACTCCGTCGAGGAGCTGTCCCGACAGCTGGGGGTTCCCGTGGTGGAGACGGTGGCGACCACCGGCGAGGGCGTGGACGCGCTGCGCGAGGCAATATCCGAGGCCCGGGTGCCGCAACTCCCCGTGGACTACGGGTCGACATTGGGGTCGGCCATCGCGGCGCTGGCGGAGGAGGTCCGTGGTTGCGCCTCGAGCGGAGGTGGCCTCGAGATTCACAAGGCTTCCTGCTGTGGGGGTGGCGTGGACGCGGTGAGTGGAAACGGCCGAAAGGAAATTCCCGTGGCGGGCCTCGCCGCCTTACTCGTGGCGGTCGCACCCCAGGATCTTCCGGGGCTATTAGGAAAACTGGATCAGTCTCGGGAGACGCAGGACAGGATCAATCGCCTCGCCGCACGCGTCCGTGATCATACCTCACGGCCCGCATATGAGATCGCCGTTGCCCGACAACGGGTCGTCGCCCGGATCCTGCACGGAAGCGCTCTGCGCCGACGCGAAGATCGCGCAGGGCAGGCAAGCGTCGTCGGCGACCGTCGTTCCCCATGGGTCGAGCGCCTGGCCCGCTGGACGGTTCACCCCCTGTGGGGCCCGATCATCCTCGTTGGTGTGCTGTACGGCATGTACCAGTTCGTCGGAAATCTGGCGCA
>Ga0307428_1000502_pt1 | contig 24863 bp, 26 predicted proteins | sample SalMarWE160240MG_FD_202161 | JGI IMG/M metagenome (GOLD analysis project Ga0307428, IMG submission 202161) | Salt marsh sediment microbial communities from the Plum Island Ecosystem LTER, Massachusetts, United States - WE1603-240 | ecosystem: Environmental > Aquatic > Marine > Intertidal zone >...
TGAGCGTGCCGCCACCAAAAAATATATCAGGAAAATGATTCCATGTAATATATTTTTTCCTCTTTTTTAAACAATGGGTAAGTGCTGCTTGATCACTTATTTTTTCATCACTTAACATAAGTTGATATGCATCTTGCCAAAGTCGTAATGTTTTTTCATTGCCACGACAAGCAAAAAATCCTGAACAAACGCCACCATTTGGGCTGTTTTTTTGAATAAGCATATCATTGTCTCCCATTAATTGTTCAATTTTGTTTTGAATAGGAGCAAAAAATTGAATATCAACATCAGAAAATATAAAAATTTTTCCCCAATTTTCTTCTATTGCACGAATGATAAGTTTAACTTTTTTTATCGTTGTTTTTGTCCATCCTACTGCCATAAAATCAGCAGAAGGGCATGTCTGCTTATGAAACTCTATAATAAGATCAAAATCATCCTGAATGGACGGAAGAAACCACTTATCTTTGAGTACTGCATGTGATGGGGTATAGGCGGCATATAGCCTCATTTTTTCTGTTTTTATGCGTGTGCTAATAAAAAGGAAAAGAATAAGAATAAAATGTTTTGCTTTCATTACCATCCTTTTTTATAAAAAATAGTTTTTTCAAATACTCTGTTGTTATACTACCCAAGTGATAGAAGATGAGTCAAATAAATTAAAGCTATTAAAAATGGGGAGAGAAATATGGTTGCTAAAAAAAGTAAAATTATTTTTTTTGTATTATGTTGGCTATTGGGAGGAAGTAGTTTCGCACAAAACAATTTTATCCTTGTTACTGTTTTATATAACGAAACAAATAGTAAACGGATGCAAGAATATGTCACCTGTCTTGAACGGAATATGGCACATCAATTAATAGAAAAAGTTCATGTTGTTTATGATCAAGCAAGAGATGATGAAGAAAATAAATTATTAAAATTTTTAAAGGATAAGGGAGTTGCCTTAACGTATGTGAGGGGGCGTCCCACCTATAATTTTTGTTTTAGCCTTGTAAATGATTACTATCCGAATAGAAGAATTATATTAAGTAATGCCGATATCTATTTTAATGATACGTTGTTTTTGTTACAGGATTATGACCTGACAAATAGGTTTCTTGCGCTTACTCGCTGGAACGTACAAAAAAATGGAAAAATAAAATTGCAACATGCCTCTTCTCGACGGGATAATATTTGGTCGCAGGATAGTTGGATTTTTCAAACACCATTATGCAATTTTATGGACGATTCGATTACATTAAGTAGTGTAAATTGTGACACATGGATAGCGTACCGAGCAAAAGAAGCTGGGCTTGCAGTAATTAATCCATGCCTTGATATTCAATGTTGTCATTTACATTTATCCCAAATTAGGCATTTAGGAACTATGCCATCGCCAACGGGATCTGACTTTGGTGTACCCTGGACAAAGCTAGAAGTTAATTGAGTAAAATTTTTATTATTCTTGTGTATTGATCTTCATACTTGTTATAACTAGAGAAGCTTTTTGACGATAAGCTTAGGGGGATAGTGAAAAAGTTCTTATTATTTTTTATTTTAATTAATTTCGTTGTTAGTCAAATAACATATACAAACGCTAAAATTAGTAAAAAAAATCGAATAAGTGCAATTACCTATGGTCTAAATGGGGGACGCTTTGGAGATAATTTACTCTCCTATTGTCGGACAAAATGGCTTGCTGATAAGTATGATATTCCATTTATTTATAAAAAATTTCAATATTCCCATAATCTTGTATTGCATAAAAAAGAAGAGAAGTATACAAAACAAACAGCATCGCTGTTTAAAAAAATTCATTACTTAGGAGGTAATAAGGATTGTAATTTACAATCTGCAGAAGGGGTATTATATGTTAAAAAATGGGACTATGTTGTTAACATTGATTGGAAAGATAGAGGATTTGTTAAAAAATTAAGAGAATTAATAAAGCCTGCTCTTACCCTTGCTTCTGTCACCTTGCCAAAAGATTATATTACGGTTGCAGTGCATGTCCGAAGAGGTGGTGGGTATCGAATTGACACAAAACAGCTTATTAAAAGGCAACCGTTGCGATTTGCGTCCGATCAATTTTACATTGATCAAATAAAACGAATAGCATCACTATTTAAAGAAAAAAAACTGTATGTGCATATTTTTACTGATGATCGTAAACCAAAATTGATAGTAGAAAAATTTAAAAGAGCACTTAAACTGGATACTATTAAGTATGGCTACCGTAAATCAAAAAACAATCCCTATTGCCACGTTTTAGAAGATTTTTTTGCTATGATGAAATTTGATTGCTTGATTAGGCCGAATTCACACTATTCTCAATTTGTTGAACGTCTCGGGAACAACAAAATTATTATCTCCCCTGTTCATGTAACTGAAAAAAATGGAAAAAAGATAATCGATATTATTAGAATTCGAGAGTTCATTGATGGGAGTTGGAAAATAAAAAAAATAAAAGTGTGACTCATTGAGGAGGAGAGAATGAAGTGGTATGGGTTATTTTGTGTCTCTTTTGTTTTTTATACCCAAACAGAAATAAGAAGGCCGTTATTCAGGAGGCTTGCAAAGAAAAGAATATGCCACCAAAAAGTAATAAGGGCTACGAAGTCAGCTAATCTAGTAAAAAAAGTAAAAAAAGAGAATATAACGAACGAATCAATAGATTCTATCCAGTTAAGCGATGACTATAGTGCAATAACGTATGATTTAAATGGTGGGCGGTTTGGGGATAATTTATCATCTTATTGCCGGGCAATCTGGATTGCATATCATTATAATATTCCACTTTTGTATAAACCATTTAAGTATTCCAACCAATTGATGCTTCATAGTTATGGTTGGCCAATGACCAAAAAAATAAATGAAAAATTTAGAGAAACAATAGTTATCCCAAACCATAATTACTATGACATTAAACAAGAGGGTAACATATTATATGTAATAGGATGGCGGTCAAGAACACCAGCAAACTGGGATGATAAGCAATTTGTTGATTTAGTAAAAAAATGTATTGCTTTGTCTTCTCCATCCCCAGATATTGCAATTCCATCACAGCATATTTCGGTAGCAGTGCATATTCGCACGGGTGGAAATTATAAGCCTGACAAAGGAATTCGGTTGAGGCAGCCAAAACGATTTGCTCCAATCGAGTTTTACTTTGACCAACTTAAGCGTATTAAGTCAATGTTTGAAGGAAAACCGTTGTATGTACATGTTTTTACTGATGATTCACATCCAATGAGTTTTATTCAGCAGTTTAAGCAAGAATTAGGGGAAGAGGGTATTACCTATGGTTGTCGGAAAAAAAATAATAATTTTAATGTAAATGTTTTGGAAGATTTTTTTGCAATGACAAAATTTGACTGTTTAATTAGACCAGAATCATTATATTCTATTTATGCAGAACGATTAGGCAATCACCAGGTGGTGATCTATCCAATACAAACTGGATTTTGTAGAGAAAAAAAAATAGTTACTATAAAAGAAATTGGGATAAAAGAAAAAACGCCGCAAGGGTATGTAACGAAAACTATAAGGATATGGTAATGAAAATGTATAAAAATTTAGTGATAGGATTTTTGTTATTAATTGCAGGAGTATCAATTAGCAAAGCAGAAGCACCGTTTGTGTTGATTACAATGTTATATAATGAAAAAAATCCACAACGCATAAAGGAGTATATCACCTGTCTTGAGCGGAATAGAAAGCATAAATTAATTGGGCCAATTCACATTTTTTATGACACAAAAAATGATGATCAAAAAAATAAATTATTAAATCAGTTACAAAAATTAGACGTTACTATTACTTATCGAAATGGTCGTGTTACCTATGGAGAATGTTTTGAATTGGCCAATAACCTTTATCCAAATAAAAAAATTATCCTTGCGAATGCTGATATTTATTTTAATGACACCCTCTATTATTTAATAAATTATGACTTAACTGGTAAATTTTTAGCATTGACCCGTTGGGATGAAGAGAGAAATGGAATCTTAATACCCTATCGACGCTATTATGGGATTAATACACCAGATTCACAGGATGTATGGATTTTTCAGTCACCAATACGTCGCTTTAACGATGATAATATTGCATTAGGGTGGCCCTTGTGTGATGGGCGGATTGCTTATCAGGCGAATGCAAGTGGGTTTAAAGTATTAAACCCTTGTATGACAATTCAATGTTGTCATTTGCATCGTTCACGCATACGAAATTATAATAAAATAGCAGCACTTGAAGCATTGGAAGGAGTACCTTCTATGCCAGTTTACTGGCGCACGTTAAATTAGAATTATGTTCGAACAAAAAGTAAGTTACCAAAAAACCATTGAGCCATATTTTTAAAATCACGGCCAACTAATGTGAAGCCGTGCTGCTCAAGCCAGTTTTTAAGTTCAGTATACGTTGGTTGTTCAACATAGTTTTCAAAAAAACCAACTTCAGTAAAAATTGCCCTTACGGTTGCAAGCAATTGCTTACTTGCTTGCAATACAGCCAATTCATGTCCTTGCACATCTAGCCATAAAAAATCCACCTGCTTAACTTTTTGCTGTTGAGCCCAAGAATTAAGTGTAATAGTGGGCACGGTGATAGTATGCGGGAATTGTATGGTAGAATAATGTAGTCGTTCTTTTGGCGCATGTAATGAACCAGCTTGTGACGGTATTCCCGGTTTAGTTGGTTTCTCTGCAACATAAAAATGGGCACTGCCATTTTTTTTACTTAATGCATAAGCATGGCAAGCAACGTTATTATAGTTCTGCGTATTTCTTTTTAAATCAGAAAATAGTTCTGGTACTGGCTCGAATGCATGTATAAATCCTTGTGGCCACAATTGTGCCATTTTGCATGTATCATTCCCATTAAATGCACCAGCTTCAACAATAATGGGGTTTTTTGGAAGGTAGTAGTTGATAATTGAAAGTGCTTCATGGGGTTTAAATATGATCATATTATTTTAAAATTAACTAATTAAGCTATTCGGTTGTGTTTTTTTAAAAAAATTGCTACTTTTTTTCTCATTAGGTAAGTAATTTTATCTTTATTTTAAATAATTTATGAAGTTATTAGTAAGAAAAATTTATATATATTCTTTGGTGATAGCTACATTACCGATCTATGGGATGGAACAGTCACCGAACCTTTCTGATGAACAACCAGTGCAGCCACAACAACAATTAGGACAATCGCAGCAATTAGAACTTTTAAGAGAAAAAGTAGATGTTATTTCTTATGGAGAAAATGGCTCACGTATAAGTAGAGTCCAATATGAAAACTTGCTATTAATATTGTTTAGGTTTCAAAGTAGGCAAGACCTTTCCTCGATAGAAAATAGGTTTTCACACTGTCCAGATTCTACACAAAGAGATATCAAAAGATATTGTAGACAAATGATTTTAGAAAATAATTGGAAGCCTAAAAAAGATCAGCAAGATAACTTTACCTGCTTCGTGATCACTCCTGCAGAATTTCATCAGGAGCATCCTTTAATTCGAACAATAAAATTGGTGTTGAACAATCCAGTTGTGATAAAACTTGCAGAAGAAGTAGTTCCTCCAATGTTAATTAGTTTGCTACCTCATTATTCCTTTGCAAGTAAAAGGGAAAAAAAATTAGATGAAGAGTTGATTTTTCAGGAAAAAAGAAAAGAAGAAACGCTGAAAAAGCTAAAAGACCGAAGAGAAAAGCTAAAAGAAGACCCTGCGTATTTTAAACAGATTATGTTATATCAAACTACACAAAAAAAATAAATTTTTATTAATTGCTTAGTTAAAAGTAAGGAATTTTTCATGCTTGTGTTGAAAAAAGTTATTCATTTATTTGTATTGCTTGTTTTTATTGAAAGCACCATGGTGTATTCAATTGATATGGATGGTATCAGGGCTACGGGGAGAACTGCCATCATTTGGATTTGGGATGAGGCATTGAGACATCCAATACCAGCCGGGATTCTTTCGGGTGTTGGAGTACATATAATTTTGGATTTGATAAGAAATAAAGTAAGAGATAGAGAAATAGATAATAATTTAAAAATACAAGAGTGTAAAAAGCTTGCTGCAGAAACTGAAAATATACTCAATCAAATTGCGTTAGAAAGTAACTCAGATTGGCAGCAGGCTCAAATAAAATTAATGGCAGCAGAAGCGTTTCAACAATCAGATCCAGAAGTACTCAAACAAAAAAAAAGAGAAAAAGAATTAGAATTCGAAGTAAAGCAGTTACAAATTGATAGTGCGCAATTAGAAATTGCAAAAGAAAAGATATCGTTTTTAGATAAACTTAAAGAGAGGGTTAGCGCTACTCGAAAATTATTACAAGACGAGTTATTATCTGAGGAAGAGCAAGCTGAAAAATATGCTGAGCTGGTAAGCCTGAGAGGAATGTTTAACAGAATAAGTTCTTCAACTGCTTAATACGATAATCTTTTAACGTTTAGTTACTATGAAACTGAGTATTATCATTCCAGCACATAATGAAGAAAAGCGAATACGCAAGACAATAGAAAGTTATCATCAATTTTTTGTAAAAAAAAATCAGGATTTTGAGTTAGTTATTGCCCTTAATGGTTGCGTTGATCATACCTTGTCTATTGTTACTGCATTGAGCAAACAGTTGTCTTCTCTTTTTATTATTAATATGCCGCAAGCCGGTAAAGGGTTAGCAATTAGAGCAGGATTTATTGATGCGTTGACCCGTACTAATGATTTAATTGGTTTTGTTGACGCAGATATGGCCACATCGCCAGAAGCATTTTATACCTTAGTACAAAATATTGGGTTAGCTGACGGCATAATTGCTAGCAGGTATATAGCAGGTGCCTGGGTATACCCACCGCGACCGCGATATAAGCGCTGGGGAAGTAAGATAATTTATGAACCAATAGTAAAATTGTTATTTAATTTGTCTTATTATGATTTGCAATGTGGTGCAAAATTGTTTAAGCGAGAAACAGTAGAAACAATAATACCGCAAAGTATTATTCCTGACTGGGCTATTGATCTTGAATTATTATATTTATGTAAAAAAAATAAGTTAACGATAAAAGAATTCCCAACTATTTGGTATGACCAGGCCGATAGTAAATTAACACTTCGTGGTGGTATGCGCATGCTTGGTTCTACCTTTGGGCTACGGTTATGGCATTCACCATTACGATTTTTATTGCGTAATCGTTAACGTTGCAATTGCTCCTCTACCCATTTACGCGCTTGCTTACCAAATGTTAACACCGGTTCATAGTTGATGGGTTGTAAATTTATTGCAGGTAAATTTTGTATAAGTTCTTGCAATTCTTCAATATTTTCAACTAAAAAACCATTTTTATATTGTTGGTAAAAAGAGCGTAATTTTTCGTCACGAGCAATAATGATATACGGTATTCCTAATCCATAAGCAATAATAGCACCATGCAACCGAGTAGTAACTACTAAGCTGCTTGAACAGTAAAAATGTTCAATAATGTGTTTGAGCCCTACCTTTTTTGTTTGTATATTATTGGTAACCAAAAGATTTGGAAATTGTTTTTGTAAGATTTTTAAGATAGTTTGATGTTCATCTGCTGATTCTAGCTGATCGTGAAATGCATATAAAACATTAGTTGTTTGTTTTTTTTGTTTTGCAATATCTTGTAAATAGATAATACTTGGACAAGCGGTGATTGAAGCATCTGGTAAATTATAATAATGGGCAGTAAATTCATCTCGCACATTAATCAAGTCACATTCTTGTGTAATGGGAGTAATAATATTTTTATTAACTCCTTTTTTGTTATTATCTGGCAAGCAAATACCAACCCCCCATATAATTATCGGTATTTTACATTCATTATGTAACTGTTGCCAAAAAGGTTCAAAACAGTCAGCAAATAACCCGGCGCCACCAATAATAGCACATTTATAATGTTTATTAATAAAATTGAAATCAACAGTGCTATGAATGCACCAGGTATCAGGTTTACAGCGTAACATTTTTTGTATACCAAGCACTGGCAAATAATTTCCTATGTTATCTGGTGAAGAATAAAACTGAATTATTGAAGAACGAGGCTTGCATTTTCTCTTAAGTTGAGGAGGTTTATAGTCTTTTTTTTTATAGCGGGTTAAGTCAAAGAATTTACAGCGGCAATCTTGTTTTTTTATTCTTGCTTGTATAATTGAAGGTTGCCAAGTAATGACCATAAAAAAAAGTATCACATACTTACTATTCATTCTATTGCTCCTTTGTTTTTAATAACCTACGATAAACAAGAGTAAATTTTTTTCCAATAAAGAAAAAATAAAACAGGAGAATTGTAATGAAAAATTATATCAGAATTTTACTGTTATGTTTTTTATTTTCAGTTATCTATGGAAAAAGAGCAGAAAAGAAAAAAAGGAGCAGTAAGAATGTTACAGAAAAACTTATTGTTTCTTTTCATGAAGGGATGAAAAATTCATTTTGGTATTATCCTGCATTAGTAGAAGAAGATGAATGGTGGCAGCAGGCAAAAAATTTGTATGATAAATATGTTAGTAATGAATTAGAATACAGCCGATATCCACAGATTCCAAAAATTATTCACCAAATTTGGCTTGGCAGTTCCTTGCCTGACAAGTATAAAACATGGCAACAATCGTGGAAGGAATGTCATCCAGATTGGGAATATAAACTTTGGACGGATAAAGATATAGAAGAATTTGGGTTGGTTAATAAATATTGGTATGACAAGGCAGTCAATTATGCGCAAAAAGCAGATATTGCACGTTACGAAATTTTATATCGAGAAGGAGGGTTATATGTGGATACTGATTTTGAATGTCTCTATGCGTTTGATATATTTCATCATTCCTATGATTTTTACGTTGGTATTATGCAATGGAAAAGTGAATTTAGGTTGTGTAATGCATTGATTGGAAGTGTACCTGGCCATCCAATATTAAGAAGATGCATTGAAACTATGAATCTTAATAATGAGTATGATACTGATTTACGCCAAAACATTACGTATACAACTGGTCCTTGGCATTTGACTAATTGTTTTAATAAAGAGGCATTAAATGGAAAAAAGGTAGTAGCATTTCCGGTAGGATATTTTTATCCATGGCCATGGTATAAACGTAAACGTGGTAAGGGCGCTAAGAATTCAGCAAGAAAAATAGCACGATGGATAAAAAGAGAAACATTTGCTATTCATCATTGGGAAGAATCCTGGTTCAATTAATGAAAAGACTTGAGTGTTGATTTTAAAATAGTGTTATTGATAAAATCAAGCTACTAATAAAAACTGCAAGCGATCACTAATTAATTTTTCATAGGGGGAGAAAGTGAAAAAAATTATATTGCTGTTATCTTTTTTACTGATTAAATCTATTAATAGTCAAGAAACATTACCAAGGGGATTTCGAGTATCCTTTCATGCAGGCATGACAAGTTCGCAATGGTATCGGCCAATTTGGGTGCAACAAAATACTGTCTGGCAACAAGTAAAAAGATTATATGATACCTATATTATTCAATGTAGTGAAGAAGATTTAGAACTTCGTATTCCAAAGATTATTCATCAAATTTGGATTGGAAGCCCATTACCGCAAAAGTATGAACGCTTACAACAATCATGGAAAGAGCATCACCCAGATTGGGAATATATCTTATGGACAGAAAAAGATATAGAAGAATTTGGTTTAACCAATAAATACTGGTATGACAAAACACCGAATTATGCACAAAAAGCAGATATTGTTCGCTATGAAGTTTTATACCGCTTTGGAGGAGTTTACGCTGATATAGATTTTGAATGTTTAAAACCATTGGATGTACTTCATCATATGTGTGATTTTTATACGGGCATTGCACAATGGTGGCGCTTTCGGTTGTTTAACGGATTAATTGGCAGTGCTCCCGGTCATCCAATTTTAAAAGAATGTATTGACAGCATGAACCTTGACATTAAACATCACCCTAATCCACGATTAAATGTTACGTATACAACTGGTCCTGAACACTTAACACGTTGTTTTATTCAAAAAGCAAATGAGAGTGGACGATGTGTTGCATTTCCTTCAAATTATTTTTATTCATGGCCTTGGACCAGAAAGCATGAAAATAGTCAACAACAAATAATGCGATGGATTAAGCCTGAAAGTTTTGCTATCCACTATTGGGCAGAGTCTTGGTTTCACCAACCATTATTACGAAGCTTACTTGCTCAACAGGCATAAAACATGAAGGATATAAAAAACTGTTCAAAGATACATTTACTTTTATTGGTGTTGTCTATTTATAGTAATGTTGGTTCTATTGCTGCTAAAAATATGAACCTGTATACCTATGAGATAGATTTTTTTAAACGAGCACCTGACATAACGTCAGAGCAACGAGTATATGAAATTTTATCACGATATCCAATTGAAAAAGAGGTAAACTATCTTGCTACTTCATGGGGAATGCTTTTTAGGTTAAAAAAATTAAAGCAAGTAGAGTTACCTGCAAAATTAAATGGAGGTTTTACTGTTTGTCAGCATATCCGTTATAGAGAAATTATTCCCGTGTTAAGAAGATTAGGAATAAATGTTTTATTTGCACCACATGCGCCAAGAAAACAGCAATATCAAGATATTACGGTATTGCCTTTTCCTATTTATCCTATTAATGGCGTAGACCCTGCAAAAGAGAAAAACATATTGTATTCATTCATTGGTCTTGAGTCTCATCCTATTCGAAGAAAAATATTTGCATTGCCTCGACGGCCTGATGTGATAATAAAAAAGCGAGGATATTGGCATTTTTATCTTCGCAGTGAAGAAATGCTTTTATTGAGATGGTCTGCTCGCAGAGAACAAGAAAAAGAAGAATTCCAAGATGTCCTTGCGCGTTCTCGTTTTTCTTTGTGTCCGCGTGGTACTGGTCCAAGCACTATTCGTTTTTGGGAGTCTTTACAAGCAGGGGCAATTCCAGTTTTGATAGCAGATGCAATGGCATTGCCAGAAATAGAGGGAATAAATTGGGATGATTGTATTATACGGATACCTGAGCAAAACGCTTCTTTAGTGGATAATATTATTCGTGCTATTTCACCAGAAAAAGAAGAAACTATGAGAGAAAATTGTTTGCACGCATTTGCCTTGTCTTGCGCGGGTGATAATTTTGTTCAAACAATAAGGGATTATTTTAAAAAACAATTTAATTGAACATTAACAAGAAAAAAATTTATTTAAAAAATGTTGTTACATCAATAGTGTCACTAACAAGGGTTGTCTGTTTTTTGTATCGCTTATAAACAAATTTATATTTAAAACTTGCTAGCACTGATTTATAGCCTTTATATCCTTTTTCTGTGTCATGAACAACAAAAATATCAGTATGAGAACGCAATCGTTGAATATCTACTGCGCGACGAGTTCCGGGAGAATGATCAATAAACACAACACTCCAATGAACATCATTGCCAATTGTATCCCACTTATTTTCTTGCGGTTTTTTAGCGTTGTCAAAAACAGGAACATAGACAAAAGTATGCCACGGTGTTTCAAGATCAAGAAAAAGGCCTAACCATTCTTTATCGGCATCAGTTGATAATAACATTCGTTGATTAACTGAACAGATAGCGTGCAATAAAGGAGTACTAAAATCACCACAACCCATTTCTAAAATTGGCCCATTTGTGTTCATCACTGCAGTAAGAAGAGGAGTTTGATGCGTTCCCCAATTTGCATCTCCTAAAACACGGTCTTGTATCATAGGAAAAGCGTATGCCAATTGAACAGAAATGAAAATTATTGTTATTAAAATAAACTTTTTCATAGTTATCCCTTTTTACACATCAATATCTTCAAGTTTCCATAGGCCAAGGCTTTTATCTGGATATCTTTTGTCATGTTTACAGCCCTCATTGATTAAAGCGAGTGGTTTTGGAAAATTAAAAGGAGGTTTTTGAAGATTTAATGAACGCCATGGACGTGGCGCTGTTATATTAAGTTTCTGGTTTAATTGTGTGTTAGGATACGTGGTGACTAGTAGATAGGTAATACCACTTTTTTTCATATTTTGTAATGCTTGTTTTATATCTTGAAAGCGCAGATGTACTAAACAATCTCGACATACGATAATGTCTGCCTGTGGCAGTGGGTCAGTAACAATGTTTGCGCATATAAATTGACGATTTTCATTTTCATATTTTTTTTTATTGTTATTGATTAACGCTTCTACAATATCAATACCAATATATGTTTCAAGAAAACTTAAATCAGTATGTTGCATCCAATGAAAATCGCCACATGGAGCATCAAGAAGAGTCTTGATATTAAATTCTTGTAGCAGTTCTGGAATTTTTTTACGAATAATTGTGGTTTCTTTTAATGTAGAACCGGGACCTGAGTATGATTCTTTACCAGGCCACGCATGGGTATTATATATATGGGTAAATAATTCTTTATTATAAGCACCAAGTTCTGCTACCAATGTAAAACAAAAAATTATGAATAAATACTGGGTGTACTTATTTTTTATTTTCACCATTCTCCTTTTGTAATTAATAAGTTTGTCTTTTATAAATTACCCTACCTATTTTGTAAAAAAGAAGGAAGAGAAAAATTATTTTTGGTATTAATTGTCTGATAAATTGGGAATTTTACACATAATTTTTTTATTTGTTGTTTGATAGATTGTAGCCGTAATTGGTTATTATGATTTTGCAATGCTTCATCAATCAAGTATGCAATTTGTTGTATTTCATGTTCTTTCATTCCCCGCGTAGTGATTGCCGGTGTGCCAATACGTATTCCACTGGTAATCCATGGTTTTTCAGGATCGAATGGAATGCAACTTCTACTTACGGTAATACCAGCTTGCTCAAGGGCAGTTTCCGCTGTGCGTCCCGTAATATTTTTTGATCGTAAATCGACAATAAAAAGATGATTGTCAGTGCCATCAGCAACAATACGATAATTTAAATCAGAAAATAGTTGAGCCATTGCTTGTGCATTTTTTATTACTTGTTGTTGGTACACTTTAAATGTTGGTTGGAGAGCAAGTTGAAAAGCAACTGCTTTTGCAGCAATGCTATGCATAAAAGGGCCTCCTTGCGTTCCTGGCATAATTGATCGGTCAATATTTACTGCATGTTCTTGTTTACTCAAAACAAGGCCACCACGTGGACCACGTAATGTTTTGTGTGTTGTACTTGAAATAAAATCTGCATAAGGAGCAGGATTTTGGTGTAATCCAACGGCAACCAGCCCAGCAATATGGGCAATATCAGCAAGAAGATACGCGTTGCTATTTTTTGCAATTTGCGCAAAACGCTCAAAATCAATGTGGCGTGAATAGGCAGAGGCGCCAACAATAAGAAGCTTTGGCTTATATTTTTCAACTTGAATAGCAATTGCATCATAATCAAGCTGTTCTGTTTCAGGGTCAACACCATACTGAATACTTTTAAAATAGGTACCAGAAAAGTTAATGGCATGGCCATGGGTAAGGTGGCCACCAGCAGCCAAGCTCATGCCCATGATGGTATCACCAGGTTTGAGTATGGCAGCATAAACCGCCATATTTGCTTGCGAACCAGCATGGGGCTGGACATTGGCATGTTCTACCCCAAACAACTGCTTACAACGGTTAATTGCAAGTTGTTCTACTTGATCAACAAGAGAACAGCCGGCATAATATCGTTTGCCTGGGTATCCTTCAGCATACTTGTTAGTAAGTACAGAAGCAGTTGCTTGTAATACCGCTAAGGGTGTATAATTTTCTGACGCAATGAGGTTAACCTGCTCTTCTTGCCGTTGTTGTTCTTGCTTGATATATGAAAAAATAGTTGGATCAGTTATGTTCAGGTGCACGCTATAGGCTCCTTTGTAAGTTGTGTTATTATTATAATACATGAGGATTAGGTTATCGTATAGAATAATTTTATCGCTGGATGCGTTTCAGTTGCTATTTTATATGTATTTTTTATACTAAAAATTAACAATAATATTTAAGGTTATGAGGTATAGGGGTGATTGCTACAACAGATTTTCGTAAAGGTATTAAGATTTTATATGATAATACACCTTACATGGTGCTTGATTACCAGCATGTAAAACCAGGCAAGGGTGGTGCGTTTGTTAGAACGAAGATGAAAAATATGATAACAGGTTTGATCAGAGAAGAGACATTTCGCTCTGGAGAAAAATTCCCCGAGCCAGACTTACAGTATCATAAAATGCAATATCTTTATACTGATGGCGATTTATATTACTTCATGGACCAAGAAAGTTTTGATCAAGTTGCTTTCAACCGTGAGCAATTGAGTGAGGCACTTGATTATCTAAAAGACCAAGAAATCTATACTATTCTTTATTTTAATCAAAAGCCAATTACCGTTATGCCACCAATGTTTGTTGAATTAATGATTAAGAGTACGCCACCGGGAGTAAAAGGTGACACTGCACAAGGTGCAGGAACAAAGCCTGCCACCCTTGAAACTGGCTTAGTTGTTCAAGTTCCTCTTTTTATTGAGGAGGGCGATTATGTAAAAATTGATACTCGTGAAGGTACTTATATTGAGCGCGTAAAAAAATAAGCAGTGCTCTTGGGAGGTTATAACGTGGAGTTACGGAGAAGCGAGCTTTCTGATTCTAATGCTGTTGAGAAGGAAAATAATCAACCATTGTCATATAATGATTTATCACAACGTGATGCACGTTCATTAATTTTCCACTTATTATATATTGCGGAAGCGTTTGATTACCAGGAATCATTGGCCACAATTGTTGATGATTTTAATAAGGGGTTCAATCTTGATATCCCTCATGATAGTAAAGTATTTACTATAACAGAAGGTATTATTAATAATCGTTCATTATTAGATCAAATTTATCAACCATTGCTTACTAATTGGCGCCTTGAACGAGTGAGCGTGTGTACTAAGCTAATTTTACGTTTTGGTATCTGGGAATTACTTAACACGGAAACAGATCAACGTATTATAATTAATGAGGCAATTGAATTGGCCAAGTGTTTTGCAGAAGATGGGGCGTATCGCTTTGTGAATGGTATTTTGGATAGAATTGCAAAAGATCGATTAGCTAAATAGAATAATTTAAGGCCTTTCCAGTAGTAAAAAAGGAGTAGCTATGAAGAAAAAATGGTTCTTGCTGTTTATCTTAATTCACCATATTTTTGTTGCACATCCTGACTTTATTAAGTCATATGAGATTATTAATAAAAATAAAATTATAGTAAAAGCAAACCAAGAATTTTCTCAGCAATTTATTAAAGAAGATTTTTTTGTTGAATATGACAAAGATATTGATCTTACAAAACTAGATGAATCAATAATTCTCATTCCATTTATTTTAAATGTTGTACCAATTATTTGGCTTTCCAATAAAACATATGCGATTGAGGTAATGGATAAAGATTTATATTATTCATTGCAAAAGATTAATGAAGTATTTCGAATTTTTTACCCAAAACATCAGTGGCAAGGAAAACTAATTCCAAAAAAATTAGTGGCCAATACTATTAATTCATCGGATACCCTAGATGCTCCAATCTTAGGTCTTTTGTTTAGTGGCGGACTTGACTCAGTTGAAGCTTCTTTGAGTTATGGTGCTCATAAGCAGCTCCTTATTACTGCATGGGGAGCAGATGTAAAAATAAAAGAGGATATGAAATGGCAAACAGTAAATAAGCAAGTGGAACAATTTGCCCAAGAGCATGGCCATACGTACACCCTGGTTAAATCCAATTTTAGAGAATTTGCTGAAACTTTCTATCTTTATAATAAATTTCCTCGTTGGTGGGTTCGTGCGTCATTTGGATTGTCATTTATTGGCCTTACTGCTCCTTTGCTTGTTCATTATTCTATTGCAACATTGCTTATTGCTTCTTCTAGCACGGTCAACTACCCGTATCCGCTTGGAAGTCATCCAGCAATAGATAACAATCTTTCATTTGCAGGAAGAACAGTATGTCTTACAAGCGGAGATAAAGATCGCGTACAAAAAATTAAAAATATTGCATCTATTTGCAAAAAGAAAAAATTGGCGTTGCCATGGTTGCGGGTATGCTGGTCTGATTCAATGGGAGGAAATTGTTTGCGATGTGAAAAATGTTTACGCAGTTGTGTCAATATTATTGCAGCAGGACAGTTACCAGAAGAGTATGGTTTTGCTATTAACATAAAAGAGGTAACTAAAAAATTAAACGCCGTGTTTGCAAAAAAGAAGAGATGGTATTTACCGGTTACTCATATACATCTTTGGGGCTGTAATAGAATGCACTTAAATGCTTTATGTAAGAAGGAATCGGGTAAAGTATTTACGAAAAAAGAAGAGTTGGAAGTATTGCGGGATTATTTGAATTCGATTGACCTTACGCACTACAGGAACCCACGAACGCATGTCTATTCCTTGCAAGAAAAGGAGTTGTTTACGAACCTTTGGCATCAATATACGAAAAGCGATAATGATATTCTGAATGCTTTGAGGCCTAGCAATTAGTGGTTGCGAAAAAGTGCCGTAACAATAATTTTAGTAAGTAACGCATCTTTTTCAAGTAACTGTTTTCTTTCTTTGTCAATTTCATAAAATGGTTTTGTATTGTCTGCAAAATGAATAATACCAGGTTTTGTAAAATCAAATGATGAAGCAGAGGTTGTCAAAAATTCATGGAGGGACGGTAGCCATTGCCCAACAAGAGGGCTGTGCAATTCTTCATGAGTTGGTTCTTTATTATTGATAGTAACCCGAATGTTGGCAATACGTTCATGTGGTGGATATTCACGTTGAAAAAAACCAAGCACCGGTTGAATATAATCTTCAAAAGAAAATAAATTATAAAAATATTCAATTCTATCCATGTTTGGTTGATATGCGCTGGTACTTATCGGGGTACCAAGTACATAAAAAATATTTATTTTATGGGCAGTTGGTGTTTGTGCAAGTAATTGCGAAGCAAGAATGCCAACATTGCCACCATGGCTGTGGGTAATAAGACAAATAGTTGTTTCAGGTGAATAACTTTGTATTAACTGTACAAGTCCTTCTGCTGCCTTTATACGAACTTTATAGTTGTTCTTTCCTGACCAGCAATAAGGAATCACCGACATTCCTTCTTTTTCTGTATTATTTTTTACTGCATTAAAAAAATCACCGCCAGGCATATACCATCCTGCTTGTGTTGCCCACGTGCCATGAACAATAATAAAAACAGTTTTTGAGCAACTTGGGGTAAAATAAAGTAAAAAAAGCGAGAGTAATAATTTTAATAGCGGCTTCATAATTTTTGGCATAAAAATTCCCCAGTATTTTTTACTGAGGAATTTACTTTATTAAATTAAATTATTTTTTTATAGTTCTTCTTGTCGTTTTTCTCTTCCGTTTTCAAATGCTTTTCTGAATGAAAGGGCGTTTTTATCTTCAAGTAGCTCAGAATAATCATTATCTGTATGTAACCCTAGATTGAAGAACGTTTGTTTTATTATTTCTTCTTTTTTTCTTTTTTCTGTTACATAATCGTATAATCTAAACCCTTGCCAAGCCGCATGAATAGAATAAAGGGTTGCCTTACCGATAGTGTTCGTATAGTCTCGCGGGTATTTTCTATTGTTGCAGAATTGCAAGACATGAGGCATTATAAATAGGCGAGTAAAACCGTCTATGATGACAATCTCGGTCATCGTAGAAAAAAGCCATTCTCTAGTTGTCCTGGATTCTTTCTTTAAATTTTCTTCACCGAGTGGTTGCATTTGTAATTTAGTACCAAGATGATAACAAGCAAAATCTATTTTTTCTTTGTTTATTTTGTCTTGATGGTTATCGGAAAGAGCTTTCCTTAAGTACTCGGGTAGGGGTTTGCTTTTTATGAATTCATGATCAGTATTAAAAAAATTAATTGCCTCACCATTAGGAGTAACTTCAATATAATGTTGTTGGGTAAAAGCAGCATCAATTGCCCCTGTTTTTCGCAAAATGTCTTCAAGTTTTGCTCGTGCAATATCAGTTGCTGTTAGTTGAAAGGCAATACCCAAGAAAACAATAGGTGTCAGTAAGAAAAGTAATTTTTTGTTCATATGAATTTGTATGTAATTAGATTATTTTTTTATTTCTTCTTTAGCAGTGTCGATCAATTCCGGGAAAAATAAACTTAATTCTTGGACTGCTGTTTGAATTGAATCAGAACCATGAGCAGCATTTTCACCAATGCTTTTCCCAAATTTTTTACGAATAGTTCCTTCTTCAGCCTGTGCCGGATCAGTTGCTCCCATGAGCTTACGCCAATCTTGAATGGCGTTTTCTTTTAATAACGCCATGATGATAACAGGACCGGAAGTAATAAATTTTATTAATTCTGGAAAGAATGGTTCATCTTTGTGAATAGCATAAAAAGTTTGGGCGCCTTGTTCGGTGAGCCATACCTTGTGCATGCGGATAATATCAAAATTATTTTGTTCAATGAGGCCAATAATTTTCCCACTATCTTTTGCTTGAATAGCGTCTGGTTTGATCATAGCAAAGGTTATTTCTTCCATTATTCTTTATCCTTTTCCTTTTGTAACGCAGATTCAAGCGCTATTTGTAGGCTGTTTTTTGCTTTTGTTTGTTCTGTTTTTTCTTTTTTATTTTGTTTTGCTTGCTTTTTAGTTTGTTTTTCTTCTAATTTCTCGGATTCTTCTTTTATTTTTGGCAATTCAGAAGGAAGTTTAGTGCTCAATGCAAGCTTTCGTTCCCCTTTGTTGATGTTTGTAACAGTAAATGATACTTTTTCACCAATTTTATAAAGAGCATCTGCTTTTTTCCCTTGTTCTTCTAATAAAGTAGTATTGTGAATAAGGCCTTCAATTCCCATTGGTAATTTAACAAAGGCGCCAAAATTGGTTATTTTACTAATTTCTCCTTCAAAAGTAGTTCCTGTTGGGTAGAGTTCTTCAACTTTTTCCCATGGATCTGGAGTAAGCTGTTTAATGCCAAGTGATATTTTTTTGTTTTCTTTATCTATTCCTAATACTATTGCCTCTACTTCGTCACCAATTTTGTAACGATCGCTTGGATGCTCAATATGTTCTGTCCAGGAAAGATCTGAAATGTGGACAAGACCGTCAATGCCAGGAAGAAGTTGCACAAAAATACCAAAATCAGTGATATTGCTAATTTTCCCCTTAATTTTTTGGCCAACTTTAAATTCTTTATCAACAACATTCCATGGATTTTTTTCAAGTTGTTTAATACTTAATGACATGCGCCGATTGTCTTCATCAAGTGAAACAATAAGAACCTCAATTTCATCACCAACTTTGTATCTATTGGCAAGGTTGGCTATACGGTCAGTCCATGAAATTTCAGAGATATGCACCAATCCTTCCACGTCTTTTGCAACTTCAACAAAAAGACCGTAATCAGTGATACTTGAAATTCGCCCTTTAATTTTTTCGCCAACTTTAAGTTTATCTTTGACTTGCTCCCATGGGTTAGGGTTTAATTGTTTGAGCCCAAGAGAAATTTTTTCATTATCTTTGTCAAAGGACAATACTTTTACGGTAACTTTATCACCAATTTTTACAACTTCGGTTGGGTGTGAAATTCTTCCCCATGTCATGTCAGTAATATGTAGCAAGCCATCAACACCACCGATGTCAATAAATACTCCATAATTTGTAATATTTTTAACAATACCTTGAATTATTTGCCCTTCAGCTAATGTGTCAAGAATTTGTTTTCTGACTTCTGAACGCTGGTCATTTAAATATTTTCGACGGGATACAATTACATTGCCCCGTTTTTGATTAACTTTTAGAATGCTTGCGGTAATTGGTTGTCCAACATATTGATCAAAGTCAGTAACACGCTGCAAATCAATTTGTGAGCCAGGAAGGAAAGCTGGAATTCCAATATCCACGCTTAAGCCACCCTTAACTTTATGGGTAATTATTCCCTCTACTGGTTTATCTTCCTCATGAAGTTTGAGAATTTTACTCCATGCACGACGCGCTTTTGCTTTTTCATAAGAAAGAACAATATTGCCATCAGGATTTTCTAAATCATCAAGAACCACTTCAATATCTTGTCCAACCGCTAATTTTTTGAGTTCATATTCGCCAAATTCATAGCGAGGAATTAAACCATATGATTTATAATTGATATCAACTAACACTCCGTCTGAATCAATTTTTATTATCTTGCCTTTAACTAACTTTCCTTCTTGGAATGTCTCAAAAGTACCATTATAAAGGTCAGCTAATTCTTTTAATTGGTCTTTATTAAGCGTAATATCTATTTCTGCTAGTGATTTAACACCAGGGGTAGCAAATTGATCAGAGTGGATTCGTTCTTTTGACATATATTTTTCCTGATTGTCCGGAGACAAGCAATATCCCATAATAGATGGGGTTTAAAGGTGAAACATACATAAAATTTTAAAAAAAACTTTATTTTTTATACTTTATTATACTGTAGAAATTGTCAATTGGCAAATATTGATCTATCCAAAAAGTGAGGTATTTTGCTTTTTAAATTTACTTATTTTAATCTTTAGGTCACTGTCTAGAAAAAGTAAATGTGGGCATATCCCTGCTTAAAAATATACCTACATTTATTTTTTTATGGTTAAATTTCAATGAATAGTCTTCTCTTTTTTTTGATGACGATGGTGGCGGCGGTTACCTCGTACCCTTTTTTCTTGCTGTCTTTCATGACACAATTTTTCAAGAACAGGTCTTATTGATTCATTTCTTAATTTACCCTTCAGTGTCCAATGTAAATCAAGTGCAGTTTTTCCTTCCAAAAGGTCTTGTAATGTTACCCATGTCCAATCTGTTTTTTCAATATGTCGACCTCTTCCTCTTGCACGTAATCGTTCTGCATTGTTTCGCATTGCTTGGGGATCGACGTAATCTACTTCCCAAATAAAGTGTACTGTGTGCCCTTGGCTATAATTACAGTATTTTGGATCGCCAATAAATTTCAATTGATAAGCACTTTCTTCAAATGCTTCCCGTTGTGCACTTACGATCGGATTGTTGTTATCTTTTGCATCTTTTTTACCAAAAAAATCACACCAAAAAGTACCTGTTTTCCGTTGTTCTTTACCAAGTAGGACTAATGCTGTACCATTTCTAGTCCAATGAATAGGAATAACACTCGCATTTTTATATTCAATAAACTCCTCTGCTGCGAATGTTGAAATGGCTTGTATTGGAAATATTAGTAATATTAATCGAAGTGTTTTTGCATTCATGATAATTCCCCCTTTAGAGATTAATGTTATGCAATAATCTTTTATATTATTTCATAAAATATTCTATTTGTCTATAGGAAAAATTATTTTTGTAATTTTATTATATTAATTAAAAATATGATCTATTATTATTGCAGATAAGGTAAGATGAGCTGACTCCATGATTCCAAAGAAGGAGAAATAGTGCGACAAGTAGCGAGGGAAACAAGCTCACCACTTTTAAGTTCTGACTTTATTGTAATATTGGCAGAATCACCATGCAGAAGAAGTACAAGACCAAGATGTACTTTGCCAACCGCATTTGAATCGTCATTGATAATGCCAAGTTGTTCAATGGTAAAATTTCCTTTGTATTCTACTTCTTCATGAAATTCTCGTTTTGCCCAAGAAAAAATTGATTGATTGAGCATATCTTCTTTTCTGATATGCCCACCAATACCAAGTGAATATTTATTTTGTAAACGTTTTTCAGAAGCATTTGCCTGTCGTTGCATGAGAAAAAATTTATTATCACAAGTAAAAACAAGATAAGGAATAATTTGTTTGTACGCTTCATCTTGCTCCATCAAGTAACGGGGCAAAAATTCTTTTCGGTGATCGATAATATGTTTATATTGCTCAATGTCAGTTGTTTTTAATCCTTGCCATTTTCCATTGGGAAATAAGTGGTTTGTTTTAACAACAAGTATTAATTCATTCAATTTTTGATTTTGTTTTTGAAGATTGGTAGTAGATTGCATAATTTCTTGGCCTTTCGTTGAGCTAATAATCTAGTTTAATTTTAATGTTAAACATAAAGGTATGCAATTATTGTAACATTTCTTGGCGAGTTTGTTTTTCTGTTGCTTCTTTTATTGCTATTTCTTCTAACACATTAATAAACAGTTGACTATACCGTTCTTCATCACCAGTTAATTCAATAAAGTTTTTTATATCTTCTTCTGTTTGTTTTAATTGGGGAAGGTTTTGATTTTGTAAAATAATTATTTCATCAAGTTTTTTTCTTAATTGATCAATAACATTTTCTTCTTGTTGTTGAGCAACTTCTTTTTTTTGTTGTTGTTCAACTTCTTTAATGAGTTTTCCTTGTTGAATAATAAGCTGAAGACATTTTCTCATTCGCGGTTTAGTTTTTATGGTTCTTCGAAATCGATGGTACAATTCTAAATTACTTGTACCAGCTAAAAGATCTTCTAATTTTACCCATTTCCATTCGGCTTTTTCTATATGTTGCCCCTGTCTTTCTTTTTTTAATTTTTCTGCTGCTTGTTGAATAAAATAGGGATCAATGTTTTGGACACGAGCAATATAATGTACGGTATCTCCTCTGTTTTTTTCGCCCCGGTAAGTCAAAACAATGCCTTCACGGAATTTTAATTGGTCAGCAGTTTCTTCTGCTGCTTCTCGTAAAGCAGTTTGCCATGAATTTTCATCTTCTGGGTCTTTTTTCCCACAAAAATCAAACCATACATAGCCAGATCTACGTTTTTCTCTGCCAAGAAGCACCCAAGTATCTCCATTTTCATCCCATCGATATGCTAAAAAACAAGTATTTTTATATTCATGGGGTTGGTATAGAACAGGATCAGTTATTTCCTCTGGATTAGTGTTATCAGTAGCGCTTCCCATCAGTAAAAAATTTACTATAACTAAGCAAAAGAGGAGATAAGTTGATTTAGTTTTTATCATTTAAATTTTCTCGTTATTATGTTTCTTTAATTATACTATCTAGATTGTTGAATTGCTTTATTTCCTAATTCTTGAATCATTTGATCAACAATTGTATCAAGTTTTTTATTGTATTCTTCCATTTTTTCTCTTGATATAGTGTCATACCTAAAAAATTTTATACCAATATTAGGGTTGGTAAGAATATTTTTTGTAAAAACAAGTCGTGCTTGTAAATAATTAATGTTATCAATTGTTTTTGGATCATTTTTATATATTTCTAACAATTGGCTAATACTGAAATCTCCTTCTTCTACCCGTTCCAATAATTCTTTGAATAAAGGATTTTTTTCTTGTTCTTCTTTAAATATTTGCGTAATTTCTCTAAATACATCCATATATTTATGTGGCTGTTGGTATTTTTTCCTACGTTCTATATTACGTAATATCCATTGCATAGTTTGCTTGTCTGCAGGCATACCAGAAGCAAAGGAAAGGTAGCCAACATAATCTACAATGTCTTTAGGAATAAAAATTTGTAATAATGTTTGTTCTTTTGTTTTTAATAAAGAAGCAAGATTTATTAGCTGGTTTATATACTTGCGACTAATGCCAAAAGAATCTAACAATGATTCAAAATCACTTGGTTTAGGAGTTTTAACTTTTGGCGGATCTATAAAGTACGCCCACGTACATTCTGTTGGATTGCCGACATTACCAAAAAGTGCTAAATTTGTTGATAATAAAAGTAGTTTAGCATCTGCTTTTGTGTCATCGATGAGGCCATAATTTTTTAATTGATTCACAACAAATTCTTGTGCGCTTGATTCAAGAGTTATTGGATCCCATCGTATGAATTCAAAATCTTTAACTTTTCCTTTTAATATATTTAATCGTTCATATAATTTACGATATAAATCTTGGGGAAGGCGCCACGCATTGTCTAATGCATGATAGAAAACGTAGTGAGTATTTTTATATTTTCCTTCTTTTACAAGGGTAGATGCGACAACATTAAAGTAGGGGTCAAGGTTAGCGTAATTGGCTCTAATGAGTTTGAGAATGGCTGATAGGCTTAAGTGTGCTTCTGATTGGGTAAATTTATCGATTGTCTTTTTTTGCAGTAAAAATTGTAGTTCTTTTTCTAGTCTTTTGCTTTCAGTAGGGGATAATTTTGCCATTGCTGCCATTTGCTCAATAGTTGCTGTTAATCTTTCAGCTGCTATTTTTGGGGAAATGCGTGTTTTAAGTTCTTGTACCCGTTCTTCAACAGAGCTGGCCTTGGTAATAGGAGTTAAATAACTAAGAAATATTGTTATGCTGACTAAAAAGAATGATTTTAATGGTAGTAAATTTTTTTTAAATTTCATATTGATCCTCTAAAATAATCTAATTATTTTCCTTCGGTTTTTGCTTTCATAAGTCGTTCTTGCACAATTAAGTCAGCAATTTTATCAAGCTCTGTATTATATTTTTTTTCTATATCTTCCGGTATGGTATCATAATGAAAAAATTTAATAGGAAGAGATGGATCAGTTAAAATGCTGTTAGTAAACGTGAGTCGTGCTTGTAAATTATTAATATCATCAATTTTCCATGGGGTGTTACAATATATTTCTAGGAGACTACTAAGACTAAAATCCCCTTTTTCTGCTCGTTCAATTAATTCTCGGTAGAGAGGGTTTTTGTCTTTTTCTTTTTTAAATTTATTGTGAAGTTCTTCAAGTGATTTCATGTAGGGATATCTTTTTTGATATTTTCTTTTGCGTGCTACATTGTTAACTATCCAATCCATAGTTTGTTGGTGTGCAGGCATTCCTCTCCCAAAAGCAAGGTACGCAATGTCGTCAACGAGTTCTTTGGGAATAAAAATTTGTAATAGCGTTTGTTCTTTTGTTCTTAATAAAGAATCAAGATTTATAAGCCTGTCTATATGATTATAAGAAGCACCAAACATATCTAATACACTTTTAAAGCTGCCAGGAGATGATTTTTCAATA
>Ga0307428_1000503_pt1 | contig 24753 bp, 20 predicted proteins | sample SalMarWE160240MG_FD_202161 | JGI IMG/M metagenome (GOLD analysis project Ga0307428, IMG submission 202161) | Salt marsh sediment microbial communities from the Plum Island Ecosystem LTER, Massachusetts, United States - WE1603-240 | ecosystem: Environmental > Aquatic > Marine > Intertidal zone >...
TATGCCGATCGACCCCGTCCAGCCAATCAAAATTGCCACCCAGATTTTGCCTTTCCTATATCTCACATACATAGCCGTGGTTACAAGTGCGCTCAGTAACACATGGATTGGGTGTAAGGTGTAAAAAGCAGTTTGGGAAACATTGGATGGAACGTTGCCAAAAACTATTATGACCATGATGATAATTCCCGTAAGGGCGCCAAGGGCTGTGAAAGGGATATGCTCTTTGAGTTCTTTTGCTATGCGCTTGCCCATTTCTTATTTTGCTAATGGAGCTATTTTTTTATAACACCGGGAGCAGAGTCCGGAGAATTCAGAAAGATGATATTCGGTATGAAAGCCAAGATTCCGGGCAAACTCGTTTTCCCCTTGACATAATCCTTTGTCAGCAAATTCTTGAATGGCTCCGCAGTGCTGGCAGACCATGAAGCGATGGCAGCCTTCTATATTATCTAAGCTGCACTTCACAAATCCACCGCTGGATAGCAACTTGTGAGCTAGATTGAGGCTGCAAAGCAAATCGAGTATGCGGTAGATGGTAACGTGGTTCAGATATTTTCCTCTGGCGCGCAAAATCCCCTGTATATCGTAAGGGGAAAGGGGTTTTTCGGTTTCTTCCAGCACCTCGAGTACTAGCTTCCGTGGCTTGGTCGCCTTGTGCCCCTGAGCTTGCAAAACTCGAATTGAGTCTTGAAACATGGCAGTATTTTACCCGAAGGGAGGGCTAAATGCAACATTATTGCAATTAGCCTTGGGGATAATCGCTTATTCGTGCTCCCTGCGTCCTATGGTAACGCTCTACCCCAGTCCACTTCTATTGCGTAGTTGATACATTTGCTAAAGATCTCATAGTCAAGATAAGGACATGCAATATTATTTCTGTCTAAAATCTCCCTCGCTTTTGTGTCATCAAATATCCTATCATCGTGAAAATTTGGCTCATACACATTAATGAAGGAATCAAACAAATTTTCTAGAGCATTCCTGGGCTGATTGACAAAATCCTCAGCCGGCACAGATTTGTAACCCGTGGCATTAAAGAATTTTTCCCCAAATAGAATGAGCTCTTCGAGTGTGCTTGGCTTTCTACTTACCAGATGGAAAATACCGCCGTCTAAGCAATTCTCCATAATTGCCGTACACCCGGCAACCGCAAAATCAATAGGAACTAAATCAAATGAACTTCCATCTATTTTTCCGATTCGGATAGGTATATAAAGTTTGCCATCCCCAGTCTTTCTAACACCCAGCTTTTCAGCCTTTAACCCGTCATTTTCTTCGATATCCTTTTCAAATAGCTTCTTCAAGTAATGTCCCGCCCTGAAAGGAACGTAGAAGGCCTTGAAGCTCAGGCTCTTTCCCGTTCTTGAATCCCCGTAGGTTATCGAAGGACGGTATATATTCACTCTTATCCCCTCCCTACTACAAGTTTCGAGCACATGGCCTTCGGCTATATGTTTAGTTTCTTCGTAAACGTTGTAGAATTGCTGCTGAGGTACATATTGCTCCATACATCTTCCACGGACTTTCCCTGCGACATATGCACTGCTCATATGGTGGAAGAAATAACATTTGCTCTCCGCTGCTAGCTTTAACACATGGAGCGTGCCCTGAATATTTACCTTTTCCGCTTGCCTTCTTTCCCTTTCTGGAAATGACGTATCGGCGGCACAATGCCATATTTCGTCAATGTTTTCCGATAGATAAGTGTACACCTCATCATCTAAGCCTAAGCGGGGTTCGTCCACCTGTCCACTCATTACTTTGAAGTTTTTGTTGTGAGGAAGGCCATGCCACTCCAGGACTTTTTGAACCCTTTCGTAAGCACTTAGATTTTGCTTCGGCCGACATAAGAAGATAACAAAGTAGCCTCTCTTCAATAACTCCGCTGCAATATGACTCCCTATAAAACCGGTGCCTCCGGTTAGGAATATCACGCTTTCTGCGTTCTTTCTCTTTTCAACGATATAATCTACAGGCCTCCTCATTTACTCCCCCTTAGCTCTGGTGGTAAGCAAAGCTCTTTGATTAATAAGGACTTATGACCCCCTCTAACCTCGTCACCACAGGTGTAAAATTTTCTATCTAATAGGCTATTCCTACGTATATAGCAAATTCTCACTTCTGCATAGCCCTTGAAATACTATAGAAAGGAGCGCGGGGGCCTTCATTTCCTGCGTGAATTCATTTACCTTGTTCATCGATTCTATCGTGGCATTAGCTGCATTTTCTCTTTCCTGATTATTTGTCTGGTCAAAGTAATAGACATGTTCTATCTGGGCCCGCTTGCCAAAGTCCATTGGATTTATAACTCCTAGACCGCTCCTCAAGTCATATTTGTCACCGATTGATTGCAACATATCACATATTTCAACAACTTTATCCAGGTTATCTAGGGAAACGAAGGCAAAGCCTGGGGCATATGCATAGTTTCTGCCTATTCTGCTTGAGAGGATCCTGTACATATTTAGCCAGACCAGGTCTGTCATTTCCGGCTTGGAATATAACTTCTTGAAGAAATCCTGCAAATCTTCGTCGACTGCTGCGGCTATATTCTCAGGTGACGGAGATAAGGCCATCTCTACTAAAGGCCTTGTTTCTTCCTTAAACAGGAGTTTGTCAGGCTTTTCAGCCCCTGAAAGTTGGCGTAGTATTTCCATCCCTTCATCGCTATAAAATTTTGGTAAACCTAGCATAATTGTTCTGACCATCTTTTGATCTATAGTAACGTCTGCCATTTCTTTTATTGTCCTTACCGTGTATTTATCCCCTACTACCATTAGCAGGTATTTCGCTTCTATTTCTTCTGTGAAGAAACGCCTGAGTTCCTCTGATGCCCGGAAAGTCGGAGAGATGAACGGTGCAAAATATTCCAGTCCCAGAATCGAATCGACTACGCCTATCCTCCTTCTAGCTATCTCCCGCATCATCTCTAAGGCTTCATGAAGGTCTGAGAAGGGAACCAGAATTCCCTCTTCATCTTCTACAATTGGGTAAAGTCTTACGGTAATCTGAGTGCATATGCCGGGGAGAGGAGCCAGAGTACCCGGGGGAGGCACAGAATATTTAAGTATATTCGGCGCATTCTTGTCGTTTGTCTTGAATATTTTCCCATCAAAAGCAACAATTTCTGCATCAACGTAATTATCGCCCGCATATCCGTATGCATGGCAAAGAGTCCCGTAAATACCCGTCGTTACCATATTAGCGCAAACGCATGCTGCCGGTTCTGCCACACTGGCCCTCATTTTGTGCTTGTTCGCTTCCTTCTGCATCTCAAACGAGGTCACTCCCGCTCCAACTGTGGCAGTCCAGTTCTTGGGATCCACTTCAAGCGTTTTCATTCTGCTCAGGTCAATAATGATTCCCTCTCCAAGGGTCAGTCCATGGCTGTTCTGACCGGTGCCTCTGGGCACAAATGGCACTTTATGCTTGTTAGCTACTTTAACAACTTCGGCAACTTCCTGCGTAGATTCAGGCATGACAACATATCCAGGCATATGTCGTAAGTGACTTGGGCTAATATCTCTAGAGTAAGTGACTGACCTCATATTTGTAGAGTAAGTGACTAAGATTGCGGGATCGACTGGGCTAATATCTCTAGAGTAAGTGACTAAGATTGCGGGATCGTTTGTCGCCCATTCCTCGCCGACAATTCCTCTTAAATCGCGCAATACCTGGTCTTCCACCGGACTTTCAATTGGCTCATTTCTCTGCACAACGGTTTCAACATATTCCTTAAGTGCCTCCATGACTTTCATGGGTCGAAGTTCAGTCACGAAGTAACACTGCTTATCACATATTCCACACAAGGTACAGGACCTTGCTATGTCAATAAGCCTTTCAGTGACAGGTATCAGCTTGTTAGCCAGGGCATTAACGATCTCCATTCCTCCCTGGGGATAATAACTAGCGTACTTATGCTTAATCCCAGAAGGGCAAACGCCTGTCCCTAAGAAATCTATCTTGCACATACCGAAATGGACACATTTCGCCGCTATATTCTTAACTTCTTCTAATCCCATGGCTATAACCTCCTGTGCTGACCAAAAGTTTCTAAGCTAGTAACCCCAAGTCATTACTAAATTTGTTCACTCCGTCTTACCGTTGAGATGAAAAGCTTTTGAATATCTGGAATATTAAGAATATCAAACGACCGCCGCCTACTTCTAAGATGTCCACCAAATCAGGCCAGGTTTTATTGTCAGATAATTGCCTTCCTTTAATTTATCTTACCAGTTCTCCAACCAGTCCTTCAAGCAATACTATGGCAGCTTCTTTATCCAGAGGCTGGTTATTATTGCCGCACTTGGGTGATTGTACGCAGGAAGGGCAGCCGTCGGTGCAAGGACATTCTTCGACTGCTTTTAAAGTAGCCTGCCAGAGCTCGGTTATCATCTCGAATCCCTTTTCGGCGATGCCGATGCCTCCGGGGTGGGCATCGTAAATGAAAATCTGCGCCTTGCCGGTGTCGGGGTGAAAAGGAGTGGAAACGCCGCCAATGTCATTGCGGTCGCAAAGGGCAAATAAGGGAAGTATGCCAATGGCAGCGTGTTCACAGGCATGTAAACCACCGTGGAAGTCAAGCCCGGCATCGGATATCCTGTCAATCGCCTCCTGAGGCAAATCAAACCACAGGGCCTTGGTGGGAAAGTTTTGTGGTGGCAAATCAAGAGGCTCCTCTTCGATGGCCTCTTCGGTGAATTGTTTTTTCCTCTTAAAGCCCACTACCGTGATAGTAACATCAACATCTCCGAAGTAAACCTTCACACCGTGGTAATCTTTTTTCTCGAGCATCTTCGTGACCCGAATGTCGTGTATCTCCATAGTCTGGGTATAGTAATCTGTAGACCTTGGTTCTGCCCAGGCAATTTGCCGGGCTAAATCTAGCTCCTTGATAAGATAAGATTCACCCTGGTGGAGATAGATAGCGCCGGGGTGTATTTGAAAAAAGGCAACGCTGGCTTCCACTGTCTCCAACAAGCAACCCTCCCGACCATCGATGACAGCATAATTTTGCCCTGATGTTGCTCTTATATTTATATCCTGAGCGGGATAAGCGATAGAAGGAGCGAGGTGCCATCTCTCATGGCGTTTTCTTAACCTCCCTTCCTGTTCCAGTTCAGTTAGCATGGCGCTACTTTCGCCGAAGAATTCCTCGTCCTTATCTTCTAGTGGTTTCTCCCAGGCAGCGCAGAGGAGATGAGGCTTCAGGATATAAGGATTGCCAGGATTGATTATGGCATTGTCAAAGTGCTTACTGAAAAAGAAATCGGGATTACGCATCAGGTATTGGTCGAGCGGATTTTCCTGGGCAATGAGAAAGCTCAAAGAGCTATGAGTGCTTCGTCCGCTACGCCCTGCCTGCTGCCAGGCACTGGCAATGCTTCCGGGATAACCGGTGAGCACAGTGGCATCTAAGTCGCCGATATTTATTCCCAACTCTAGAGCGGTCGTGGCGACCAGACCGAGAAGCTCACCGCCAAAAAATTGATGCTCAATTCGGCGTCTGTCTTCGGGAAGATACCCCGCCCGGTAGGGGCTGATTTTATCCTTCAGGGAAGGCGGTAGTTGTCCCTGGGTATAAATATAAATAAGTTCGGTAAGCTTACGAGTGCTGGCAAACACCAGACTACGAATCTCTTTTTGAACAAGCTCTCCAAGAAGAAAAGCCGCCTCACTGTTGGGACTGATTCGGCTGGTCTTAGCCTCATCAATGATGGGCGGATTCCAAAAAGTGAAGTATTTCTCGCCATGCGGTGAGCCGTCTTCGACAATGGCATCGAAGGGCAAGCCGACGATATTTTGAGCATGCTCTTCGGGATTGGCGATGGTGGCCGAGCAGCAAATAAACTGAGGGCTAGAGCCATAAGCAGCACAGAGCCGCCGCAGTCTCCGTAAGACATTGGCCACGTGAGAGCCGAAAACACCTCGATAAATATGAGTCTCATCTATTACGACATATTTAAGATTGCGAAACAATCTAGACCACGATTGGTGGTTAGGCAGAATGCCCAGGTGGAGCATATCCGGGTTAGTCAGCACTATCCTTGCCTGTTTTCTTATGTTTGCTCTCTCATTCTGTGGTGTATCACCATCGAAAGTGGCCGCAGCTCCTGGAGGGATTGCTTCGCCCCGACTTGTCGGGGCTCGCAATGACAGGGTGTGTAGGATTTGTTTCAGGCTACGTAGCTGGTCCTGGGCTAGAGCTTTCGTGGGGAAGATATAAAGGGCACGGCTGTCCTTATCATGTAAAAGCGCCTCAAGCGTAGCCAGGTGATAGCACAGAGTCTTGCCGCTGGCACTGGGTGTGGCTATTATCACATTTCTCCCAGCCAGAACGGCATTCAAAGCTTTTGCTTGGTGGCTATAAAGGGCTGATATGTCCAGGGACTCCAGAGACGCCTGAAGGGCAGGGTGGAGGGGTTTATCCAGTTTGCCAAAGACAGCGCCCTGATGAGGTATGCGTTCAATATGGACGACCTGCTGGCGATAATCAGGCAGACTAGCAAGATGATGGAGAAAGGCAGCAGCATCCATTAGGGAAAAGTTTCTATTTCTGAGCTTAATACCTCTACATCGGGGTAGTTCTGGACAACGAACTTTACGACATTGGATAAAGTTTCATCGGCATGTCTTCTGTGGTTGCTAACGCAGGCTATGCCCAAAGTAGCTAATTGCCACAAATTCTGGTTATCCACCTCGGCTACGGAAACCTTATATCTATTTTGTAGCCGGGTGATAATAGACTTAATTACCTGTCTCTTACCTTTAAGGGAATGGTTCTCGGGGAGACGAAGCTCAATTTGGCACACACTAACGTGCATTTTTTGTTCCCCTTCCTTATTTCTCTCTCTAGGGGAGAGCTTAGGTGGTAGTTATAATCCCTTTCTAATGATATAAACGACGAGGTCAGCAAGACGACAGCTATAGCCCCATTCGTTGTCATACCAGGCTAATACCTTTATCAGATTGTCATCAATGACCATGGTGCTCAAGGCATCGAAGATTGCACTGGCTGGATTGCCCTTAAAATCCGAGCTTACCAGCGGCTCGTCACAATATTCCAGGATTCCCTTAAGCTTTCCGTCAGCAGCCTTACGAAAGGCATCGTTAACTTCCTCAGCGCTTACCTTTCTATTCAGGTCAGCGACAAAGTCCACGACGGACACCACCGAAGTGGGCACCCTCAGGGCAATACCATGTAACTTCCCCTGAAGTTCCGGAATGACTATGCCCACAACACGAGCTGCACCAGTAGTAGTTGGGATGATATTGATGGCAGCGGCTCTTGCTCGGCGCAGGTCGCGGTGAAACACGTCCAGTATCTTCTGATCGTTAGTATAAGAGTGGACAGTAGTCATTAACCCGTGAACAATGCCGAAGTTTTGGTGCAGAATTTTAACTACCGGAGCAATGCAATTAGTGGTGCAGGAGCCGTTGGATATAATGCGGTGCTCGGCCGGATCATATTGCCCTTCATTGACACCAAGGATAATAGATATATCTTCTTCTTTAGCCGGTGCTGAAATAATTACTTTCTTGGCACCGCCTTGAAGATGAGCGGCAGCCTTGCTTGCCTGGGTGAAAAGCCCGGTAGACTCGATCACAATGTCCACCCCGTAGTCTCGCCAGGGAATTTTCCCAGGGTCACGCTCGGCTAAGACTTTTATTTCCTTCCCGTCGACTACAATGCAATCGTTTTTAGCCTCTACCTTACCGGGATAAATGCCGTAATTGCTATCATACTTAAAAAGATGGGCATTGGTTTTAGCGTCGGTAAGGTCATTCACCGCCATCACTTCCACCTTACCGCTACAGCGCTGGATAATTGCCTTCAGAGCTAACCTGCCAATACGCCCGAAGCCGTTGATTCCTACTTTTGTTGCCATTTCTTCACCTCCTCTTTTCTTACTAGTCCTTAGCTATGTATAAAGAAGCACCATCCATATCAACATTGCCCACCCTGTCTTCCTCCACCAAGAGCTTAAGATGAGCAATGGTCTCGGTAATAGCCATTCGCCTGTCCCAGACTCCCAGATCCCGAAAAGCAGTACTCCCTCCGTTGGCCATCCAGGGTATTTGCTGAGCTATATCGTAGGCTGTCTTCAAGCCGTCGTGCAGAGTTCTCATGATGGCTCTCTTCCTTTCTTCGTGATCCTGTAGTATCTTTTCGATTCTCAGCCCTAAAGCATTGAACACCGGCCCATGTCCCGGGAGAATAAAGTGAACTCTAAGGCTCTCTATTTTTTTAAGTGAAGAAATATAGTCGCCCAGGGGGTTATCGCTGGATTGGGGATTGAAGCTAACGCGGGGGGTGGTATCATACAGGACATGGTCGCCAGTGAGAATAAACCTTCTCTCTCGTTCATAAAGGCAGATATGGCCTGGCGAGTGCCCCGGCGTCCATAACACCTCAAATTCGAAAGAATCATTAGAAATTGTGTCACCATCCTCTAGCATAATTTCAGGCGGATCCGGGGTGACATATTTATTTGCCCATAGCGAAGCCTCTTTCAACTGAGGCAATTCTTCCGCAGGAGCACCGTTCTGTCGAAGTAACTCTTCAGTTTGTTTAACCAGGGCAGCAAAATCTTTATATCTGGGAAAGATAAAACCCGCATCAATCCTGTGCATAGCTACTTGAGCCCCGCAGATTTGTTTTATCTTGGTTGATAACCCATAATGGTCGGGATGTATATGGGTGATAACCACTTTTTTGATGTCTCGAAGTTTGAGGTTTGCCGCCTTTATCCCTTCCTGGAGGGCCCAGAGGGATTCCTGGCTATCCCAGCCGCTATCAACCAGTATATGACCATCGCCGCCTTCAATTACATAAATATTGGTATACCATGATGCGCTTCCCGGAGCGGGAGTTTTTATTTGGTGAACGCCATTTAATATCTCCATTATTTCATCCTCTCCAAATTATATAACTCTCTTTTGCCGGGGTATTGTGCAGCCTCTCCTAATTCCTCCTCTATCCTGAGGAGGCGATTATACTTAGCCAATCTCTCGCTGCGACAGGGGGCACCAGCCTTAATGAATCCGGCCTTGCTAGCTACCGCGAGGTCGGCAATAGTGGTATCCTCGGTCTCACCAGACCTGTGGCTGATAATGGTTGTCCAGCCGGCCTGCTGTGCTCTTTTGATAACAGCCAGGGTTTCACTGAGCGTGCCTATCTGGTTTGGCTTAATAAGAATTGAATTGGAGGCCTTTTGAGCAATGCCTTTTTCCAGGCGCTCTATGTTGGTGGCATAAAGGTCGTCGCCCACAAGTTTAATCTGTTTTCCTATCTGGGCAGTGAGCAACGACCAGCCTGCCCAATCATCCTCAGCCAGCCCATCCTCAATGCTGATGACAGGGTAATCCGAAGTTAACTTGACATAATAATCAATCATTTCTGTGGAACTGAGGGTAACGCCTTCTTGGGAGAGGACATATTTTCCATGAGCACTGTTATGCTTCCTTCCTTGGTAGAAAGTGCTGGCGGCTGGGTCCAGGGCGATAAATAAGTCCTGGCCAGCTTTATAGCCAGCCATGTCGATGGCTGCTAGTATCAGATCCAGCGCATCTTTATTAGAAGGGAGTCGGGGAGCAAAGCCACCTTCGTCTCCCACATTGGTGCTTAATCCCTTATCTTCGAGCGCTTTACGCAGGGAGTGATATACTTCGCTGCTTATTTGCAGGGCTTTGTGGAAATTGGCAGCGCCCACTGGCATTATCATAAATTCCTGAAAATCAGTAGAGCCTCGGGCATGTTTACCCCCATTTAGAATATTCAACATAGGGACAGGCAACAGGTTAGTTCTTGACTCTCCTAAATAGCGGTATAGAGGAACACCCCGGAAGCTAGCTCCGGCCTTGGCTACGGCAAGAGATGTCCCCAGTAGGGCATTAGCCCCGAGCCGGGCTTTGTTAGCAGTGCCATCAAGTTCAATTAGTCGCTGGTCAATAGCTGGCTGCTCTAAGGCAGACATGCCTGTTATTGCCGAAGCAATCTCATTATTGACATGTTTTATGGCTTTTAGAACGCCGAGCCCTCTATATCTACTTTTATCACCATCCCGAAGCTCAACAGCCTCATATTTTCCGGTGCTCGCTCCTGAAGGGACAGAGGCGACACCCGCGGTGCCATCAACCAATACCACCTCCACCTCTATGGTAGGATTGCCCCGCGAATCGAGAATCTCTCTGGCTTTTACACTTTCGATACTTGCTATCTCTAAGGGCATTCTATGACTAACTCCCTGTCATTGCGAGCCCCGACTTGTCGGGGTGAAGCAACCTCATGATCTTTTGCGCCTCTTGACCAAGGAAATTGCTTTGTCCACCGCCTCCGTAGCACTCTGAACTTTGATAATAGAATCATCCTCTTGCCCGTTTCGGGACAGCGACCAGGTATTCAAGCCGATGACTGGGATGCTACTCTTCAAAGCATAAGCAATTTCGCTCAACGTTCCATAGTTTCCGCCGATGGCAATTATAGCCTGAGCCGACTTTGCCACCACTACATTTCTGGCCTCGCCTAGGCCGGTAACCACGGGAATATCTACCCAGGGGTTAGCTGTGCTTGAATTTTTCCCGGGCAAAATGCCGATGGTTAGGCCGCCTTTTGACTTAGCCCCGCGACAAACAGCTTCCATCACACCACCCAAGCCGCCGCATACTATAGTGGCACCTCGCTGGGCTAACAATTCACCAACACTCTCAGCCAGCTTGGCTTCTTCTGGGTGGCAGGAGGAATCTCCAATGACGCCGATAATCATTTCGTAGCTTAATATATTATATTATCACACAGCCCTGAGTCTCAGCGATTGCATTGTATCACGATTTTATGCCATAGAGGAAAACACGAAAGCTGTCCTGGATTCTTGAACGAAACGTCACTTTGTGCAACAGGAGATTCAAAGACCGGATAAGCGGACTATGTACCTTTTTGCCTATGGTGTAGCTGTGCTTGTAGTTCACGGTACCTGTCGATGTATTCGTGGATTGCTATCACAACAGCGGCGTGGCTCCAGGTCAGCGGTGAGACACTGAGCGGAGCATGATTATGCGGATGAACCTGCTCAGCAAGAACACCACTATGGAGAGCGCAGTGCTGAGCCCAGGTGAGGATTTGAAGGGCCGGCTTTAGGTCATCTACCGATTGAGCTCTGGCAGTGTGGTACTGTGCTACCCACATGGTGCAAACAAACCATGGGTTACCGGGAATATTGGCTATGTCCTGGCTGGCTTGCTGGTAGCAGTCATTCTCGTAACGGGCAATGCCTCCCACCTCGGTTTTGCACCAAAGCCTGTCCATAAGTACTGCCATCGTGCTCTCAATAAGGGGATCAGTAGCTTGGAGCATGCCGAAGAGAAAAGGACCGCAAATACTGCTATCAATAGTGTAGTCCGGTTCCACCACACCGTCAGCGTCAACTTTGACCGAGCGTAGGAAGCGCCCCAACTTCTTGTCAAAAAGATACTCAATAGCCGCCTCTTTTATCTCAGCAGCCGCCTGACGGTACCGTTTAGTGAGGGCCACCTCACCAAACATTTCTGTAAAATTGGCTGCCGCTTGTAAGCCTGCCCAGACCGCAGCCACGGTAAACGAGTGGATACCACGGCGTTCCTCCCAAAGGTCATATGAAGGTGCCGGAAGCTTGGTATGAGGCTCTCTATAGCTAACCATAAAATCGGCAGCGTTCTTAATCAGCTTTTGATAAAGGGGACGGATGGACTCTACATCGTGGAACTTATGGTAGTGGTGCCAAAGACTATATAGCACCAAAGCAGTCTCATCCTCTTCAATTGGCAGTTGTAGCTCACCCTCCTCGTCTGCCCAGGGCATCCAGTGGCCTGCCAGATACCCGTTAGAGGTGTACTTGTGAAGGAAGTAGCCTTCACTGGTGATGGTATTGGCGCAAAAATCGAAGAACTTATGACTGACTTCAGCGTAGTTGGCCATGTCGAGGGCCTTAGCGGTGAAGGCGCCATCACGACCCCACACATAAGAGTAGACGTCCCCCAGGACTTCGGCGATGTCTGAGTCAGTGCTGGCAATGATAGCGCCGCGGTTATCAGTCTGCACACGCATCGTGAGCAAGCTGCGGCGGTACAGATCCAATATAGAGGCCGGCAAGCCGGCAAAGTCCGGCGATTCCTTATTCACCCATGCTCGCCAGTAATCACGGGTGCGTATGATGAATGACTCAGGTCCACGTTCCTTGACCAGAGCGTTGAGTTCCTTGACTCCGTGGAAGTGGGTACTGGCCGCCAGCCAGTGGTAAATGGTTGAGCTTCCTCCAGCGGGCACAGCCTTCCCATAGAGCCCGATGACGCCCTCAGCGAAGCCGCAGGTAAGAGGCACCTTCTCCAATTTGCCGTCTTCGGCATCGCGCCGTGCACTTGGCTTATCTTCTGATTTTGTGCTTCCGGTTGTCCAGTCGTCGAGGCCAACTCTTCCATTTACCTGGCCACCTGCCAGGAAGTAACGCTGCTCTTTATACATCACCAATGCCCTCAGTTCTGGGTGGTAGTAGATAGTATCGCTTATTTCCCTGCCCAGGATCCGTAGCGCATAATGGAAGAATAGACGTACGTCGCGGGGGTGACCTCGGTGATTGGCGATATCAACCCGCCTGAAAAAGATGTCCCTGTGAAAGTCCACGACATCAGAAAAGGTGAGGGTAAGCCCTATCTCAGGATTAGTGGCCGTAACTTTGGTGACCAGACTATCGCTTTCATAGACCATTTCCTTCTGCCACTGGGGGCTGTCAATCCAGGTGAAGTTGCCATCAACCCAGATGCCAGTACGTGATACACAACCTTCGCTATGGTTCTCCTTGCCGATATAGGGATAGTAGATATCACGGAGGTTGTAATCAGTATCGAAATTGATGAGCAGGTTGCCATTGCCCACAGGTAAGTCTCTGCGCATGTTAGTTGTTAGATTACTCTCCTCTCTCGGTTTAATACACTATTATAGACCTCTAGGGTTTTCTGAGATGCCGGATTCCGTGAAAGTCTCTCGGCAGTCTCTCGGGCACGCTCAGCCGTAGCCTTTCTAAGTTCGGCCGATTTAATACAGTATTATAGACCTCCAAGGTTTTCTGAACTACCTGATCCCATGAGAATTTTTCTGCGGTTTCCCTAGCACGCTCACCCATGGTCTTTCTAAGTCCAGCATTTGAAAGCAGCAACTCGATTTTTGCTGCCAGGCCGTTGACATCGGAGGGGGCTCTAAGTAGGAGGCCATTTACCCCATCGATTATGAGATCGGCAGCTCCGGCAACCCTGCTGGTGATTACAGGCAAGCCGCTGGCCATAGCCTCGACGATGACCAGACCAAAGGGCTCATATATGGTAGGAAGAACGAATATATCGCTAGCAGCATAGTATTCCCAAAGATTGCTGCTGTGGGGGACAAAGATTATCCTGTCCCTCACCCGCTTTAGCTCCGCAAGCTGGCCGTAGAATTTCTCGTCACCGCTACCACAGATAAAAAGTTTGACATCCGGCCTCTGAACGAGCGAAAGTGCTTCCATGATATGAAGCACTCCTTTTCTCTCCCAGTCACCTCCGGCGAACATCAGTAATGGATCACTACGGGATACACCATGCTCTTGCCTGATCTGGCCTCTATAGAGCAGCCGATTAGTCGGGTGGAATCTGAGAGTATCTACTCCATTAGGGATTACGATGATGTTTTTGGCGGCATCACCGTAATGACGGGCAAACTCTTTTTGCATAGCCTGAGAAACTACAATACACGCTTTAGAGCTGCTGCGGCTAATTATCAGCCTCTCAACAAAGCATAGCAGGCTGCGATACAGCCTGTGGTCCAGGGCTTTCAGTTTTTGCCAGACACTCCTGCATGGTATCTTAATTATGTTAGCTTCTTCGAGACGGCGGCACTCCCTCTCACAGAAATGAGAGGTGATAACGTTTGAAGAAAAGGCAGAGTCATACCCTGTCGAATGGATGATGTCAAAGTCTGTTTTTCTGAGGAGGGAAAGAGCGGCAAGGAGTAAGGTACTGGATATCAAGAAGATAATGTGTGCCAAAGACTTGGCACATCTGAGTCCTGGCACCTTATAGTGTTTAACTTTGAGTAAGTCAATTCCATTTATAGTAGTAGAAAAAACCGAAACCTGATGGTCCTCACAAAGCCTTTCGACTAGGTGAGCGGTGACGGTTGCTGGCCCTGCTTCAAAGTTAACATGATGCGCAATGAAAGCAATCTTCAAACTTATCTCCAGAAGGGGCCTCTAGCATAGGGACTTAGTATATGGTGCTTTTGCGGGAGAGTACCAGACTTTGGTTCAAAGAGCTAGTGCCAACCCTAGCACCAAGGCCGCCGCTAAATGGCGCTTGCCCTTTGGGACTATAAATATTATACCACGATGGACACGGTGTGCATAGAAACTTACTCTATGTCAGCTGCTGCGCAAGGGGTCGAGTCTAAACAAAGGGTGCAAGCTCCAAAGTAAGGAATACAATTCACATTGAGATGAACAAAAAGCCAGATTGTTGCCTACACACCTGAACTGGATAGCCCTTCTGCTCGGAAAGTCAGGCTTGGTATTGCGGTTTCAGAAGGCTTCGCCGTTATTAGTTTGTCAGGATTGGGGCTTTGGCTCTTGCCTCAATAGCAGGCGTAGGAAATGAATTGCCACTACTTCCACCCAGACTAATGCGTTGAGTATTATAATTCGCTCATATAAACCAAACCAGCCCGCTTGCTCAGTCAATAACGCCCCTATTATTAGGCCGAAAGCCAGGACACCAGCAAAGAGTGTATAGACGAATATGCTCCTCCAATTCGGGGTGCTCTTGAAGCTGGGTGCGAGCGATAAAATAGCGATAGGGAATAACAAGCCAAGACCGTAAGATGCTATCGCGTGAATTGTTCCGTCAATGGGCGGAGCTCCAGGGTGGGCCATATGAAAAGTGGCAATCAACATCAACACGAAGCCACAGAGAGCGAGAAGTACGATGCCGGCATGGAAACCCCGTGCTCTACGAATATTGAAAAAGAGCCCGGCTACAAAGATCTCCAGCAGCAAGCCCATAGCCAGAAAACAGATCGACTGTAGCCAGCCTATGCGAGTCAGCGCCAGACTGCTGACTGAATCGCGGATTGGGCTGTAACCGGGAGTAGATAAAGAAGCCGCGATGTCCCCGACAATTACCACAATGGGTCCCACGATCCCGACCAGAGCCGGGACAGTGTCGATGTTCAGACGTTTATTAGAGATAGACATTAGCCTTTATGTACCGAGCATAATAGCTGTTGGCTGTTTGCAATAGGTAATTCATTTCATCAGCTACTCTGTGCACAATATTTCCTTTCATTATTATATATAGTCAAGCATCTCTGTGGGAAGAACAGACTCCGTTACGAGGATAGGCTGATGACATAGGTGAGAACTAGGGGGACTGCAAAGGGAGCCATACTGAAAAGGTGCTTCCTGCCCCGACCTGGCTTTCCACTTCTATCTTTCCCCCATGGGCTTCAGCAATATGCCGGCATATAGCCAGGCCCAGACCACTGCCTCCCTCAGCGCGCGAGCGAGATTTATCGCCCCGGTAGAACCGTTCGAAGATGAAAGGTATGTCTTCTGCCGGGATGCCAACTCCGGTATCCGTGATGGCGACAACAACCATTTGCCCTTCGCGGCGAAGCGATAGGGAAACAGTCCCTGGACTGGGGGTATATCTGATGGCGTTATCCAAAAGGTTCATGAACAGTTCTCTCAGCCTGGCTTCATCACCTTTCACCACCAAATCCTGCGCCTGACCTAATTGAAAGCTGAGCCCTTTTTCCTGGCAGAGAACTTCGACATCTATACTCAGGTCAGTGATGAGCTTGCCGAGGTCGACCTCCGTGAAGTTCCATTGCGCCTTTCCGGCATCGGCACGAGCGAGGGTAAGCAATTGGTTAATAAGGTAGGACATCTGTCTTGCTTCTCTAGAAACAATCTCTAAAGATTGCCGATAATCGCTTGGTGGTCTTTCCTTCTGGAGCGCCAGAGTGGATTCAGCTTCAATTACCGCTAGGGGAGTACGTAGCTCGTGCGAGGCATCGCTGGTGAATTGCTTCTGGCGTTGGAATGCTTTGTCCAATCGTCCAATCATTTCATTCAGCGTCGCTGCCAGCCTCCCCAATTCGTCTTTGGTGTTCACATTAATCCTTTGACTCAAGTCACTTTCCCCGATTTCGCGCGCTGTCTGGGCAATCTTGTCTACTGGCTTAAGCGCTCGGCGGGCTAGAAATACACCGCCCGCGGCAGCTAATGCCAGTGCCAGCGGGACAGCGATGATGAGGGTGCGCAGCAAGCCCGCCAGTGCCTGGTCTATTTGTTTTGTCGAGCGGGCGATAACTAGTGCAGCCGACTGGATACCGGGCGGTGGTCCCGGAATGCTAATGTTTATGGGGACAGCCAGGAGACGCAATCTTTCACCTTCCGCCGTCTGGATAGTGGTAAACAAACTTGTGCCAGCAATGGCTTGCGAAATGGGTTCGTGACTCAGGGGAATACTTATCCCTCGTGGGGATACCTCCACCAGTTGGCCACCTGAGTAAAAGTACAATATAACGATTTCCCCCAACTCTTCTTGGAATTCCCCTTGGCTGATACTTTCCAGAATAGCAGGAATACTACGTAGCTGTGTCGAACGTAGTTCCAGCGAATCATCCAGATTTCCATAGAGGCTTTGCGAGAGATAGAAATACACCCCGGCACTGAGGGCAATCAATAGAACTGCCAGCACTAACAGGTACCAGATGGTAAATCGGAATTTGATGCTGTGAATGAAACTCATGGTGCTTTCAGCCGATAGCCGGCTCCTCTCACCGTCTGAATCAGGCTGTCTTCCCCCTCGATGTCAATCTTACGCCGCAATCGGCGGATATAAACATCTACCAGATTGGACAGGCTATCGAAGTCGTAATCCCAGGCATGTTCTTCGATCATAGTCCGCGTAACTACCACGTTGGGATGGCGCATGAAGTACTCCAGGATTACGTATTCCTTAGTGGTCAGTTCAACAGGTCTTCGTCCTCGCCAGACCTGGCGGGTAAGAGTGTTCAAAGTTAGGTCTCTCACCTGAAGCTCTGGCGATTTGGACATTCCCTCTCGCCGCAGGAGTGCCCGAACTCGGGCAAGAAGCTCACTGAAGGCAAAAGGTTTGACCAAATAATCATCGGCTCCTGTATCTAGCCCTCTGACCCGGTCCTCCACAGCATCTTTAGCCGTCAACATTAGAATAGGGGTATTAACCTTCTTGGCACGCAGCTCATGGCAAACTTCGATGCCATCTTTATTGGGCAGCATAATGTCTAGAATGATGAGGTCATAGGGATTGACCTCGGCAAGGTATTCTCCTTCCTCTCCGTCGTAGGCTAAATCGACAGCGTAGGCTTCTTCCAGAAGCCCGCGCTTGATGACAGCGCAGAGTCGCCGGTCATCATCAACAACCAAAATTCGCATGACAGACTCCCTAAATACATCATATTACACCAAGATGAACATGAGATGAAATGGCTCAATTGTATGCCCTTTCTACCGTTCACTCCCGGTTCATGGTGGGTTCATGTTAGTGTGATAAGCTGGATTTGCACTGATGGGGGAGTACCTGAAAAAGGAGAAGAGATGTACATATCAAGCAAAGGAGACCGATATAGCGTCCGAAGAAGAAACATATCCCCAACAGTAGAAAAAATAGAAAGGAGGTGATATGCCAATGCGCAAACGTAAGTGGTTCATTCCAGTTGTGGTGGTGTCTGTACTGCTGATCGGAGGTATAACTGGGGGAGTGATTGCTGCTGCGGACAATGGCTCAAACAATACTGAAGACCAGAGCCAGACTAGCAATCGATACCAGGCGCTTCTGGACAGAGCTTGTGCCATCTACGAGGAGAAGACGGGTGTGGTCATCGACTCGGAGCAACTAAAGGATGCTCTGGACCAAGCACGAAGCGAGATACAGGATGAAGCTCTAGAAAGCCGGCTGCAGGACCTCGTAGACGAGGGCGAGATGACCCAGGAAGAAGCTGATCAGTACCTGGAATGGTGGCAGTCCCGGCCCGACATCGAATTGCCATTACCGGGGCTTGGCGGACATGGTCATGGGGGTGGCATGATGTGGGGTGGAGGTTCTCAGCCTTGGTGTGGTCCACACTCCCCTGATGCTTCAAATGAAGTAAGCGGTTGATAAGGAGATTGGGCGGAACTTGTCTGGAGAGGGGGATGGGTCTCCCCCTCTCCTTGGTATGGAGGTGAAAAATGTCTAAGCTAAAATATATTCTAATAGCTGTTCTTTTGGTTGTTGGTATCAGCTTAGTTGTTACCAACACTGTACCTAACTCCACCAGCTTCGCCTCAGAATATCTGTATGTTGACGAAGAAATCGGCTCCGAGCTTAGTACCCAGGAGTTAGTAGCAGAGGTGGCTCCTGCCGTGGTTTCCATCGTTACCGAAACGGTGAGCTACAACTGGTTCTGGCAGGCAGTCCCGCAGACAGGAGCGGGAAGCGGGATAATAATCAGCCCTGACGGCTATATTGTGACCAATAACCATGTGGTAGAGGGTGCCCAAAAGGTGACCGTAACTCTTAGTGACGGAAGTGCTTTTGCGGCAACTGTAGTGGGTACAGACGCACAAACTGATCTGGCGGTAGTGAAAATCGACGCCAGCAATCTTGCCTACTTACACTTCCTGAGCAACTCTCTGGAGCAACTTAACGTCCTTGATTCCGTGGTAGCCGTGGGCAATGCTTTGGCCCTGCCGGGAGGCCCTACCTGGACTACCGGAGTGGTCAGCAATCTGGGACGCTCTATTGAAGAAAGCACCGGAGTGGTGCTCAATGACATTATTCAGACTGATGCGGCTATTAACGCAGGAAACAGCGGTGGACCGCTGCTAGACACGGCAGGGCAAGTGGTCGGCATCAATGTGGCTATCGCCAGCAATGCCGAGAATATTGGCTTCGCCATAAGTACTGATACTGCTATCCCTGTAGTGCAAAGCTTAATAACAGAAGGGAAAGTAGTTCGCCCCTGGCTTGGAGTGTCAGTGGCCACCGTTACCTCGACTATCCAGCAGTACTACAACCTCTCAGTTGACGCGGGAGCGCTCATCACCAGTGTAACCAGCGGCAGCCCGGCAAATAAGGCTGGTTTAAGAGCGGGTGATGTTATCACTAAGATAGACGACGAGGATATCAGCACAGCCGAAGACCTGATTTCAGCCATAAGTTCTCATCAGATCGGTGACCAGGTTGAGATTGTCTATTACCGTGGGAGTGTACAGAATGTAGCTAATGCCACGCTGGAAGAATCTTCGTCTTAGGCCGACAACGAGTAGAAAAGAAGGAGGTTTTAGTATAGGGGTATAGTTCGTAGGTTATTACGCAATCTTATTCGGAGTCCCCTCCGCATTGGTTATATCTGATAACCTGACAAGTATACGGCTAATCCTTCGGGCTGGGCAACATCGGCAGAGCCAAGAAAGTCCACTACTTTTCTATCTACTTTAGAGCTTTTCGCACTACCGCTATTAGCTCATCGGGGGTAAATGGTTTGGGTAAAAATAGCCTGCCACTTTGCTCTATAAAAGGCATGGTTTTCTCGTCTAGCACACCCCCGGTAGTGAATATTACTTGGTTTGCCACCCGCGGATATTTTTTTTGCAGCCATTGGTATAGTTCTGTACCGTTCATTTCCGGCGTCCTGACATCAATCAGACAAATGTGATATTGCCTCTTCTCTATCATATCCTGAGCTAATCTCCCATTGATGGCAATGTCCACCTCAAAGCCTTCCCTGGTAAGGACTCTTTGGCACATATTACTAATCGCCGGTTCGTCCTCGACTACCAGGATTATCTTCGTGGTGTGCTCACTAGTATTTATTGTACGCCTCTTTTAATCAGCGACTCTTAGAGTAATATTTCTTTTATTAGTAATACTTCTATTCAGTATTATAGCAAACATATTTATGCCGTCAAGAGGCTAGTTGAACTTGCTCATTGCCGCTTCTATTCCCTGGCTAAGAAAATAATCGATGGCTTCGGCCACCTTGATAATTACAGATTTAATTATTGCTTCTTCCTGGCGGGAGAAATCGCTGAGCACATAATTGACTATAGCGTCCTCGCTAATGGATTGTTCCTCCGCTTGAGGTCGTCCAATCCCCACCCTGATTCGGGGGAAGTCCTCGCTTCCCAGGGTGGAAATAATAGAGTTCATACCCTTATGTCCTCCTGAGCCTCCGCTCTGCCGCAGGCGAATCTTGCCCAGAGGCAAATCGAGGTCATCGTATATCACTAGGAGGTCGCTCAAGGGAATATCATGCTTATGCACCAGGCCAGCCACGGAGCTGCCGCTGAGGTTCACAAATGTCCCGGGCTTGGCCAGCAGCAACTCCTCGCCCCTTACTTCGCCAATGCCTACTCTGGCCCGGCATTGTCTGTGGTCAAAGCGGATAGAATGAAGCCTGGCGAAGTAGTTCAGGCACTGGAAGCCAACATTGTGGCGATTATGGGCATAAGTCTTGCTAGGGTTCCCCAAACCAACTATGAGTTTCATTGACTTAGAGTTTATGGGAATTCAGTCACCCGATATTATGGCTGATTCTGCTGACACTAAGCAAATGCCCCTCACCTTAAACAGCAAACTTGATTGGCTAAATGACCTCATATTCACCAGTATTTAGCCTTAACACTTTAGAATATCCCATTTCACAGAAGTTGCATGAGCGACAACAGCAGGGAAGCCGGGATGATTCGTTTTGTAAAAATGACTATTTTTTTGGAGTTCAACAGCTCTTTTTCATACGTAAGGCGGCCACCCGCAGCGGATTCAGTTATTAAAATACGTACGATTCGTTTCGTCGGCATTTACCCTTTATGTCTGTGGGCCGTGCAGACCGGCGGAGTGACGCAGGGAGGCAAATGACAGATAAAGCTCAAATGCCAAAGCCCAAATGACAAAATCCTTTCTGACCACCGCGCTTCATTTTTAATCTGTGTTGTGTTTACAGTCACGTTCTGTGAAACCTCACCTGCGGGATTTGATTTGCCAGGGTAGCACACGAGTTCCAAGCAGAGATTAACATGAATTCTTTATTCGAACAAGGGGAAAATGTCGCTTCTTCCCCGAATGGTTGACTGAGGCTGAGGGAATGATGCTGAGGGATAGGCAGCCGTCTCAGCAGCCTGGCAGTACCGTAGTGTGGCTAATTGAATCAGGGCATTCGGGGCCTTTCGGCTGAGTGGACTATATTAGCCACTATCTGGACTTAACGATCCAGAATATCCTATTTTAGAAAGGCTGCATAAATCACACTAACTTAAACCGTCCCAGAAGATGAGAATTAAAGCGTAAAATTATGAATTATTTTCGATGTATGCTGTGGCTAGTGAGTGGGCAAGTAAGTTGACTTGAAAGGGTAACATTTTGGCTTATTGTGCAATCAATTTATCGCTAGTAGAAGCGCTAAGTAATAAATTCGATTCCGCCTTTGACAATCTGGCTCAGAAGACACCAAAGGGCAAAGAGCTAAGATTCAAAGCATTCCTAAAATGGCTTAGCAATTGCCTGACTACACCGCGGGCTTCGAGGAAGTTAAGCGAATAAGTTGGCTAGTCTGACATTACTTAGGTATCGTTCGTGTGATCACTGCCTAGAGTTCAAAATACCATTTTTTAAACCTTGTTTTCTGTGACCAGCCTAAATTTGCGATACGCTTGTTTATTGACGGGTGCCTATAGAAGTCACGTGTAACATCCATCTTCCTTAACGCAGCCATTGCTGTGAGGAAGGAGACAACTGCTCCTCGGTTGACATATTGCATGGCTATTAAATCGGCTCTGTATTCGTCCGGCCATGATATGAATCGCATAGCTATGCCCATAAAGCTGATTAAAATTAACAAAGCTGAGCACATTAAAAGGGAAGAGCCTAGCGGACCAGCACTGTATGTGAATACCAACAACATAACTGTAGCAAGTGCTACGCCAACCAATATAACAACGAGCAAATGCCTCAGCTTCAAGACATAATTTATCTTAATATGTCCGAGTTCGTGGACGAATACTGCCTTTATTGCAACGCTATTCAGGCTATCTAATACAGGCTGACCTATTTTTATGGTGGTGTCATTAGCGTATGCATTGCGCAAATTGGGATAAACCTTCACCTTGATATCTTTTTCAATACCCATTGATTGACAGAGTTGTTTCCATCCCGGTATGACAGTATTGGGATCTTCCACGCTTCTAGCTTTTCCCTTTCTCACGAGTTCCCACACAAACCAGAATGAGGATGGCCCCACTGCCACTAGAGTTAATAGCCATCCAATTACAAGACATGTAATTCTAAGAGTTTCTTTATCGGAAAGACTGGAGACGGCAGCACATACCATTGCTCCTGCTAAAAGAGTAACGTTGATCCTTAGCGAGCAACCATTAAGAATTGCCTTACCTCTCACTTATACAAATTATACTACATCACTAAATACGTATAACCGTACAGTATGTGCGCCAGAGCCGTAGAACAACGGTGTTCCGTCACTATGACAAAATCCGCAGTCGCTTGTCTCGGTCAATGCAAAACGAGGAGCTAAATAGAATGGCTTTCTGTGTAACAAAAAGGGGAAACTTTAACCAGATTAGGGAACAATCATGGTGCTTGCGATTTTAATCACTTCAATGTAGTAATCGAGAAAGGTATTTGGAGGAGGACTCAGCGGCGAGGTGAGTAAATACCTTCCTGGTGTCATTCCGCGTACACCGTGGCCGAATTTTCTTCGCACAAAGGCATTGAACTGATTCTTCGAGTGCATAGACTTGTGCGTTATCCGATTTCGAATGGTATTCATTTCGTCCAGTTCTATTGATGCTGGCTCAAGAGCACTTCTGTATGGTTCTCCCCCCTCGAAGTATAGGGCTGAGCGACCCGTAACTTCACTTGCAGAATTCCAGGTGACGTAATCCCGACGAGATAAAACGAGCTCTAGTGCGTGACCTATATTTTGCGGGTGTATGAGAGCATTCGGTGCATAGCCAGAAGGCGAAGCTGCTCCAACTGCATACCTTATAAAAGACTCCACTAGGAAACTTTCCCACGCTACGAAGATTCGCAAGAAGGCCATCTCAACAATTATCTCCAGTTGAATTCGTGGAATACCCAGGTTTTGAATCCTAGAGACTAGATTTGTACTACTGTTGATTCCATTCTGGAAATTCACTAGGACGTGGGAAAGATTCGGCGGCATAGACTACGTCAGCTCCGCTGTGAGTTCCTTAAGCATCTCACCTACAATCGTCCTGTGTCTAACCAACCTGCTGGATTGATCTGTCGTATGGCGAGAACTAGCATCTACAAATTCATAGTACACTGGCGAAGGTTCTTTGGAAGTAAGTTCTTTCTCGAGTGTTGACAATGCCCTCCGAATGGCATCATACATTTCACGCATTATTGGAACATTTGGGGTATCAGTCTGCGGAAATCCATAGTTTAGGTCATACAGTGCACAGAAGAGACTGTAGAAAAGAGTTGACTTCGCAAACTGGGACACCGACAATGAATCTCTAAATATCTCAGCAATTGTATCAATGAGCCTCTCAAAATGTTCCTTAACTTCCTCCTCTCGAGGGAGATCATCGTCATATTTCTTATAGTAAGTTCGGATCTTTTTTCTATCTTGAATACCGTCAATCATGGCTATAACAAGGTCAGTGCTAAGCTCTGCTTCCTTCATTCTCATTATGTTGTAGCTGGTTAGTATCCGGTTCCTGCGCCAAAACTCTAGATGTTCTCTTCCTAGCTGAAATACAAGTTGCTTGAATTTTCCCGAGAACTCCGCATTCAATTTCTCCTGTGTGTTTAGCACGATAGTATATGAATTTATTCTAGCAAAGACCTCAAGTACGTCTGAGTCAGTAGCACCGACCAGAAAATCGACGAAAAGGTCATACTCTAGAAATTTTCCTTGAACATCACTAGGGAGCTCTGAAAATGTTAGGCCACCATATCGCTTGTTATGAACCTTCATTACAGTGAATCCATCTCCAATGTAGTCTAATATAGCTCTCAGCCGTTGTTGCCCATCCACTACTTCTCTGATTGTTTTCTTGGTCTTTACGTCAATCTTCTGCCTTATATGAATCGCGGGTATTGGAAATCCTTCCAATATGGTGTCAATTAGAAACGACCTGGCTTTGGGTCCCCACACTTTTCTTCTTTGAAACTCCGGTGCTAGAACCAGTTCATCTCTTTGATCCCATTCTCTGAAGTCATTGATAGTTGCCGTTCTAGGCTTGTGTGTCTCCATTATCAGCCCCCAACATAAAGTAATATGCAGCACATTTTAGTAATCATAACTAGTTTATGCAATTTATCGTACTTTATCAATATGTGAAGTTTACTGACATCGTTTCTTACTAACAGAAATGTAATGGCTGAGGCGGTGTACTCCCAAAACCTCTATCGTAGTTTGTCTATTAACAAAATGACGTTTTGTTGTGCTTATGACGAAAGCCAAATCCCTCCTCAAAAGTTGCTCAATCGTCCGATAAAGCCTCAAGTCATCCTGAAACTTCGTTGGCCAATATAAGCGACAGACCTGTAGGCTGGGCCAGCCGGATTATTCGAGGGACATAGTGCGTAATTCGCAGTGGGCCTAATTGGTATGATGTCCCTAAATTCGGAAGAGACTAAGCGAAGCGGAATAGTGCAACCTTTTTCGGTCTTCTGCGT
>Ga0307428_1000505_pt1 | contig 24732 bp, 32 predicted proteins | sample SalMarWE160240MG_FD_202161 | JGI IMG/M metagenome (GOLD analysis project Ga0307428, IMG submission 202161) | Salt marsh sediment microbial communities from the Plum Island Ecosystem LTER, Massachusetts, United States - WE1603-240 | ecosystem: Environmental > Aquatic > Marine > Intertidal zone >...
TGATATAATAAGTAGCTTTGAAAAAGGCGGAAGTTTTAAAACAAGTAGACCGATTAGATATGGCAATAGATCTGGCCATAGAGGCAACAAAGGAAGAGGTAGGAGAAGACAATTAAAATAAAGTTACTTTAAGGTTGAAAGAATATGGAAATCGATTTTAAAGAATGGTTAACAGGGAAGGTGAAGTCTTCCTTGAAGATATTGGTATTAAAAAAGGTGATGTTGTCTTGGATTTTAGTTGTGGCGATGAACCTTTAGAGGATCTTTCAGATATGGAATTAGATGATGTTATAGAGGGTAAACAGTCCTCATTTTTATTTGCAGAAGAAATTTTATAAAAAACTTTTACACAATTATCATTATAACAGGGGGTACATTTTAAATTTCAGAAAAAAGTAGGAAGGGAGGCAAGTACTAAATAGAGGTCTTCACATTATAGTTTAATTTTTTTCTTTCTCTTTACCCGATAACAGTAAGCAATGCTAAATTATAAAAACACTTGACAAAATATTTTATATAGTATAATATGTTAATGGTAATCATTATCAATAAGAAAGGATTCACATTGTGCCAGAAAGATAGGGTGAAGGTTCACAAAAATGTTGGCAGAGCGAATTTAGAGGTTATATAAGAAAAATATCAAAAACAAAAATAGAAAGGAGATGAAAAAATATGCCAAGAGGAGATGGAACTGGACCAGGGGGATTAGGTCCCATGACTGGAAGAGCAGCCGGATACTGCGCTGGTTATTCTGTACCAGGATACATGAACCCTTCCGGAGGTAGATTAGGAATGGGTTTCGGTTATGGCAGAGGTTACGGTAGAGGCTATGGCAGAGGTTTAGGCTTTGGTTATGGTAGAGGATTTGTACCTGGGTATGTTAATCCTATGCCCTACAATCCTCCAGTATATGGCGGAGGTTATTATCAACCACCAATAGAGCCTAAACAAGAGATGGAGATGTTAACAGAAGATGCAAAAGCTTTAAAAGGGCAACTTGATTCTATTAATAAACGTATTACAGAATTGGAAAAAAGCGAAAAGAAATAGAAAATGGAATTCAGTAATCGAATTAGTATATAGAAAGTAGGGGCGTATTGCTATACGCCCCTACAGCTCAGGGGAGATAAGATATTTCTATCTCGTATCTGGTGAATTGTATCTTGTATTTTAGCAGTGATAGTTAGAAATTAGTAATAGTTAAATTAACCCAAAACCTATTTAATTATTAAATTAGTAAATTGACTAATTGGAAAATTAGTCAATTTTTATATACTTTAATGCGAAAAAGTATTAATATATAATTAGATAATATTTTAAGCATTTGAAAAATAAAAAGAATTGGAGGATTAAAAAAATGAAAATAGCAATTACTTCTATGGGAGCAGAATTAGAGGATAAGGTTGACCCTCGATTTGGTAGATGTCATTATTTTATATTATTTGATACCGATACTAATAAATTTGAAGCAATAGAAAATACCGGTGCCCAGGGAATGGGAGGAATAGGAATACAATCAGGTCAAATAATGGCTGATAAAGAAGTAAAGATAGTATTAACTGGAAGTTGTGGCCCTAATGCCTTTCAGACTTTACAGGCAGCAGGTATAAAAGTGATAACTGGGGCAAGTGGTACAGTTCAACAAGCTGTTGATAAATTTAAATCAGGTGAACTTAAAGCGATTTCTCAGGCTAATGCTGCTGCCCATTCAGGTATAAAACAGGAAAAATAAAAAAAATTGGAGAATAAAAAATGAAAATAGCAATTTCAACCGATGCAGGTTTTGTCTCAGCTCATTTCGGAAGATGTCCCATCTTTACTATAGCTGAGATTGAAGAAGGGAAAGTCCCAAAGGTAGAGGAGATAAATAATCCTGGACATCAACCTGCATTTTTACCAAATTTTCTTGCAGAACGTGGAGTAAAATATATAATTTGCGGAGGCATGGGAAATAGAGCACAGATGTTATTTGCTGAAAAAGAGATTACTCCAGTAATAGGGGTCACTGGAAAGATTGAAGAGGTAATAGAAAAATTTGTGCAGGGTAAATTAGAGGCTGGAGAATCATCTTGTAAACCTGGCGCAGGGAAAGGTTATGGATTAGAAAAAGAAGAATGTGATCACTCAGAAGAAGATAATCATCTTCATTAAAGGTAGAGATAATATTAAAAATAATTTAAAATATAGAAATATAAATATAGATTTTTATATTAGTATTAATTAGTAATTAGATTAAATAAAATAAGTATTTATATTAGAGCATAAAAAGAAAGAAATCAATATCGAGTGAAGAAAAACTATTCTTTTCTTTCTTAAAGTACCCCACTAAAGTTTACACTAACAAATCTATTAAATAAATCAAGTAATTAATTAACCAGCTAACAAATAAACGAAATAAGGAGGTGAAAAATATGCCAAGAGGAGATGGTACTGGACCAACAGGAGCAGGACCGGGAACTGGCCGGGGAAGAGGTGCCGGGCAAGGACGTCGAGGAGGCGGAGGAATTGGGATAGGTGGCAATTGTGTTTGTCCTTCCTGCGGCGCTATAGTTACTCATCAGGTAGGTACTCCTTGTAATATGATTAAATGCCCTAAGTGTGGAACTATGATGACAAGACAATAGAATAAAAGGGAAGGATTAAACTAAATGATAATTTCAGTAGCCAGCGGAAAGGGTGGAACTGGCAAGACAACTATTGCAGTTAATCTTGCTTTGGCTTTAGATAAAGACAAAGGAAAAAATGTGCAATTTTTAGATTGTGATGTAGAAGAGCCCAATGCCCATCTTTTTTTAAAACCCGTTATAACAAGTTCGGAATCAGTAGAAATTCCTGTGCCAAAAATTAATGATAAAAAATGCAATTATTGCGGTAAATGTGCGGAAGTTTGTGTTTTTAATGCTATCGCAGTTACCAAGAATAAAGTTTTAGTTTTCCCCGGGCTGTGTCATGGCTGTGGGTCTTGTACGTTATTTTGCCCGGAAAAGGCAATTACTGAAGAAGGAAATAAAGTAGGAGTTTTAGAAGAAGGCAAAGCAGGGTCTATTAACTTTACCCATGGACGTTTAAATATAGGAGAACCGATGGCTCCTCCTATAATAAGAAAAATTAAAAAGAAAATTAAAAAAGATTATAATGATAATAGGGATAAGAATATTATAAATCATCACATCACCTTAATTGATGCCCCTCCAGGTACTTCCTGTCCGGTTATCGAATCTATAAAGGATAGTGATTATACTATATTAGTTACTGAACCGACTCCTTTTGGGTTGCATGACCTTATTTTAGCAGTGGAAGTACTTCAAAAATTGAAGATTCTTCACGGTGTAGTGCTAAATAAGTGTGATATTGGAGACCATAAGGTAGAAGAATATTGTAAGAAAAATGATATTCCTCTTTTACTTTCTATCCCCCTGGATAGAAAGATTGCAGTTGCTTATTCCAAAGGTATTCCCATAGTTAAGATAAATTCCTCCTATGAGCGAAAATTTATCCAGCTTTTTAAAAAAATAGTGCAAATTATTTAATATTTTTATGGCTTTACAATGATAAAAACCGAGGTATTTTTTAAATGAAAGAAATAGTTATAATAAGCGGTAAAGGCGGAACAGGAAAGACAGTTATTACTGCCAGCATAGCTGCTTTAGCCAAGAATAAGGTCATGGGAGATTGTGATGTAGATGCTTCTAATCTTTATCTTTTACTCCATCCTGAAATAAAAGAAAAAAATGAGTTTTATGCCGGATTAATTCCCAGTATAGATTTAGAAAAATGCACTAATTGCGGTCGATGCCAGGAAGTTTGCCGTTTTGATGCCATTAAAACAATCAAAGGTCAGACCGTAATCGATCTGGTATCTTGCGAAGGATGCGGCTTATGTGCTTTGGTTTGTCCTGTAAAGGCTATTCAAATGAAGGAAAATCATTGCGGAGAATGGTATATTTCTGAGACAAAATATGGACCTTTAGTACATGCCCGGTTGGGTATTGCAGAAGAAAATTCAGGGAAATTAGTTACTTTAGTACGCCAGAATGCCCAAACAATTGCTAAAAAAAATAATTTGGAATTAATAATTGTAGACGGACCTCCGGGAATCGGATGCCCTCTTATAGCTACTCTTAGCGGAACTGATTTAGCTGTAGTGGTAACTGAACCTACTCTCTCCGGATTACATGATTTGCAAAGAGTATCAAAAGTAGCCCAACATTTTGGAGTAAAAACAGTAGTTATAATAAATAAATATGATATTAATTTAGAAAATTCAGCAAAAATTGAAGATTGGTGTAAAAAAACTAATATCTTAGTAATAGGCAAAATTCATTTTGATAATATAATAACCAAAGCTTTAGTAAAAGGATTCCCAGTAGTCGAATATAGTGATAATACAGCAGCGAAAGAGATAAAGGATATATGGCAAAAATTAAAGGAGATGTTATGATTACTTTTGGACCAGTTCCTTCCAGGCGTTTAGGCCGTAGTTTAGGAATAAATAATATTCCCCCAAAGATTTGTACTTATTCTTGTATCTATTGCCAGTTAGGAAAAACTCTTAAAATGAAAATAGAACCTCAGGTTTTTTACTCACCTTCTGAAATTTTTAGAGAAGTAGAAGATAAGGTAAAAAAAAGTAAAGAAAAAGGAGAACTTATTGATTATCTTACCTTTGTGCCTGACGGAGAACCTACTTTAGATATTAATTTAGGTCAGGAGATTAAGTTAATAAAATCTTTGGGGATTAAGATAGCTGTTATTACTAATAGCTCTCTTATAGATAAAAAAATAGTAAGAGATAATTTAAGGGAAGCAGATTTGATTTCTTTTAAAATAGATTCTGTGGAAGAAGAGATTTGGCGTAAAGTGGATCGGCCTAATAGGAATCTATCCTTAAAAGATATTCTAAACTCTATGTTGGAATTTAAGGGAAATTTTAAAGGGAAAATAATTACCGAGACGATGTTAGTTAAAGGTATTAATGATAATAGCCAATATATAAAAAAAGTAGCTGATTTTTTAGGTGGACTTAAGCCAAGTCGAGCTTATTTATCTATTCCTATTCGACCTCCTGCAGAGAATCGAGTTCAATCTCCTTCGGAGGAGGTAATAAACCAGAATTACCATATTTTTAAAGAAAAGGTTGATCATGTAGAATGTCTTATTGGTTATGAAGGAAATGCCTTTGCTTTCACTGGGGAAGTAGAAGAAGATATTTTAAGTATTACCTCAGTACATCCTATGAGAGAAGATGCGGTAAAAGATTTTTTGGAAAGGGCTAATTCTGATTGGTTAGTTATGGAGAGATTGATTAAGCAAGGTAAATTAGTAGAGTCAGAATATGGAGGACATAAATTCTATATAAGAAAATTTCTAAAACAATAATTTTATTTAATTTGAAAGCAAGACAGAAAAAAAAGGAGAGTAGAATGGCCAGAATTGAACCTTTTGAAAAATATAGTGTAAAATACGAAGATTGGTTTGAAAGAAATAAATTTGTTTACGAATCAGAAATTGGGGCCATTAAGGAGTTATTTCCTAAAGTAAAGAAGGGTATAGAAATTGGAGTAGGAAGTGGTAAATTTGCTGTGCCTTTAGGCATAAAGATTGGAATTGATCCTTCTCCTCGAATGCGGAAAATTGCTCAAAAAAGGGGTATTGAAGTTATTGACGCAGTAGCAGAGGAACTCCCTTTTAAAAACTCTCAGTTTGAACTTGTTTTAATGGTTACTACGATTTGTTTTGTAGACAATTTAGATCTAGCTTTCAGGGAGATATATAGAATATTAAAACCTGGTGGATATTTAATAATTGGATTTGTAGATAAAGATAGCTCTTTGGGGAAATTATACCAACAGCATAAAGAAAAGAGTCTATTTTATCAGATAGCTACTTTCTATTCCACAAAGGAGGTAGTTTATAATTTGGATAAAATTGGATTTAAAGAATTTGATTTTAGGCAGACAATATTTCATAGTTTAAATGAAATTAAAAATGTTGAACCTGTAAAAGAAAATTATGGACAAGGCTCTTTTGTTGTTATAAGAGCAAGGAAATGAAAATAAATAAATTTAACTTAATACAACCAAGTCGCGTTTGTAGAGATTGCCTGGTAAGAGAGGTAAATATTAATGATTAAAAAAAATGTAAAGAAAATATTAGATGAATTACCAGAAAATGTAAAATTAGTCGCTGCTGCCAAGACCAGAACTCCTGAAGAGATTAAAGAAGTGATAGAGGCGGGCGTAAAAATTGTAGGAGAAAATTATGTCCAAGAAGCAAGAAGGGCTTTTGAGATAATTGGAAAAGAGGTAAAATGGCATTTTATCGGACATCTTCAAAAAAATAAAGTCAAGAAATCAGTTAAAATATTTGATATGATTGAGACCGTAGATTCTTACACGCTTGCCCATGAAATTAATGAAAGATGTAAACAAATTGACAAAATAATGCCTATATTAATTGAAATAAACAGTGGGAGAGAAAAACAAAAATTTGGAATATTTCCTGAGGATGCATTAGATTTAGTACAAGAGATTTCACCTTTACCTCAAATAAAAATAATGGGGTTGATGACTATGGGTCCACGTTTTGGAGACCCGGAAGATTCCCGTCCATATTTTATAGAAACGAGAAAAATATTTGAAAAAATAAAAGCACTTAATCTACCTCGTGTAGAAATGAAATACCTTTCAATGGGGATGACTAATTCATATCAGATAGCCATTGAAGAAAAAGCTAACATGGTAAGAATAGGTACCCTAATATTCGGAAAGAGAAATTATAAAAATTAATTAACAAAAAGAAATCAAGGGCAATAGTAATCCATAGAGAACTACTATATGTCCCTTTATTTTATTTAAAAAAGGTACTGTCAAAAGTAATATGAAAGAATATGAAAACTAAATTCCCCGGATTATGAAAAAATGTATCAATCGTTCTTTGAAAAAAGAAGATCTCGTTTAGTGGATTTGCCATTTCTTTAGTCTAAATAGGCAGCTATCAACAAAAAGCATAAAGCCACTTAGTTAATTTACCCATTTAGCTAAAAAGGGTATTAACCCCAAAAAAACTTAACCAAGATAAGATATGAAGAAAATTAACTAAACTAAGGTAGCAAGCTTAATGATCTCAGCCCATTTACCCTGAAGAGTAGCTATTCCCTTTAAAGGTTCTAAAGGGATAGGTGCCGAGTAATTAAGACTAATATGGGGTCGAAGGAAGTTATAGTAGGTAACAAAGAGAGTAGTTAAAGCAATTGCCCCATTTACAGAATTAAAACCACCAGCCGCCCGGGTATGAAACTTGTAAGTACGATTCAATCTTTCAATGAGCTCTTTAAAGGGACGGAATTCCTCTGATTCTTTATCCAGGTTCTGTAGTCCAATGACCTTCTTATGGGTTAAATTAGGCTCATAGTTCTGGTTGATAAAATGAATCCCTGCTGGATAAGAGGGGTTACCATCGGTTACCAGAGTAATCTCTTGGCCAGGAGAAGCGGTACGGATAGCCTCATTCATAGCGATAACAGCCGGCAGCGTATCTCTGCTCTTCTCGATATGATAAGCAGTGATCTTACGGTTACAAGAGGAGATAAAGAAAAAGACAAAATGGTTTTTGCCTCTCACTTTGATGTAGGTCTCATCTCCAGCTTGAATATGGTCTACTTCCCCCTTATAGGTCAGGTTGAACCTATGACAATAGGGGGCAACTATTTCGGTATAATTTAAGACACTCTGATAGGAGAGGGGAAGAGAAAAGACATTACGCAGAATAAAGGCCGTCTTTCTGGCTGAAATACCCAAAGAGATGTGGAAGGTAAGGGCAAGGCAGAGAGTATTAAGGGAGTTGTGGATTTTAAAAAGGCAGGAAGAATCTTTTTCTTCTGGTGCAGAATGCCTCAACTCCTCTTGAGTGAAATGATATTCTCTAAACTGATACCTGAGTTTGAATTGAGAAGACTTTACCTTGGTTAGGAGCCTTTCAGCAAAATTAAGTTTGGCCTTATTTTTTAAAAAGGATGGGCATCTGTCATTATCACATTTATAGATAGAGACATCTTTTCGTTCTTTCCAAAGATAAAGTGAATGACTACAATGAGGGCAAAAATAACGAGCCTTATTCCGATGACGAGGATGTACTTGTGATAAAGAAGAGCAGATTTTACACTTAAGCTGTGAGCATTTTTTACCATCATTAAAGTAAAGATATTCTGCGGGAGCACCACAGACTCTACAGAAAGACCCTTTAGGTGCCTTAGTCTCAGGATCTTTATTATTAACCGGTAAAAGAGAATGACCCTTCTCCTTCTGGTAATCAGATAAAAGCTCTTTCCAATTTAACTTAAGAACCTTTTGGGGAGGAGCTTTAAGCGGTGGTTCCGGGTCAACAAAGAAGTTACGGTAATTAGGGTGCTTCTCTTTAAAATCATCTTTAGGTTTAACCTCAGGATTACGGTTAGCTAAGACCTCTATGAGACCTTGAATAATTTGCTCTATCTCTTTACGGGTGAACTTAGAGCAGATCCAGATAACAAAACGAGCAGTCTTTTTCATTTGGCTTGCCTCCTTTTTTGAGGTAGTTCTCTTAAATCCTACTAAAATAGTAGGGGGGAGGCAAGTAAATTTCACTAAAACATTTGAGAATAAAGAGTTTAAGAGAAAATTAGTAAATTATTTTTGACATTACTTTAAAAAAAAATAGGAGGAAAAAATGACAGAAAATACTAATAGTAATATACAAAGCTCTGATCAGGCCAGAAAAGAAAAAATGGCAGCCAGTAAAAAACTTAATGAACAACTTAAACAAAATATGTCTAAAATAAAACATAAAATTTTAGTACTTTCCAATAAAGGGGGAGTAGGGAAAAGTTCAATAGCTATTAATTTAGCTTGCTCTTTAAGCGAAAAAGGTTTTAAAGTAGGAATGTTAGATGCTGACCTACACGGGCCATCGGTGGCTAAAATGTTAGGGTTTGAAGGGAAAAGATTGCAGGGAAGCTCGGAAGGAATAATTCCCATGAGTGTTTTTCCTAATTTAGTAGCTGTTTCTATGGCTTCTTTGATTGAAAGTTCTGATGCTCCTCTTATTTGGAGGGGGCCCTTAAAAGGGATAGCTCTAAAGCAATTTTTAGGGGAAGTACAATGGGATAATTTAGATTTCCTTATAGTTGATTCTCCTCCCGGAACAGGGGATGAGCCTTTATCTATTTGCCAGCTTATTCCTGAGTTAGAGGGGGGGGTTATTGTTACTACACCTCAGAAGGTAGCTTTGTTAGATTCTCGGAAATGCGTAAATTTTTTAAAAAAACTTAATATACCTGTTTTAGGTATCATAGAGAATATGAGCGGACTGAAATGTCCTTATTGTGGTAAAAATATTGATTTATTTAAATCTGGAGGAGGGAAAAAAGCAGCGGAAGAATTCGAAATACCCTTTTTGGGTAAAATTCCTATAGATTTGAATATGGTAAACTCTACAGATGATGGGGAACCGTATATTTTACAATATAAAAATTCGGATACTACGCAAATTTTTAATAAAATAGTAGAATTAATTCTCGATAAAATGAAATAGCAAAATTATTTTACATTGCTACAGCCTATTATATCAATTATGCAGCATCACGGCTCTGCCGTGGTGAATAAAAATGGAGTGTAGATAATGAAAATTACTATTATTTATGATAACGAAATAGCAAAAGATATAAAGGGATTAAAGGCAGGATGGGGTTTTTCCTGTTTTATCCAAACTAAAGAGAAAAATATTTTATTTGATACGGGTTGGGATAGTGATATACTTATTTCTAATATGGAATTATTAGGTATAAATCCTAAAGATATAGATTTAGTAGTCATCTCGCATAGTCATTGGGACCATTGTGGTGGTCTTGCTCGATTATTACATTTAAATAGTAAGTTAGCGGTTTATGTTCCAAAATCTTTTTCTAAACATTTAAAGGAAGAGATTAAAAAAAGAGCAAATACTTTTTATGAAGTCCAAGAATTAACAGAGATTTATGAGGGAATTTATACTACTGGTGAAATTGAAGGATCTATTATTTCAAGTAAAACAAAAACGTTAATTAAAGAGCAATCATTAATTATCTCAACAGTTAAAGGTCTTATAGTTATTACAGGGTGTGCCCATTCGGGGATAGATAAGATATTGAACTCGGCAAATAAATTAGGGGAGATTTATGCTTTGTTGGGAGGATTTCACGATTTTGAGGAATATAATTTGTTAAAGGATATATCTTTGATTGTACCTACCCATTGTACTAAAAATAAAAAGAAAATCATTACTTTATTTCCGAAAAATTGTATCGAATGTGGAGTTGGTTACCAACTTATTGTATAAGAGATTTTGGGAATATGAAGTCAAAAAATATATGCAAATGGTATAATGTTTGTCCGATGAAAAGATATTTTGAAGAAGGTAAATTAGATAAAAAATGGGTAGAAGAATATTGTTGGGGTAATTATCAGCATTGTGTGAGAAGGAAGATGGAAGAAAAGGGCCAATACCATCCTGATAATATGCTTCCTGATGGGACTATAAATAAAAAATTAGAGATATAAAAGCAAGGAAAATATATTATGTATTATACATATGCAATAACGGGATTAATATTATTAATTTCTTTTATTATAAACAAACGGAGAACAATTAAAGCAATTAAGATTTCATTTATAAAATTTAAAAAAATATTTCCCACTTTTATTACTATGCTTATACTTGTTTCGATTATCCTTTTTCTTTTTCCCGATGAAGTAATTTTGGATTATTTAGGAAATAGTAGCAAATTTATTAGTGTTTTATTAGCTTCTTTTATTGGTTCAATAACTTTAATGCCCGGTTTTGTAGCTTTTCCTCTATCCGGTATTTTACTAACTAAGGGAGTACCTTATATGGTTTTATCCGCATTTACCACTACCTTAATGATGGTAGGCATAATAACCTTTTCGCTAGAAAAAGAATATTTTGGAGTAAAGGTAACTGTAATAAGAAATACAATCAGTTTTTTCATAGCTCTTACTATAGCTGTAATAACCGGTATTTTATTTGGGGAGATCTTTCTATGAAAAGAAATGTTAAAATAAGAATAGCTTATGTATCAATTTATGTTCTTTTCTTAGTTGTATCCTTTATACTGGGGTATAATCCAGGAAAAGAAATTGCTTTTAATTTTATTTCTTTTTTAATATATATGCTTAAGATACTGCCTTGTGCCTTTATATTGATAGGTCTGTTTGAGGTATGGGTAAAAAAAGAAGTAATTGAAAAACATTTAGGTGAAGAATCTGGAATTAAGGGATATGTATGGATTATACTGCTTGCCGGAACTATTGCCGGAGGGTTGTTGGTAGCTTTTCCCATTGCATATTCTTTATATAATAAAGGAGCAAAGCTTAGCATTGTTTTTACTTATATAGGAGCTGCAGCAATTTGTAGAGTCCCTATGACTTTATATGAAGCATCATTTATGGGAGTAAAATTTACTATGATAAGATTATTAATTTCTTTGCCCTTAGTAATTATAACTTCAATATTATTAGAAGATTATTTAACTAAGAGAAATTATAAGATGGTAGAAGGTAAGTAAATCGATATTTTATAGTTACAGTCTTACAATGATAAAATTATTCTTAAATAATAAAAATAAAACGTAAAAAAAATTAGAGGAGACGTGTGAAAAAAATGAATAAAGTAGAGATTCCCTTAAATGATTCACCGGTTGCCTCGCCAGGCGTTCCAGTTTATCTGATTTCAACAATGAGCAAAAGCGGAGTAAAAAATATTGCCCCTTATGGAATGGTGATGCCAGTCTCTTATAATCCTCCTATTTATGCAATTGGTTCAGATAAAGATAGAGATACTTACCGAAATATTGTGGAGACAGAAGAATTTGTTTTAAATGTGTCTTCCACTTCTATGTTAGAAAAAGTAAATCTTACCGGAATAAAATTTCCTGCCGAAATAGATGAATTTGAAAAAACAAAATTAACCCCAATCCCAGCTTCAAAAGTAAATCCGCCTTTAATTGCAGAGTGTAGGTCTCATTTTGAGTGTAAATTATTGAATATTTACGAAATAACTAAGACCAGAGTTGTTATAATTGGAGAAGTAGTAACGATATCAATAGACCGGGAACTTTTTTTGAAAAATTTTGCCAAACAAAAAGGACGATTAGATCCTTTGTATTATGTTCAGGGAGCTTATTTCGGATTAGGAAGATATGTAGGAAAAAGATAATAAATTTATTAGGAGTATATATAGATTAGATGAAAACCTATTTAGATTGTATCCCCTGTTTTTACAGACAAGCCTTAGATGCTGCTCGAATTGCGGGAACAGATGAGATTAAGCAAAAGCAGATTGTAGATAAAATTTCTCAATTGATACCCGATTTCCCTTTAGAAGCGAGTCCTCCAGAGATGGGAAGAGAGATATATAGTTTAGTCGGAAAAATATCCGGTGTAAAAGACCCGTTTAAAGAGATTAAAGAAAATAGTAATAAATTTGCCTTAAAACTTTACCCTAAATTAAAACAAGAAATAAATAATTCGGAAGATAGACTTTTAACTGCCATAAAATTATCTATAATTGGAAATATTATCGATTATGGAGCGAAAAATTCCTTGAATGTGGTAGAAGAAATTGATCATCTTTTTCAAGGAAATTTCATAATTAATAATGAAAATAATTCGACTACCTTTAAATATAATCAATTTAAAGAAGCTCTAAATAAAGTTGATACTATAATTTACTTAGCTGATAATGCCGGAGAGGTAGTTTTTGATAGACTGTTAATAGAAGAGTTGGTAAAAGAACTGGTAAAAGAAGTAATCTATGTAGTAAAGGATAAACCTATTATTAATGATGCCTTAATAGAAGATGCTTTATTTTGTGGAATAAATAGAACAGCAAAGGTTATTTCGAGCGGCTCAGATGCACCGGGGACATTACTTAAATATTGTTCACCTGAATTTATTAGATTATACCAAAAAGCAGAATTGATTATAAGTAAAGGTCAGGGGAATTATGAAGCTCTTTCAGAAGAAGATAGACCTATATTTTTTCTACTTAGAGTAAAGTGTCCGGTAATAGCCGAGGATGTTGGTTGTAATGTAGGGGATATGGTTTTAGTAGGTAGGTGAAAACAATTTATAAATATTATTAAAAAATTAGAAGCTACCTATGTATTAGTAATAAAAATATCTGAAGATTTTGATACCATTGTCGGTAAATTGGGAAAGGTATTTTTTATAAAAGGAGATTATCTTTATATTGGCTCAGCTAAAGGTTGCTTAGAGTCTAGGCTAAGAAGGCACTTAAAGAAAGATAAGAAGAATTTTTGGCATATAGATTATCTTTTAAAAGACGAAAGAACTCAAATATCACAGATTTGGATTATCCTAAAATCAACTGAATGCGAAACAGCTGAGCTATTTTATAGAAATTTGTTTACCGAGACAGTTAGAAAAGGATTTGGCTCTTCGGATTGTAAATGTGAAACTCATCTTTTTTATATAAAAAATAAAGGGAAAATGAAAAAAATATTAAAAGAAAAGGGTTTTTCAAAAAAAATGGAATTTGAGAGTTATGGAAATAATTAGGAGAGAAAAAATATATTGTAAAAATTTCCTATTATTTTATTTAAAAAATCTACTTAGAAACTTGACAAGTAAAAATTAGTATTGTATATTGGTATTGAGACTCAATTGCAATAAAAATTAAGGAGATTTTAATTGATCAATGCAGAACAGAAATTTGAAGAATTTCTAAAATCAAAAGAATTAAAATATACTTCTGAAAGAAAGTCTATTGTAAAGGCAATGTTTTCGTTCCATAAACACTTTGATGTAGAAGAACTTTTTGAAAAATTGCGTAAACAAGGTAATCATATATCCCGAGCAACTATCTACAGGACAATTCCTTTGTTGCTTAAAAGTGGTTTGATTACCGAAACTTTACGCTGTCAAGATAAGATAAGTTACGAAAATATTTTTAATAAAAAACATCATGACCATTTACTATGTGTTAAATGTGGAAAAATTATCGAGTTTTATAATGAAAAAATAGAAAAATTACAGGAAGAAGTTTGTAGACAACATAATTTTGTACCTATAGAACACCGATTAGGAATTAAAGGGTATTGCGAAGATTGTTATAAAAAGATAAAAGAAGAAGCAAAGTAAATTTTTTTTAAGTTATTATTGAGAATGCGTCTCATTATTGATTATTAAATAAAATGGAGATGAAAATTTGACAACTAAATTTCTTTATGAATTACAACCAGGAGAATGGGCAAGAATTATTAATATTGAGGGAGGGCGACGCTTCAGACAGAGATTATACTTAAGAGGGATAAAAGAGGGAGATACTGTTCGTGTAGTATCCTCGATAAGTGGTCCAGTGGTAATAGAAGCCAATAGAAGTATAATTGCTCTGGGTAGAGGTATGGCTCGAAAAATTAGAATAATAAAAGGAAGGTGAAAAAATGGAAAAGAAACTGTCTGAAATGAATTATGAAGAAGAAGGTAGAGTAGTAAGTATTGAACAGGATTTAAAAAATAAGCTAGCTGGTATGGGTATAAGGATTGGTAAGAATCTTAAAATGATTACTAAACATCCTCTAAAAGGTCCGATAGTAGTAGAGGTCGATGGAGCTCATACTTCCTTAGCATTAAGTATAGCTGATAAAATTGTCGTGGAGGTGAAAAAATGAAAAAGATATTATTAATGGGAAATCCCAATGTTGGCAAGAGTGTATTTTTTAATCGTTTAACTGGGGCAAACGTTATTGAATCTAATTATCCTGGTACTACCGTTGATTATACTAAAGGATATATGAAGGGGGATAGTAAGGATTTTGAAATTATTGATGTGCCCGGAACATTCTCTTTGGAAGCAAAAGACAAAGCTGAAGAAGTTGCTGTAAAAATGTTAGAAGAAAAAAAGGGGGCTTTAGTAATTTGTGTAATTGATGCTTCTAAGATAGAGCGAGGACTTTATCTTGTATTAGAAATAGTAGAAAGGGGTTATCCAGTTGTAGTGGCACTTAATATGTGGGATGTTGCTGAGGATAAAAATATGCAGATCGATATAGAGAAATTGAAAAGTATTCTTAATATCCCGGTGGTTCCAACGATTGCTATAAGCGGCAAAGGATTTAAAGAGGTAGTATTAAGTTTAAAAAAAGCAGCTTCAGTTGGAGTAAATGAAATTACGGAAAGGGTTGACGAGATAAAATGACGTTAACTGATGATGAGAGATGGGATTTAATTGAAAAAATATCCAATAAAGTGGTGACATTTGGCAAATTCAAACATACTTTAAAAGATGCATTGGGAGAACTTACCGTTAAGCCTTTAACAGGTATTCCCATTGCTATAGCTATATTATATGGTTTTTGGAGTGTATTTTCTTCTTTTGCCGGAACATTATGTACTGATGGATTTTTTGTCAAATTGTTTGATGGATATTTTTTACCCTGGATACAGTCAATTTTTCCAGGTAAAGGTGGATGGTTTTACTATATCTTTGTAGGAGCCCCAGCAGCAGATAATTGCTTTGAAGCTTTTGGAGTTCTAACTTCCGGACTTTTTGTAGCCATAGGTGTTGTTTTACCGGCAATATTTATATTTTATTTGATGATGGCGTTGTTAGAAGATGTGGGCTATATGCCTCGACTAGCTGTACTTGTAGATACTATATTTCATAGAATCGGTTTGCATGGGTTTGCTATTGTTCCTTCCATTCTTGCCTTAGGTTGCAATGTACCTGCAGTAACGGCAACTCGAATTTTAGAAACAAAAAAACAACGTTTTATAATGATGACCTTGTTGGCAATATTTATTCCTTGCGGTGCTCAACTGGGAATTATGCAAGAGGTAATTCCTGAGAGTATAGGTATAGTTTTGCTATACTTAATTTTCGGATATTTTCTTTTTGGTTTTATCTTAAATAAACTTGTTCCGGGCAAATCCCCTGAAATTCTAATTGATGTTCCTCCTTATCAAAAGCCAATATGGAACAATATAGCAAGAAAATTAAGAATGAGGTTAGGAGGCTTTTTAAAAATTGCGGTTCCCTTTGTGTTATTTGGTTGTGCAATAGTAAATATTCTATATCTTACCGGGACTATAGATTGGTTGGCAAAAACACTAACACCACTTCTTACTGGTTGGTTCGGGGTTCCCGGTGAAACAGTGGGGCCTTTAATTGCTGCATTTTTGAGAAAAGATCTTGCAGTTGCCCAACTTAGTGCAATTAATATGAGTAAGTATCAAATGATCACATCTGTTGTACTTGTTTCCATATATTTCCCTTGTGTAGCAACATTTGCAATGTTGCTTAAAGAAGGAGGAAAAAACCTTTTAGGTAGTTTGGCGGTCTTAGTAACAGTAATATTTTTATATGGTGGCTTGATAAATTTAATTTGGACATTATTGGGGGTGCAATAAAATGAATGATAGAATTGGAAGAATATATTTTGGAGTTTTAGGAATTGTTACTTTGATTTTTGGGATTACTGATTTAATAGTAACATTAGGTGGTAGTGATTTTTCGTGGGGTATTCTTGAGATATCTAGTGACATGTTTAGAGGAGGATGGGGAGGACTTATTGTAATATCTGCCGGACTCTTTTATTTGTCCAGTCTGAAAAATTTTTTAGAGATTCACCAGCTTTCTAAGGCATTAATGGCTAGTATATTAATATGGATATTGGCAGGAACTGATATATTTGTAAGGATTACAGAGTCAATTCCTGGTGGAGAAGAGGGTCCTTGGTTTAATTCCTTAGAGGGATTTTTGGGCACATATACACCTCCTTATCCACCGGTAATATTTCTGTTACCATTTTCTTTAATAATATTATTTTTCGTTGGCAAAAGAAAAAATGCTTTTCCCTCTCATCTCCCTATAGATATGATACAGGGGTCTCTTAAAAAAGTCGATAGTAACCAATCTAAATATTAAATATTTAATTATTGTAAACATATTGTATGAGGAGACAAAGAAATGAAAACAATAATAATTTATAGTAATAAACTGAAAAATTATGATTTCGGAGAAGGGCATCCGTTTAGAAGCGACAGATTTGAAAAATTTTTAGAATTGTTTAGAGAAAAACTTGGCAAAGACGAACGCTTTAAATTGATAGAAAATATTACTTTAGCTACTGATGAAGAATTGAAGTTTTGGCACAGTAAAGATTATATTAAGACTATGAAAGACGCCTCTCAAGGAAAAGCTGTATCTAATCTATTCAGATTTATAAGCGAGGACAATGTAAACCCTTCTACTAAAAAATTACCTCAAGGGATAGAAGAAGGAGCCAGAGCTGTAGTGAAAAATTCGCTTTTAGCCATAGATTATATTCAGCAAAGGAGAACTGAAAAGGCAGTAAGTATTGGTGGTGGATTACATCATGCAACCTCGGGTTATGGACAAGGTTTTTGTGTTTATAATGATGTGGTGATAGCTGCCAAGTATGCTGTAGAAAAATATAACCTAAAAAGAGTTTTAATTTTGGATACAGATGCACACGCAGGAAACGGAACTTGTAAGGCTTTTTATTCTGACCCAAAAGTTTTGTTTATCGATACTCACCAAAAAGGTATCTATCCAGGAACAGGTTCGGTTGATGAAATCGGTGAGGGAAAAGGAAAAGGATTTACTGTTAACCTTCCTTTGGAAGCTGGAACAGGGGATAAAGCATATGAATTAATTTTTGATGAAATAATCTTTCCTTTGGCCAGAGAATATAAACCCCAGATGATTATCAGATACGGAGGTTCTGATCCTTATTTCGATGATGGACTAACTAATTTAGGCTTGACTATAGATGGTTTTGAAATGATAGGAGAGAAAGTTAGAGAAGTAAGCAGCGAACTTTGTGATAACCGCTCGGTTGATTTACTTTGTTCAGGTTATAACTTAGAGGTTTTGCCAAAAATATGGTTGACCTTGGTAGCAGCTATCAGCGGAGTGAAAATTAATTTTAAGGAATCAGCCCCTGATATAAGAAACAGAAGAATTACTGAAACAAGAAATTTAATAAAGAAAGTAAAAGAAAAATTAGCTCCTTATTGGAAATCTATTAAAGGGGAGACTCGAGAAATATATTAAAAATAGATCAAGCTTTAAGAATATGAGAAAGAGAAAGATGGGGAAAGGGCAACCCCGAGAAGTAGAGGGAATTAGTAAGTTTGTAAAAAATGAGTGTTTAAGGAGAGTAAGATAAGAACGGGAATAATAAAATCTACAAACAAAATATTATTAAGGAGGTACTTTAATGATTAATAGACCAAAACTTAACCAGATAAGACATTTAAGAAGAGGAGTAACTGAAAAGTTGAGTAGAATGCTTTATGAACATGGGCCAGGGAATGGTACATTTCTGGGACTTCCCTTTGATCAATTGGTTGAACACGGACCAGGTCATGAATGGAAGTGGGAAAGAGCAGCTAAACCAAGCTCAGTGATAAAATTGGCTAATCGAGCTGATTTTTCAGCTCTGGTACTATCTGTAGGTCAAGCCCAGAAGTATCAATATGATATTAATCCTTCTGTTCCTTTGGTGGTAAAATTAGATGGTCATTTCTATACCGGAAAAGCAAATATAGAAAATTATCCTCGTCCCACCATGTTTGGTTCAGTAGAGGACGCTCTGGAAGTGGGAGCAGCAGCAGTGGGTTTATCTTTTTATCTGGGTTCTCGACAGACTGGAGAAGACGTAGAAAGAATAGGGAAAATAAGAGAGGAAGCTCACCGCAGTGGATTACCTTTAGTTTTATGGAGTTATCCTAGGGGTCCAGTACCTGACGCAACTAAAAAGGATAGTTTACTGTGGTGTCACTATGCAGTTTCTGCTGCTGAATCTTTAGGAGCAGATATAGTAAAAACAAAGTTCCCTTCAGTAGTAGAACCTGAGAAAAGAGAGAAGTACGAAGAGTTTATAAAAGAGGAGTATTCTGGCAAGATACCAGAGGCAGTAAAGTATATAGAACTTGAGCCAGACAGAGAAAAACTGATGGATTATGAAAAAAAGATGGAAGAAGAACAAAAAAAACCGAATTATGATTCTCTTCTGACTAAAGAGCAACATATTGAGAGAGCTAAGATTGTAGTGGGGGCTGGAACCAGGACTTTTGTGATTTTCTCTGGAGGACCGAGAATAACTGGAAAGGCGAAAGTTGCCTTGAAGAATTCAACTGAGGTAATAATGGAAGCAGGTGGTGAAGGAAGAATTATTGGCAGAAATTTGTGGGGAGTTCCTACTGAGACTGGCCTTGAATATGCAGATGCAGTAAAAGAAGTTATGCAGAATGAGAAATATAGAAGATAGTTTTCTATAAGAATCGAAGGAGGTGGCGTACCAGGCGACGCCTCTAAGCAAACTAAAAAAAGTTTAAAACAAGCGGTCTGATTTTTGGCCGTTTTTTATATTAAGCTTGTTTTCATTTTAAGTAGTGATAAACTAAATAAGAGAACTTTAAAAAGAGGTTAAAAATGAAAAATAATATAAAAAATTATACAGAAGAGAGATGTAAAGAGATTTTAAAAAAAACTGGTATTGAGGAAGGACAGATTGTTCTGGATTTTGGATGTGGTGGAGGAAATTATACTATTCCTGCAGCAAAGATAATCGGAAATAAAGGAAAAGTATATGCTGTAGATGAAGATGGATACAAATTAAAAGACTTACAAGAGAAAGCTAAATCAGCTAATCTCCACAATATAGAAACAATAAAAACCTCTGGAGAGTTGAACTTTGAATTTAAAGATGGTGCTTTTGATGTGGTCTTGCTCTATGACATTTTCTGGTATTTCTCACTGCAAAGTCCTGAATTATCAGAACTGTTGAAAGGGATTTATAGAGTTTTAAAACCAGATGGTTTAATTTCGGTCTATCCTGAACATATTGAAGCAGAAAAGCTTAAGCAAAAGATGGAGAAATCTGGTTTTCATCTGGCAAACAGGGTTCGAGGAAAAATTATCCATGAGGGTAGACCTGAGCAAGGTCAAATATTAAATTTTAGAAAGGAGTAAAAAATGATTAAAGTTGAAAAGAAAAATCAACAGGAATTCACAGTGAAAGTGGAAGAGAAAGAATATAATGTAAGTTTAGATAATGAATATTGGCAAGATTTAACCGGAGGTAAAATAGCCAAAGAAGAATTAATAAAAAAGTCCTTTGAGTTTTTGTTAGAGAGAGAACCTAAAGAATCTATTCTTTCCAGATTTAATTTAAGAGTTATCAACCAATATTTTCCAGAATTTGAGGAAGAAATAAGGAAACAATAATATAGAAAGGAACTAAAAATTATGGGTATTATACTTCCAAAACAAGTAGGGACTGAGGAAGGTAGATTGCTTTTTCAGAAATCAGAAAAAGTAGAGGGTTTTAATCAGGGAAGAGAAATAGTAGATTCATTAAAGAAAACTTTAGAGTATTATGGAGGAGTTGGATTGGCTGCTCCTCAAATAGGAATTTCTCGGAGAGTATTTATTGTGAATATTATGCCAACTAAAGATTATCCCCAATTACCTACGATCGGATTCTGTGCCTACTTAAACCCAGAAATTTTAGCTGTATCTTCAGAAGTTAATAGTGATTTGGAAGGATGTTTAAGTATATTTTATGCTACACTTTACGGGAAAGTAAAGAGAGCAAGTTGGGTTAGGCTGAAATATCGAGATATTAAAGGGGAAGAGCAGATAGAAGAAATTAATCATCCCTTTCATACCAGAGTAGTTTTACATGAGAATGACCATTTAGATGGTAAGGTATTTTTGCAGCGAATGGAAGAAGAAGATTTTTCAAAATTATATTGGGAAGAGGATTTGGATATCAGAAAAAGAAATTCAGAGTGAATAGCTGTTTTAGAATTAATTGGATTAAAAGAGTTTCAAAAAAAAGTCTATATTTACCGGACTTATTCTCGCTGACTGGAAGAAAAAGGGCAAAGGTATACAAAAATAAATGCGGGAGAAGAAGGGCAAGAAAGCGGATACGTTTGATTTTTTGTGATTTATTTACTTTAGTGATAAAACACAAAAAGGCAATTTCAAAGTAGGTAGAAAGACCAGAAAAAAAGAAGTTTAATAAAAGCTTAAAGAAAATGAATGGCTGGCTAAAATCGGTAAGAAATACACTTAAAACCAAAGAATGGTGGAAGATAGTATCGGCCAAATTAAGAGGACATTTTGAATATATTACTAAGTTATTGAGATAATACACAAAGATTTTGACGGTGTTTGTGGTTATGTGGCTTTCTTTGGAAGTCTTACTCTTCGGGTCATATAACAGTGGATAAAAAGAAAATTAAAGATTTTCCAAATTTGGCTATCGGCAAGTTTTCTTCTATCCGCAAAAGGTTATATAATAAAAAGAAAGTACAATTATGAAAGTTATTATTATTTACGATATTAATGCTTTTAGAGAAGATTTTCAGTCTGATTGGTGATTTTCTGTTTTGGTAAAGGCTAAAAATACTCCCAAAATTTTGTTTGATACTTGAAATAATTGGAAAAATTTGCTCAGTAATATGGAAAAGCTAAATATAGATCCAATTACGATTGATAAAGTTTTTATTTTACATGCTCATTTTGATCATACCTGAGAACACAAGTTTTACTTGAGAAGGTTCAGGAAATATCATAAGGGAGAGAACTGAGATGCATATCATGAAAGAGGCTATGTTCTACGAAAAACTGCCAGAGGGCAAGGTGTGCTGTAACCTGTGTGCTCATCGTTGCGTTATCGCCGATGGCAAGAAGGGTATCTGTCAGGTTCGGGAGAACCGGGGCGGAACTCTCTACACGTTGGTTTATGGGCATACTATCATCCAGCACGTGGACCCAGTGGAGAAGAAACCACTGTTTCATTTTCACCCCGGCTCAACCGCCTATTCCATCGCCACTCCAGGATGTAACTTCCGTTGTCGTTGGTGTCAGAACTGGGATATCTCCCAAATAGTCCATGATAGGCGTTTCATTATGGGGGAGGAGGCAAGCCCCGAACAGGTTGTTGCTGCAGCTCAAAAGGCTGACTGCCGCAGCATTGCCTACACTTATACCGAGCCGACCATTTTCTTTGAGTACGCCTATGATACGGCTCGCCTAGCTCACGAGGCAGGGTTGGTCAACCTATACATCACCAATGGTTATATGACCGAGGAGATGCTGGAGACCTTTCAGCCTTATCTGGACGCAGCCAATGTGGATCTTAAAGCCTTTCGCGACAAGACTTACCGAAAGTATGTGGGGGCGCGGCTGCAGCCAGTGTTGGACACGATGAAAGTGATGAAGCGGCTGGGCATCTGGCTGGAGGTGACCACTCTAGTCATTCCTGGTATTAATGACAATGATGGAGAACTGAAGGACGCAGCGAATTTCGTGGTTAACGAGTTAGGGGTAGATACGCCCTGGCACATCAGCCGCTTCTTCCCGGATTACAAGATGACCGATGTGCCCCCCACGCCTGTTGAGACACTGAACCGAGCTCGGGAAATAGGACTGGAAGCGGGACTGCGGTATGTCTACGTAGGCAACGTGCCGGGCGAGGCCAATACAGTATGTCACAAGTGTGGGCAGAGGCTGATTCGACGACTCGGCTACCGGATTCTGGAGAACCGTGTCCAACCGAACGGCCGCTGTCCCAACTGTGGCACGCCGGTGGCTGGCGTGGGGATGGGATAAGACAGACGGAGATAGATAACTCGATTCGATTGTTTTACAGCCTTGAAAGATGTGGAAGTAATATGAATAAAAAATCTAATATTATAAAAATAGTAAAAGAAGATATTTTAAGAATATTAGGCGAAAGAAAAAGAAAGATTTCATTGGATATCATCAAAGAGGAAATTAAAGTTTCTTATTCTTTTGTATCTGAAGCGATTGAAGAACTTAAAAGAGAAGGATTGATTCAATCGCAAAAGATTTTTTTTAGATTAACAAAAAAAGGTGAAGAAAATGCAAAAGATATTTTAAGAAAACATCTTATTTTTGAAAATTATTTTAAAAAAACCAGAACCGAAAACGAGGCACATAAGATAGCTCATATTCTTGAACATTATGTTTCTGAAGAGGTTCTCAACAACATAAAAAAGTTATCTACATTTAAAGAAGAAGGTATTTATTTAACAAAGCTTAAGCTGCCTAAAAAAGGGCTAATTACCAATATTATGATCTCGGACAATGGACTATTTGAAAGAGTGGTCAGTATGGGGATAGTACCAGGAGAAGATGTAATGATAACGAGTGAGGTGTCTAACGCTATTATCATTAAAATAAAAAATAAAAAATTTGCTTTAGATAAAGATATAGCAAGAAAAATTAAGGTATTAGAAGAGGTGAAGGATAAAAAAAAGGTTAAATAAGGCAAAGAGGAAACAAAGAGGCCATTCCTAAATCTATTGCAATTATAAAAAAGTGAAGTTTTGCAGGATGTTTAAAAAAATTTTTAATGTATTTGGTGAATTGGATTTATTGTAAGAAGAAGTGGAATGAAATAATAAAAAGGGGGGTTATAGGATAATATGGAGAATCTTAAAATACTTTTAATTGGCCAGCCAAACGTAGGAAAATCTTCGTTACTTAATGCACTTGTTGGCCCGAGAGTTACAGTATCCAATTATCCTGGAACTACCGTTGAAATAACTAAAGCCAGGAAGAAATTCAATAACACAGAAATTGAGTTTGTGGATACTCCAGGGATATACTCTATTTCTGATAGAAGTGAGGAAGAAAAAGTTACTGAAAAGGCTTTGTTTGAAGAAGATGAAGATGGGACAATAACAATTACTGACGCAATTTCTCTTGAAAGAAGTTTTTATATGGTCTTGCAAATATTAGAGGCTCAGGTACCTACTGTTTTAGCTTTAAATTTTGTAGAAGATTCTAAAAAGAGAGGAATAGAAATTGATTACGAAAAACTAGAAAAAATTCTTCGTGTTCCTGTTATTTCCATAAATCCTTTAACAAAAAAAGGGATAGACAAACTTGTAGATGCAGTTTTAAAAATTAAAAAAATACCAAAGAGGACTTTCATTATTGGATATGATGACGATATAGAAAAGGCGATAAATAAAATATCATCACAGATAAAAGAAACTTCTATACCAAAGAGGTTTATAGCACTAAGGGTTTTGGAAGGAGATGAAGATTTCCATAAATATTTGAAGGACGAGAGAGTAATTGAAGATGCTAAAGAAAGCTTAAAAGACCATCCAAAAGTTGCAGAGGATATATCCATAACCAGATATGGCACAGCCTCATTTATAGCAGAAAAAGTTACTCAAATAGTTTCTGTAAAAAAAGAAAAAAAATTACAAGAGAGAATTGATAGTATTCTTATGCATAAAGTCTGGGGCCCACTTACTACTGGTTTATTTCTTCTTGCCATCTTTGGGATATTGTTATATCTTGGCAATTTGGTACAAAGTGTTCTCATGGGCTTGACAGAAAGCTTTTTATCTTCTTTTGGCACAGCGGAACACTCTATTATTGCTATGGTATTAGTTCAAGGTTTAACCGGACTTGCAGCAGGTGTTTCCATCGCCTTACCTTATGTTTTCTTGTTTTATTTGCTTTTAGGTTTGTTAGAAGACATAGGGCTTCTTTCAAGATTTATTGTTAATGCAGAAAGGTTTTTGAAAAAATTAGGTTTACCCGGGAAATCATTTATTCCTTTAGCATTAGGCTTGGGTTGTACTGCACCAGCAA